>JACCDS011648163.1_pt1 | contig 15756 bp, 16 predicted proteins | sample 7446441 | NCBI WGS metagenome assembly JACCDS01 (sample SAMN15323445, study PRJNA562643) | freshwater metagenome | isolation source: river surface water | place: USA:Blue River Watershed | collected 2017-08-17
CAAGCTCGAGACGCTGCCGCCGCACCATTTCATGAATTTCAAGGTGATCGACGAGCACGGTCGCCAGCTCGACATGGGCCGCAACCTCGCGGCGCTGCAGGCCGAGTTCGGCGCGCAGGCGCGCGAGCAGTTCCAGAAGATCGCCGAGCAGGTAGTCCCGGTCGCTGATGCCGGTGCTGCGCCGGCCGGCACGGTGCCCGCGGGTTCACAGGGGGCGGCCAAGCCTGCGGCGAACACACCGGCGGCAACTGCCGCCGCAGGAGGAGCAGCGTCCGCCTACCAGGGCCTTGCGACCTGGTCGTTCGGCGAGCTGCCTGAATTGCTGGAGATCCAGCAGGGACGGCAGAAGCTGATCGGCTTCCCGGCACTGGTCGACAAGGGCGCGCATTGCGACATCGAAGTGTTCGATGATCCGAACGAGGCCGCCGAGATTCACCTGAAAGGCCTGCAGCGGCTGTTCGCGCTGCAGCTGAAGGAGCAGCTGAAGTACCTCGAGAAGAATGTCCCCGGCCTGCAGCAGATGGGCATGCAGTTCATGACGCTGGGCGCGCAGGAAGAGTTGCGCGACCAGATCATCCAGGCCGGCCTGTCGCGTGCCTGCCTGCAGCTGCCCCTGCCGGCCAACCCGGGCGAATTCAACAAGCGGCGCGACGAGGGCAAGGCGCGGCTGAATTTGCTGGTCAACGAAATTGCGCGGCTGGTCGGGCAGGTGCTTGCCGAGTACCACACGCTGCCGAAGAAGCTGCAGGGCATCAGGACGCACGCGGCCGCGCATGCCGACATGCAGTCGCAGCTGCAGGCGCTGGTGCACAAGCGCTTCGTGGCTGACACCGAGCATGCGCAGCTGTCGCATTTTCCGCGTTACCTGAAGGCGATGCAGGTACGCATCGACAAGCTGCGCGCCGATCCCGCGCGTGACGTCCGGCTGATGGCCGACTGGCAGCAGGCCGCTGCGCCGTGGCAGCGTGCGCTCAAGGGCGGCAGCCATGGCGACCCGAAGATGGTCGAGTACCGCTGGCTGCTCGAGGAACTGCGGGTGTCGCTGTATGCGCAGGAACTGAAGACGCCGATGCCCGTATCGCTCAAGCGCCTGCAGAAAGTGTGGGAATCAATGCAGCGCTGAGTGCGCGATGCGTCGGCAGTGCACTAGTGTGTCTTCAAGCCTGCACTTTGTCCGGCAGCGCGGCTAAGCTGTCGCTGGCATGGGGAGGCAACGATGCCATTGCAGGTTCGCGATCGCAGCACGGCCCGGAGTGCGCAGGATTTTGCGCCCGATATGGCGCGCGTGCACGATGCGCGTGCTGCTGCGGCACTGCTGTTTCAGTCCGGCCGCAAGTCCCCGGGACTCCTGACATCCATGGCGCAACGCGTCGCCGGTTTCTTTGCCGGCCGCGCAGGCGCGCGTGACGCGCTGACCCGGAACGCGCCCGGCGCGGCGCAAGGTGCGACCCGGCATATTGCGGCGGCGTCGGTTCCGATCCGTCATAGTGCGGCGGCGTCGGCCCCGACGCGCCATGCAGCGGCCGCGTCGGCCGCCCCGGTCCGCTCAACTGCTCCCGCCGCTGATCCGCTCGGTCGGGCCATTGCCGAATTCAAGGCGCGCTTTCCGGCCGGACCGCCGGCGATCGATCAGGTGCTGGCCAATCGCGCCACGGATCCGGTAGCCTTCGCGCTGTGCCGGCAGGTCGTCGCCGGCACCCAGTACGCCGTTGCCCTCGATTGCATGGCCGCTCTCGACGACCTGCGCGCCGCACCGTCGCTGGACAGCGCGCGTGCCCTCCGCGAACGCTTCATCCAGGATCCGCGCAACGATGATGTGATGGGCGGCGGCGCGGACGGCAAGCTGAACCTGTATGCGCAGTCCTACAAAGGGTTTGAGGCCGCATTCGCCAGTGCGGAAGCCGCGCTGGCATCGCCCGTGGACGCTGCCGCCAGCGAGGCCGGCATGCGGCAACTGACGGCCGCCTTCGATGAGTGGATACGGCCGACCGTCGCCATGGACGTGCGCCAGTTCAGGCAGAATGTCGAGGGCGTGATCCGCCAGCACACCGAACTGCGTCCACCCGGCTTGCCCTTGAGACCGACGATTGACATGTTCGCGTAGAATTCGGGGCTCTCGCCCTTACCGCCCCGAATTTTCACATGACCATCAAATCCGACAAGTGGATCCGTCGCATGGCCGAGCAGCATGGCATGATCGAGCCGTTCGAGCCTGGTCAGGTCCGCACTGCGAACGGCCAGAAGATCGTTTCGTACGGCACTTCGTCATACGGCTACGACATACGCTGCGCGAACGAATTCAAGGTCTTCACCAACATCAACAGCACCATCGTCGACCCGAAGAATTTTGACGAGAACTCGTTCGTGGATATCCGGAGCGATGTCTGCATCATCCCGCCGAACTCCTTTGCGCTGGCGCGCACCATCGAATATTTCCGCATCCCGCGCAATGTGCTGACGATCTGCCTCGGCAAGTCGACCTATGCGCGCTGCGGCATCATCGTCAACGTCACGCCGTTCGAACCGGAATGGGAAGGCTACGTGACGCTGGAGTTCTCGAACACCACGCCGTTGCCGGCGAAGATCTATGCGGGCGAGGGTTGCGCGCAAGTGCTGTTCTTCGAGAGCGACGAAGTGTGCGAAACCTCGTACAAGGATCGCGGCGGCAAGTACCAGGGGCAGCACGGGGTGACGCTGCCGAAGGCCTGACCGCAGAGCGCTTCAGGCGTGAGCCAGCGCCTATTCCTTTGCCGAGGGCAGCGCGCGCGGCAGCGTTTCGGGTTTCGGTAGTGTCGCTTCCCAGCGCAGGCAAGCCAGCCAGATCGCCCTCGGTATGGACTTCTGGACCGTGCGGTAGTAACTGACCCTACCGCGGCTGATGCCCAGCGCTTCTGCCGCCGTGTTCCGCGACAGGCCGTTGCGATGCATCCAGCCGCCGAACATCGGGTGGCTGACTTCACCGGCCTGCTCCTTGCCCCACGCACAGATATTATCTGCACCCATTTCGGCGTCAAACCATTCGACACCCTGTCCCCAATCGGCCAGATGCGCTTTTGCGAAAACGGCCGGCTCGAGGATTTTTTCAGTGCCCTGGTTTTGCGCAGCACGGGTCCGACATACCCATCGAGCGTTTCACCGGTGCTCCAGGGCGTGCGAATGGTATGTGGCTCGAGTGCTTCAACGGACTGAAGCTTGGGATAAAAGTATGCGCTTGTCAGTTGCACCTCCGCCATTCCTCGTGCGGCCATGCCCGGTGGGATGCTATCCATTCCAACGCGACCCCTGATCGCTCGTGCAACGACATGACCGACAATGACAAGTGTGTAGAGCCCCGCGGTGCATTCTTGTCCTTCACATCGCTGAACATGAACTTGCGGAAGCAGGAGATCACCGGCGTACGTCACGACGCGCAACGCAGAAATTTTTGCAGAGCGGCCATTGACGCACCGTAGTCCGGCGTCAAGCATGGTGCAACTGCCGTACTAGGTCACGGCTTTGTCAATAAATTTCGGTCACCACTCTGCCATGGTTTTCCATCGCTTCGGTTTCCGGCCAGCTACAGGGTTTGTCCATCTGTTAGCATTTGCGAACGGCCGGAAGCGACAGGCAGACCCATAAAAACTAACGAGGCAAAGCGGTGGATACATTCCAGAGCATCGACGCGTTCGTGCGCGTTGCCGAAGCGTCCAGTTTCGCGGACGTCGCCCGGCAGCTGGGCGTGTCCAAGTCGGTGATCACCAGCCGGGTCCAGCAGCTCGAGGAATTCGTCGGCGCGCCGCTGTTCCATCGCACCACACGCCATGTGCGCCTGTCCGAGATCGGCGAGCTGTTCCACAAGGAATGCGCGGACCTGATCGCGCGCGCCAACGGACTGGTCGACCAGATGCGCGAATCGCGCGTGTCGCCGACGGGCACCTTGCGCATTCATGCATTGCCCGGCTTCGTGCTCGGCCACATGGCCCACCTGCTGAGCCAGTTCCAGAACTTATATCCCGGTATCGCTATCGACCTGAATGTCAACGATGCGGTGGTCGACCCGGTCAAGGAGGGCTTCGACTGTGCGCTGCAGATCTTTCCGCCGGCGTCCGAAGACCTGATCGAGCGCCGCCTCTTCCCGGTGCGGCGCATTTTCTGCGCGTCGCCCGACTACCTGAAACAGCATGCGCCGATCCGGCAGCCGGAAGACTTGCAGGACCATCGGCTGGGCCTGTACTCGCGCTATCCGTCGCGCGACCGCTGGGTATTCACCGGTGCTGACCGGCAGGTGATCCTCGACCTGAAGCCCTCGCTGCGCACCAACAGCGTCCACATGCTGCGCGACTACGCGATCGATGGCGGCGGCGTGGTCTGCATTCCGACCATCGTCGCGGCCGACGCGATCGCGGCCGGCCAGCTTGAATGGCTGATCGACGACTTTCAGCTGTCCCATTTCTGGTTCTCGGCCGTCTATCCGAAGACGCAGCGCAACATGTACAAGCTGCGGCTCTTCCTCGACCACATTACCCAAAGCTTTTCAGAGACCCCGCCGTGGGACGTGGCGATGGATAGCGCCACCCGTCCGCCCAAATAATCCGCTGCGCTGCGTCACGGATTGTTCGGAAACGCCGAACACTGCGGTCGGCATACCATGACTTCTGCTCTCGTGATGCCGGGGATAAAGTCTCGCCATCGCGACTGATCGCGCCGATACGGTCGCCCATCACCCTAAGGCAAACACAGGAGACTTGATCCCATGTCCGCATTCGTCACCCGTTTCGGCTCCCTCGATGATTACGAGAAGGGTCACATCGAGATCATCAATGACCAGCCGAAGCACTATGTGTTCTCGAACGTGTTCGAGGTCGCCAGCCAGTCGCGGCCGTACGAGAAGGTCGCGGTTGCGAAGAACTTCGAATACCTGATCGAGGCGATCCGCGCCGAGGGCCAATCGGACTGGATGGCCTGCTCGCATGATGAGTTCTGCGTCGTGATGGACGGCGACGTGACGGTCGAATTCGTCAAGCTCGACAACCCGGACGCGGTCGCGCCGGCGAACAAGGACGGCACCGTGAAGGTCGGCGGCGAGCCGCAGGGCAAGCGCATGGGCAGCATCCGCTTGAAGCGCGGCCATCAGGCGCTGCTGCCGAAGGGCGCGGCCTATCGTTTCGACAGCCCGAAGCCGTCGGTGATGATCCAGCAAACCATCCTCGGCGACCTGTCGGTCCAGAAGTGGGCCGAGATCTGCTACAAGTGAGCGCCCGGGCGCCCTTCCTCACAGAATCCAGGAGACAGTCATGAATGCACCCGCTGAAAAATTCCCGGCGACGATCGCTGGCTACAAGACCTTTGAACTCGGCGCTTTCACCTTTGCGCGCGATGAGTATTTCGTCACCATCACCTGGCCCGTGCAGGGCGGCCGCCGCCAGTCGCATACGATCAGCGCCGACGCTTTCCTGCGCGCGCTGATGCGCGACGTTGCCTGGGGCTTCTTCTACGGCGTGGTCAACTTCGATCCCGTGTTCGGCACCCGCAACCTGTACGGCAAGGTCGAGTTTTTCGGCGGTCGGTTGAACGAGCACTATCACAACAACGGCCTGTCCTACACCGAAGTGTTCGATACCCCGGTCGCGATGAAGCGTATCAAGGAGATTCTGGCCGACTGGGTCAATGAAGGTTTCGATCCCTTCGCCGCGCCGATGGAAACCGGCGACGCGGCCTTCGGCGAAAAGCACGGTGACAACCTGAAGGCGATCGACCGCTACCGCGTGCCGACCAGGCGCATGCCGGGCATGGAAGGCGACTCGCCGCTGCGCGGCGATGACAACGGCTATCCGATCAACCGTGCGTTCGCTGATGTCGCGCAGGACAAGCCGGAGATCCATGCCGAGCCGGGTTTCGAGAAGGAGCTGCACGCGTTCAACCTGTTTGCGTACCTGTCGCGCTCCGACGTGACCTGGAACCCGTCGGTCACCTCGGTCTGCAAGAACAGCCTGTTCTGCCCGACCACCGAGGAATACATCCTGCCGATCATCCACGGCAATGACCGTGTCGAATGGTTCTTGCAGCTGTCCGACGAGATCATGTGGAACATCAGCGACAAGGATACCGGCCGTCCGCGCGCCCGCGTGCTGATGAAGGCGGGCGACGTGGCCGCGATGCCGGCCGACATCGCGCACCAAGGGTTCTCGAAGAAGCGCTCGATGCTGCTCGTGTGGGAAAACGCGAATCCCGAGATCGTGAAGATGTACGAGAGCAAGCAACTGCCACCGTACCCCGTCGAGTTTTAATCTCTCAATCCAACTCTCCGACGCACCAAGCATGCGGGAGCCCGATGGCTTCCGCCGGGAGAGCTTTGCCAAAAATTTCGACTGACGGGTCTTTCATGAGCTCGATACAAAACAAACTCTTCATCGGCGGTAAATTCGTCGATGCGAAAGACAGCGCGACGATCGCCGTGCTGAACCCGCATGACAACTCGCTGATCACGAACGTGGCCGAAGCGAAGGCGGCCGATGTCGATGCGGCAGTCGATGCCGCCGAGCGTGCGTTTCCGCTGTGGAGCGGCCTGCCCGCCGCCGAGCGCGGCAAGCTGCTGCTGAAGCTGGCTGACCGGATCGAGCTCGAAGCCGACGCGCTTGCGAAGCTCGAGGCCATCGACACCGGGCATCCCATTCGCGATGCGAAAAATATCGATGTACTGCGCACGGCAGCCTGCTACCGCTACTTCGGCGGTATGGCCGATAAATTTCAGGGCAGCCTGATACCGGTTGAGGCCGGCTTCCTGAACTACGTGTCGCGCGTGCCGGTCGGCGTCGTCGGCCAGATCGTGCCGTGGAATTTCCCGCTGATGTTCACCAGCTGGAAGCTCGGCCCGGCACTTGCCGCCGGTAACACCGTGGTGATGAAGCCGTCCGAGATCACGCCGCTGTCCACGCTGCGCATCGCCGAGATGATGGCCGAGATCGGTTTTCCGGAAGGCGTGGTGAACGTCGTGGTTGGCTACGGCGCGACCGCAGGCCAGCACCTCGCTGAGCATGCGAAGGTCGGCAAAATTTCGTTCACCGGATCGACCAGCGTCGGCCGTCGCATCGTCGAGGCATCGAAGGGAAACCTGAAGCGCGTGCAGCTGGAATTGGGCGGCAAGGGCGCGAATATCGTTTTCGACGATGCAAACCTGGTCGCTGCCGTCAACGGCTCGGCGTGGGCGATCTTTCACAATCAAGGGCAGGCGTGCATCGCCGGCTCACGGCTGATCATTCACGAAAAGGTGGCTGACGAGTTCATCGAGCGCTTCACGACGCTGGCAAAATCGATCCGTCTAGGCAACCCGCTCGATCCGGACACCGAGATGGGGCCGCTGACCTCGACTGTCCATCGCGACCGCGTGCTGTCGTATGTCGAGGTCGCGAAGCAGCAGGGGGGCGAGATTCTTGCCGGCGGCAAGGCGCCATCAAATCCTGATCTCGCGAACGGCTGCTATATCGAGCCCACGATCGTGCGTGCGAAGCCGACCGACCGCGTATCGCAGGAAGAAGTATTCGGCCCCTTCGTCACCGTCGCCACATTCAAGGACGACGCGGATGCTCTGCGTATCGCGAACTCGACCGAATACGGACTCGGCAGCGGCCTGTGGACGCGCGACCTGTCGCGTGCGCACAAGATGGCCCGCGAGATCCGCGCCGGCATGGTCTGGATCAACAGCTACAAGCGCGTCAATCCGGGCTCACCGTTCGGCGGTATGGGTCAGTCCGGCTATGGCCGCGAGATGGGCTTCGAGGCAATGCATGACTACACCGAGGCGAAGTCAGTCTGGGTGAACGTCGACGCGCAGATTCCGCCGCATTTCAAGCGCTGAGGATTGAACTTGCGCTCCTTCGTCTACAACGGCCAGCCTTCCCGCGTGGTGTTCGGCGCGGGATCGCTCGAACATCTCGAGCGTGAAATGCAATTGCTTGGCGCGAACCGCGCGCTGGTGCTATGCACGCCGGAGCAGCAGCCGCTTGCAGAAGATATCGCAAGGCGCCTTGGCAGCCGCGCCGCCGGTGTCTATCCGAAAGCGGTGATGCACGTGCCAGTAGAAACGGCCGCGGCGGCCGTCGACGAAGCTAAGCGTGTCAGCGCGGATTGTGCGCTCGCGGTCGGCGGCGGCTCGACCACGGGACTCGGCAAGGCGATTGCGCTGCAGTCGGGCCTGCCCATCCTCGCCATTCCGACCACCTATGCGGGCAGCGAGATGACGCCGATCTGGGGCATGACCGAGAACGGGCTGAAAAAGACCGGGCGCGACGCACGCGTGCTGCCGCGTACGGTGATTTACGATCCGGAACTCACGGTATCGCTGCCGGTCGGTCTGTCGGTCACGTCCGGCATGAATGCGATCGCGCATGCCGCTGAGGGGCTGTATGCACAGGACAGCAATCCGGTGATGGACTTGATGGCCGAGGAGGGCATCCGGGCGCTGGCGGCGGCGCTGCCGATGCTGCGGGCGAACCCTGCCGACATCACGGCGCGCGCCAGTGCGTTGTATGGAGCGTGGCTGTGCGGCACGGTGCTGGGCAATGTCGGTATGGCGCTGCACCACAAGCTATGCCACACGCTCGGCGGCACGCTGAATCTGCCGCACGCCGAAGTGCATACCGTGGTGCTGCCGCATGCAATCGCCTTCAACGCGAACGCTGCGCCGGAGGCGATGAAGAAAATAGCGCGCGCGCTGGGCCGCGATGATGCCGCGCTCGGCCTGTACCGTCTTGCGAAGGACAACGGCGCGCCGGTCGCGTTGCGCGACATCGGCATGAAGGCCGAAGACATCGGGCGTATCGAGCAGCTCGCCGTGCAGAACCCGTACTGGAACCCGCGTCCGGTGAATGCGCAGGCCGAAGGCGCATTACGCGAACTGCTGCAGCGGGCGTGGGAAGGATCGCCGCCATCGCATTAAAGAATTCCAATCGACGTCATCAACCCCGCAGCAAGCACCAGTAGTACAACAGAAGCAGTCAATAACACTACGAGAGGAGATAACAGCATGACTTTCAACAGGCGAGGATTCATCAAGGGCGCTGCCGCTGTGGCGCTCGTTACCGCGTCGGGCCTCAGCTTCGCCGCGGATACGATCAAGATCGGATATGTCTCACCGCAGACGGGGCCGCTGGCACCCTTCGGCGAGGCCGACAAGTGGGTCATCGAGCAGATGAAGGGCGCTTTCAAGGACGGCGTGACGGTCGCGGGCAAGAAGTACGCGGTCGAGATCGTGCTCAAGGACAGCCAGTCGAACCCGAACCGTGCCGGCGAAGTTGCGAATGACCTGATCCTGAAGGACAAGGTCGCGATGATCCTGACCGCAGGCACCCCCGAGACCGCCAACCCGGTATCGGATGCGTGTGAACTAAATGAGCTGCCCTGCGTATCGACGGTGGTGCCGTGGCAGCCGTGGTTCTTCGGCCGCAAGGGTGACCCGGCCAAGGGCTTCAAGTGGACTTACCACATGTTCTGGGGCCTTGAGGACGTGATCGCGAATTTCACCAGCGGCTGGAATAGCGTGAAGACCAACAAAAAGGTTGGCGGCCTGTTCCCGAACGACGGCGATGGCAATGCCTGGGGCGACAAGGAAATCGGTTTTCCGAAGCCGTTGACGGCACAAGGCTACACACTGACCGATCCGGGCCGCTTCCAGAATGGCACACAGGATTTTTCCGCACAGATCGCCGCGTTCAAGAAGGATAACGTCGAGATCGTGACGGGCGTGGTGATCCCGCCGGACGCGAAGACCTTCCTGACGCAGGCGCGCCAGCAGGGCTTCCGGCCGAAGGTCATCACCCTTGGCAAGGCACTGCTGTTCCCCGGTGCGATCGAGGCGCTCGGCGACCTCGGCGACGGCCTGACGACCGAAGTCTGGTGGAGCCCGTCGCATCCGTTCACGTCCAGCCTGACGAAGCAGTCGGCAAAGGACCTCGCGGGCGCGTATGAAGCCTCGGCGAAGAAGCAGTGGACGCAGCCGATCGGCTTCGCGCACGCGCTGTTCGAAGTCGCCGCCGATTCGCTCAAGCGCGCGAAGTCGGCCAAGGCCGGCGACCTGCGCGACGCGGTCGCCGCAACGCAGCTCAAGACCGTGGTCGGCGATGTCAAGTGGGGTGGCCAGGGCCCGTTCAGGAACGTCAGCAAGACTCCGCTGGTGCTCGGCCAGTGGAACAAGGGCGGCAAGTTCAAGTACGAGCTGACGATCGTGAACAACCAGGCAGCGCCTGCCATCCCGGCTGGCGGCAAGATGCGCCTGATGAACCCGTAAGCCACAGGACGCACGATGGCACTGCTCGCCCTCAGACATGTCAGCAAGTCCTACGGCGCTCTGAAGGTCACCGACGGTGTGTCCCTGTCGGTGGCCGAGGGTGAGGTGCTCGGCATCCTCGGTCCCAACGGGGCCGGCAAGACCACGCTGTTCAATCTCATCGCCGGCGACGTGAAGACCGACGCCGGCGATGTCGAGTACAACGGCCAGCGCATCAATGCGCTGGCCCCGTTCGAACGCTGCCGCATCGGCATCGGCCGTTCGTACCAGGTGCCGCAGCCCTTCGGCCAGATGAGCGTGTTCGAGAATCTCGTGACGGCCGCCTGCTTCGGTGCGCAGGTCAGCGAGAAGGACGCATGGGAGGTCGCGTGGGACGTGCTGCAAAAAACCGGACTCACGCGCTTCGCGAACCATCCGGCCGGCGGGCTGACCCTGCTGAACCGCAAGCGGCTAGAGCTGGCGCGCGCGCTGGCGACGCGGCCGAAGCTGCTGCTGCTCGACGAGATTGCCGGCGGTCTCACCGAGCACGAGGCGCAGGCGCTGGTGGAGGAACTGCGGCGCATCAAGCAGGCAGGGGTAACGATGATCTGGATTGAGCATGTGGTGCATGCGCTGCTGTCGATCGCAGACCGTCTGCACGTGATCAATTTCGGCAAGACGCTGTGTTCCGGCGATCCGCAGCAAGTGATGCAAGATCCCGAAGTACGTCGCGTGTACATGGGCCTGGAGGGCTGAGATGCTGCTGCAGGCACAATCCGTCACCGCATTCTACGGCGATGCGCAAGCCCTGTTCGGCGTCGATGTCGACATCCGGCCCGGCGAAGTGGTCGCGCTGATTGGTGCCAATGGCGCCGGCAAATCGACCTTCCTGAAAACCCTGACCGGCCTGCTGCGGCCGGCGAGCGGCGAAATCCGCTTCGACGGCCAGCGTATCGATGGCATGGACGCGGCCGACATCGTCCGGCTCGGTATGGCGATGGTGCCGGAGGGCCGGCGGCTGTTTTCGTCGCTGTCGGTCGAGGAAAACCTGCTGATGGGCGCACTGTCGCGCCGCGGAGGCGCATGGAACCTTGAGCGCGTGTATGGCCTGTTCCCCATCCTGAAGGAGAAGCGGCGTCAGCCGTCGACCTCCCTGTCCGGCGGGCAGCAGCAGATGGTAGCGATCGGCCGCGGGCTGATGAGCAATCCGCGCCTGCTGATGTGCGACGAGATTTCCCTCGGCCTTGCGCCGGTCGTGATCCGCGAGATCTATGCGTCCTTGCCGGCGCTGCAGCGGGACGGCATCTCGCTGCTGATCGTCGAGCAGGATGTGCAGCTGGCGATGCAGGTGTCGTCGCGCGTAGTCTGCCTGCAAGAAGGCACAGTGTCGCTGGTCGGCCAGTCCGGCGAGCTGACCCGCGAGAAGATCAGCGCGGCGTATTTCGGAGTCTGAAGCATGATCGACATCCTCATCCAGGGGCTGCTGCTCGGCGGGTTGTACGCGCTGTTTGCACTCGGGCAGTCATTGATGTTTGGCGTGATGCGGCTGACCAATACCGCGCAGGGCGATTTCATCATCCTCGGCGGCTTTTTTGCGATCAGCCTGGCGGCCGCTACCGGCCTGTCGCCCGGACTGGCGCTGCTGGTGATCGCGCCGCTCGCATTTGCGTTCGGCTATGCGCTGCAGCGCTTCGTGCTCAACGGAACGCTGGGGCGCGATCCGTTGCCGTCGCTGGTCGTCACCTTTGGCCTCGCAATCATCATCCAGAACCTGCTGCTCGAGGTGTATTCAGCCGACCCGCGCTCGCTGGATGCGGGCCCGATCGCGCTCGACAGTCTGTCGGTCGGCACCGCCACCGTCGGCACCTTGCCCTTGCTGACTTTTGGCGTCGCCCTGCTGGCAACCCTGGGCTTGCAGGCACTGTTCTCTTTTACGCCGCTCGGCCGCTCGTTCCGCGCTGTGTCGGATGACCGTGAGGCGGCGCAGCTGATGGGCATTCGTCCGGCGATCGTGTATGCGCAGGCGACCGGGCTGGCCTTCGTGCTGATCGCGTTGGCCGGCGCATTGCAGGCGATGCGCACCACGGTGTCGCCGGCCGACGGCCCGCTGCTGCTGTTGTTCGCCTTCGAGGCGGTGATCATCGGCGGCATGGGTTCGTTCTGGGGCACGCTGCTGGGCGCCTTGCTGCTCGGCCTGTCGCAGCAGATCGGCTTTCGATTCGATCCGGGCTGGGGAATCTGGTTCGGTCACCTGACCTTCCTGTTCGTGCTGCTGGTGCGGCCGCAGGGACTGTTCCCGAAAACCAGGTGATGCAAAGACTGGACATATCATGAAAAAGACACGGGATCCCCGACGGCATCGGGATGACGAATCAGGCACGGACGGCAATAACAGCGTCATTCCGGCGCAAGCCGGAATCCAGCGGTTTTCGTCGGCCGATGGCTGTTCTCCGTTCGAGGTCATCCGCAGCAATCGCTTCTCGAAATGGCTGCCGCTGCTGACGGCCGTCGTGATGCTGTACGCGGTATCGATCCCGTTCTGGGGCGAGTCGAGCTGGATGCGCGAAGTCGTCGAGATCAGCTGCTACTTCGTGTACGCAACGATGTGGAACCTGCTGGCCGGTTACGGCGGCATGGTCAGCATTGGCCAGCAGGCGTTCCTGGGCTTTGGCGGTTACATCATGCTCATCCTCGGCAACGAAGCCGGCATGAACCCTTTCGTCGCGATTCCGGTTGCGGCGGTCGCTACTGCGGCCATCGCCTATCCGGTGTCGTTCATCGCGTTCCGGCTGCAGGGCGGCTACTTTGCGATCGGCACCTGGGTGATTGCCGAAGTGTTTCGCCTGTCATTTGCAAACATGCACTGGATTGGCGGCGGCTCCGGCACCTCGCTGATCGCGCTGCGTGAGATCGAGAAGGCGGTACGCGAATCCACCACGTACTACATCGCGCTGGCCTGCGTGCTGCTGGTCACCTTCGGTGTCTACCTGTTCCTGCGTTCCAAGCGCGGACTGGCGTTGCTGGCCATCCGCGACAATGAAATCGCGGCGTCGTCGCAGGGCATCGACGTGCGCCGCATGAAGCTTGCGGTCTATCTGATAGCTGCCGGCGGCGCGGGACTGGCCGGCGCGCTCTACTTCGTCAGCAATCTGCGCATCTCGCCGGACGCCGCATTCTCGGTGAACTGGAGCGCCTTCGCGATCTTCATGGTCGTGATCGGCGGGATCGGTCGCATCGAGGGCCCGATCGTCGGCGCGCTGCTGTTCTGGATGCTGAACAAATTTTTCAGCGACTACGGCAGCGGGTATCTGGTCGGCCTCGGCCTGATGGCGATCGTGGTCACTATCTTCTTCCGCGACGGGCTGTGGGGCGTGCTGCACCGGCGCTTCGGCTGGTCGCTGTTTCCGACCCGACGCTTATTGAAAGTGAGAGCCTGAGATGCGCAACCTGACCGAACACAACCTGACCGATGCCGTCCTCGCGCAACTGCAAGCCTGCCCTGATCCGCGCCTGCGGCAGGTCGCCGGCGCGCTGGTCAGGCACCTGCATGCATTTATCCGCGAGATCGAACCGACTCCGGACGAGTGGATGGCCGGCATCCGCTTCCTGACCGCGACCGGGCAGAAATGCGACGACGTGCGGCAGGAGTACATCCTCCTGTCGGATGTGCTGGGCGCGTCGATGCTGATGGATGCGATCAACAATCGCAAGCCGGCCGGCGCGACCGAATCCAGCGTGCTCGGCCCGTTCTATGCGGAAGGCGCGCCCGACAAGCACACCGGCGCCGACCTCGCGCCGGGCGAAGGCCCGGGCGTGGTCGTCCGCGGCAAGGTCACCGACCTGAACGGACAGCCGCTTGCCCATGCGGTATTGGATGTATGGCAGACCGCGCCGAACGGCCTCTATCACATGCAGGACAGCGGCGCGGAAGAGTTCCATCTGTGCGGCAAGGTCCACACATCCGCTGACGGCCGCTACCGCTTTCGCACCCTGAAGCCGGTCAGTTATGCGATACCGGGTGATGGTCCGGTCGGTCAATTGCTCGACCGGCTGGCCCGCCACCGGCATCGCCCTGCACACATTCACTTCATCGTGTCCGCACCGGGATTCAAGCCGGTGGTCACGCAGATCTTCACCGAAGGCGACGACTTTCTCGAATCGGATGCGGTATTCGGCGTGAAAAATTCGCTGGTCGCCGAGTACCACAGGGCGGGCGACGAGTGGACGGTTGATTTCGACTTCGCGCTCGAACCGGCGGCCTGAGGAGCGGATGATGTTCTTCGTCGTGCTGGCTACCGACGCACCGGGGACGCAGGAAGCGCGCAACGAGATCCGCCCCATCCACCGCGCCTACCTGCGCAATCCGTGCAATCATCGGGTGAAAGTGCATCTCGGCGGACCGACCCTGACGATGCAGCATGACGGCATGAACGGCACGCTGCTGGTCGTCGAAGCCGCCGACATCGGCGCAGTCTCCGACTTCGTCGCCGACGATCCCTACTCGCAGGCGGGCGTATTCAAGTCGGTCGAGATACGCCCGTGGGCGTGGACGCTGGGCGCGCCGGAACCATCGACCGAATCGGAGGCAGGAAGTTGAACTGGCAAGAACATCCGGACCGTCCGGCCGACGGGACGCTGCTGTGCAGTGTCAGCGACATACCGGACGAGGGCGGGCGTGAGGTCACGTTCGGGGAGGGCAGGGAAAATTTCAAGGTCCTGCTGTTGCGGCGAGAAGGTCAGGTCTGGGCCTATGTGAACTACTGCCCGCACTTCTCGCTGCCGCTGAATTACGAGCCGCAGACCTTCGTCACGCTGGATGGGCTGGTGATGTGCGCGCATCACACCGCATTCTTTCAGTTTGAAGACGGTCGCTGCGTCGATGGCCCCTGCGTTGGCGACGGACTGGTCGCGCTGCCTTGTCATGTCCGCGGAGACAGGGTGCATTTTGGTACGGCATCGACGGTGGAGTGATCAGCTTCTCTGCTGTTGCAGATAACGGCATGGCGGGCAATGCTGTTGCCGTACCCGTCAGCGAGGTGCAGGGAAAACACAAGGGGAGCCGAAGCTCCCCTTCAACTGGCAGTATTCGCGCTTATTGCTGCACGCAATCCACGTAATACCCTCTCACGCCATCGACCTCGGTCTTCACCAGCCCGTGCACGTCGGTCTCGAAGCCGGGCAGCTTCTCGTTGAAGGCACGCACGAATTTCAGGTAATCGACGATGGTTTTGTTGAAGCGCTCGCCCGGGATCAGCAGCGGAATGCCGGGCGGGTAGGGCGTCAGCAGGATTGAGGTCACGCGACCTTCGAGTTCGTCGATCGGCACGCGTTCGATCTCGCGGTGCGCCATCTTCGCGAATGCATCCGACGGCTTCATCGCCGGCTGCATGTCCGACAGGTACATCTCGGTCGTCAGGCGGGCGACATCATAGGTCTTGTACATGTCGTGGATCTGCTGGCACAGTTCGCGCAGGCCCACGCGCTCGTAGCGCGGGTTGGCCGCGGCGAACTCGGGC
>JACCDS011935679.1_pt1 | contig 15756 bp, 12 predicted proteins | sample 7446441 | NCBI WGS metagenome assembly JACCDS01 (sample SAMN15323445, study PRJNA562643) | freshwater metagenome | isolation source: river surface water | place: USA:Blue River Watershed | collected 2017-08-17
ATCGCGATTATGACGTGCTCGCGGGTTCGATTCGTAATACCAATGGCGCGGTGCTTGAGCTGAAAGATGAAATCAAACCGTTTTTATCGAATGAAGCCCAGTTGGCCTTGCAAGATGTGGAAAAACTGCTCAAGGAAAAAACCGATTTGACCGAGCGCTTCAAGCGGCGCAATGCGATTTTGAAAAATTCGCTGCGCTATTTGCCGACTGCGCAATCGGAGTTACGGGTTTTGGTCGGTGCGCCGGTCGAGGGCAAACCCAAGACCCCGAACGAACTGCTTGATGCGGTGGATCAGTTGGTGTCGCTGGTGTTGCAATACAACCTGTTTCCTGAAGACCGTTTGGCCTTGACCGTGCAATTGCAAAACGATAGCGTGCGCCTGTCGGTTAGCGCCCTGTCTGGGCCAGCTTCGGAAAAGGTCGCGAATTTGGTCAAGCATGTCGATGTGGTGTTGTCGGAGCGGGCCGGAATTGCCCAAATGATCAGCAAAATCGACTACACGCCAATTACCGAGCAACTCGATATTTTGGCAGCAGAAGTGGCCAAGGGCGGGGTCAGCGAGGCCAGCAACAATTCCAAATTTACCCGCTACCTGCAATATTACGGCGGCGCAGTGCTGCTGCTGTTTTTGATTTTAACCACCTATCTGGCCAAGGCTGTGGTGCGGATTGGCGGTCGGGGTGCGATGGCCTGACGATTCGGCGCGGGGCATACCGCCCTGTTCCATTGTTGCGTGAATTTCAGTTCGGTTCGGCATACAATACCGGTTCTTAAATGCCCAGCATTTACCCCGAGCAAAAGGAACCGGTAATGAATTGGAAGCTCCGTCCGGCCAGCATAGACTGGCCGGTTTTACTATCGTCTCTGCCTGTGGCAGGTTTTGCGGTGATGTTGGCTGGCTGGATCGGTGCCGTGCAGGCGGCGGAACCGGCCAGTGCCGCGTTTGCCTCAACCTACCGTGTGCCAAACAGTGCACCGGTACTGGTCAAGAATGCCACCATTTTAACTGGCACCGGACGCCGGATTGACCAGGGTGATGTGTTGCTGTCTGGCGGCAAAGTGGTTGCGCTGGGCCAGAATTTGCCTGCCCCGGCCAATGCCACGGTGGTCGATGCCAGCGGGCGCTGGGTCACCCCCGGCATCATCGATCCCCATTCGCATCTGGGGGCGTATGCGTCGCCGCATGTGCATGCTACGCGAGATGGCAATGAAGTCACCAATCCGGCCACGCCACAGGTTTGGGTCGAGCATTCGATCTGGCCGCAAGACCCGGGGTTTCAACGCGCGCGCGCAGGCGGGGTAACCTCGATGCTGATCTTGCCCGGTTCGGCCAATTTGATTGGCGGGCGCGGGGTGCTGGTTAAGAATGTGCCAGCGGTTGGCTATCAGGACATGAAGTTTCCCGGTGCGCCACATTATCTGAAAATGGCTTGTGGTGAAAATCCAAAAACGGTGTACGGCAGCCAGCGCAAGGCACCCTCAACCTTGATGGGTAATGTGGCAGGTTATCGGGAAGCGTTCGCCAAGGCCGGTAATTACCGCATCAAGCAGGCGTTTGCCCGCAAAAAGCCGGAAATGGGCAGCCCAGAGCGCGATATTGGCATGGAAACCCTGCTCGATGTGCTCGATGGCAAAATCCTGATTCAGATGCATTGCTATCGTGCTGATCAAATGCTGACCATGCTTGATGTGGCACGCGAATTCGGTTTTAAAATCAGCGCCTTTCATCATGCCGTGGAAGCGTATAAGGTGGCACCGCAACTCAAGGCGGCGGGCACCTGTGCCGTGATGTGGTCGGACTGGTGGGGTTTTAAGCTCGAAGCCTACGATGGGATTCGGGAAAATGCCGCCATGGTCGATGCGATTGGGGCCTGTGCCACGCTGCACTCGGACGATGCGGTTGTGATTCAACACTTGAATTTGGAAGCGGCCAAGGCCATGGCTGCCGGGCAGCGCGCCGGGTTGCCGATTGCGCGCGAACAGGCGATCCGCTGGATTACCCAAAACGTGGCGCAGGCGATTGGTATGGCCGATCGGATTGGCTCGCTTGAACCGGGCAAAAACGCCGATCTGGTGGTCTGGAGTGGTGATCCATTCTCCAGTCTCAGTCGTGCCGATTTGGTATTTATCGATGGTGTATTGCGCCATGACGCACGCCAGCCGTTCCAGCCCGACAGTGATTTTATGCTCGGCCAACATCCAGCCAAGGCCAGCATGCCATGAAACTGATTCCATCCTTGTTACGCTTGGTGGCCCGTGCCACCTCTGCCACCGCAGCCACCACCGCAGCCACCACCGCTGTCAGTGCCCTGTTAATGCTCGGTGTTGCGCCAGCGCTGGCCCAGAGCGGGGCTGACAGTTTTGTCATTACCGGTGCCAAATTGCTCGGCCCGACCGGGGTAGCGCAGGACGTGTCGATTCTGGTACAAAACCAGCGCATTGTCGCGGTCGGTCAGCAAGTAACGGTGCCACCGGGCACGCGCCAGATTGATGCCGCGCAGCGCTTTGTTACCACCGGCTTTTTTGCCCCCATGTCCAACCTTGGGGTCAGTGAAATCAGCCAGGTTGAAGAAACCGATGACCAAACCGACCATAGCATGCGCTACAGTGCAGCGTTTGAAATGGTGGACAGCTTTAATCCGTATTCGAGCCTGATCCCGATTGCGCGGGTCGATGGCGTAACCCGCGCCGTGGTTGCACCGATGTCCACGCATTCGCTGCTGGCCGGTTCCGGTATGGTGGTCTCTACCGGCAGCATCAAAAACTGGCTGGTTTTGCCGCGCGTGGCGATGTTTGGCCAATTGGGCGAAAGTGGCGCCAAGATGCATGGTGGACGCGGTGAGGCCTTGCTCAATTTGCAAGAAATGTTTTGGGAAGTGCGTCAGGCCAGCCAGCAAAGTCCGAACGGCAAGCCCGGCGCTGAAAAAGGCGCTGCCAAGGCGGGGGCCAAGGGGGCGGACAAGGGGATCTACAAGGTAGCCGAGAAGGTAGCCGAGAAGGGTGCCGAAAAAGCTGCCAGCCTGCCCAACATTCCCAACCTGTTGACCCAGGCGGACATTGACGCCCTGCGCCCGGTATTACAGGGCCGCATGCCGCTGGTGTTGACGATTCATCGGGCGGCCGATATTTTGGCGGCCTTGAAACTGGCCCGGCAACATGGGATTCGCTTGATCATCCAGGGTGCCGCCGAAGGCTGGTTGGTAGCAGACGAATTGGCGCAGCAAAAAGTGCCGGTGATCCTGAACCCGGAACAAAACTTGCCGGAACGCTTTGAAAGCCTTCAGGCGCGCGCCGATAATGCCACCCTGTTGCATCGGGCTGGGGTATTGCTGGCGTTTTCCTCAAACCAAACCCGTACCCATAATGTGCGCAATTTGCGCCAATTGGCGGCGCGTGCGGTGGTCAATGGCATGGAACCGGCGGCGGCCTTGGCCGCAATTACCCTGAACCCGGCCAAAATGTTTGGCGTGGATCAGCAACTTGGTTCGGTCGAACCGGGCAAATTGGCCGATCTGGTGTTGTGGAATGGCCACCCGCTGGAAGCGATGAGTTATCCGAGTCAGGTGTGGATCAGTGGTGCGCTGGTGCCACCACAGACCCGGCAAACCGAGTTGCGTGATCGTTACCTGCAACGCCTGCAATTAGTTCCGATCAAACAATGAGGCAATCGGACATGTTATGATGACGACGTTGCCGGATCGGCCAATGGCGTAAATCACGCAGGTTGGTGCTGGCAGGTTGGTGGTGGTGGGGTGGTGCTGGCCAGTAGGTAGTGGCCAATGGGTACTGGCCGCTACTGCTTTTAATTTACGAGGAGATATTTCATGACATTGCGACTGGGCGATACCGCTCCCGATTTTGAACAAAATTCATCGATTGGCAGTTTGAAATTTTACGAATGGGCCGGTGATTCCTGGGTCGTGTTGTTTTCCCATCCGGCTGACTTCACCCCGGTTTGTACCACCGAACTCGGTTTTACTGCCAAACTGCAACCCGAATTTGAAAAGCGCAATGTCAAGGCACTGGCTCTGTCGGTTGATCCAATGGAAACCCACCAAATCTGGATTAACGACATTCAGGAAACCCAAAACGCCAAGGTTGAGTTTCCGATCATTGCCGATGCCGACAAAAAAGTGTCAACGGCGTATGACATGATTCACCCCGAGCAATCGACCACCACCACCGTGCGTTCGCTGTTCATCATTGATCCAGCCAAAAAGGTGCGCTTGATTATTGTTTATCCGATGAGCACCGGGCGCAATTTTAACGAAGTGATGCGCGTGATTGATGCGCTACAACTGACCGACAAATTTACCGTCGCCACCCCGGCCAACTGGCAAGATGGCGACGACGTGATCATTCCACTGACCGTGCAAGACCCGGAAGTGATCAAGCAAAAATACCCTAAGGGCTTTACCGCGCCCCGGCCGTATTTGCGGATCACGCCGCAGCCGAACAAATAATCGGTCGCCAGCGACGCTTCGGGCGCTGTTTCAGGTAGCCAGAAGCGTCATGCCCTGCCAGCGGCCATGGAATTGCGCCAACTGCGCTACTTTGTCGCCATTGTCGATCATGGCGCGCTGTCGCGTGCGGCGCAGGTTTTACATATCGCCCAGCCTGCCTTGACCCAGCAACTGCGGCAACTTGAAGATGAACTTGGTGCGCAGTTGTTGCACCGCTCGGCCCAGGGTGTGTTGTGTACCGACGCCGGGAAAATCTTTTATCAGCATGCCCAAGCCATTTTAAAGCAGGTGATCGATGCCAAAGCGGCGGTCACCCAATCCACCGACCGCCCGAGCGGCACGGTTGCGCTTGGCTTGCCGCAAAGCATTTCCGGTGCGCTGGCCTTGCCATTGCTGCTGGCGGCCCAGCAGCGCTACCCGGAAATTGAATTACAACTGACCGAAGAATTGACCGGCAACCTGATCGAACAGTTGAAATCAGGCCGGATCAATCTGGCGGTTTTGTTTGATGACGGGCAAATGCACGGCTTTGCCAGCACCCCGGTGCTGGAAGAACAGATGCTGTTTGTGCTTAGAAAAGACTCGCAGCTGGCGCAAACAGCCAATATTTTTGCTGATACTACCGTCACGCTGGCCCAGGCCGTGGCCTGCACCCTGATTTTGCCCGGTATAGCGCACGGGGTGCGGCCCGGCATTGAAAGCACCGCACGCGCCCATGGCCTATCGCTGACACGGGTGATCGAAATCAATTCGGTGGCGATCTTAAAATCAGCCATTTTGGCCGACATGGGGGCCACCATCATCCCGGCGGCTCCCTTGCTCGATGAAATCGAGCGCGGCCAAATGCTGGCCTTGCCCTTGGCTCCAGCGATTGCCCGCACCATTACCCTGTGTACCGCCAAAACAATTCCCCTAACCAACGCCGCCAGCGCGGTGGCGCGGCTGGTGCTGGAAGTGGCCGACCAGCTATGCGAGACCGGCCGCTGGCGCGGTACGCGGATATTAACGCGCTAGCGTGTTAGCGCGTTAGCGGGATCGGTTGCGTGCTCGGTACCGGCACCGCCGTCACGCTGTTTTTTGGGCTGCCATCAATCAAGTTAACTTTTTCAGCGAACGCGCCAGAGGCGGCCAGCAACAAGCCAGCGCCGACGGTTAGCCCGGTCAGGCGGGAAGTAAGGGAAGGGCGAGTTTTCATGGTGACTCCGGGGTGTTGGAAAAAACGTGAACAGGTGCGGGACAAAGATTCGGGACAAAGATTCGGGACAAAGATGCGGCCCAACACCCATGTCGGGGACAGGATGACAAATCTCAAGCCCCAACTGGCGGGCTATAAGAAATTCTTATGGCTCCATCCGCAATCGGTATTTCACAAGCGATTTGAATCCCCCTACACTGGCATCTCGTTGGTAGCCACAAGCCGCCAGCGAAAAAAACGCCGCTACCATGGCATGCTTTAATCCGAATACCCTTTGGAGAGACAAACCAGATGCAGGATATCCTGTCAGCGCAAGCTGAGGCGTCTGCCGGCGACGCCCCCACATCCAAGCCCTGCGCGCAATGCGCCCGGTTTGATGTTCACTTTGCAATACCATATGGTTCAATTTTTCGCCTTCGCCCCGAATCAGCGCGCCGCATCGCGTTGCCGGGCGCAAGTGCTGCTTCGCGCCGGTGTGGCCAAAATTCAATTTTGGCTGCGCCGCTCGCATCGATGCGCAATTTATGTCCTACAAAGGCACAACGTGGCCTAAAATAGCGAGTAAATAGCGAACGTCCGGGTGCATCTCAATTTGCCCCGCACGTTATCCACGCCAATCCACAACAACACTACCACCCAAACCAATGTTTCTGCCCGTTGCGCCCACCAGCCGAGCGAGCATCAACAACTAAGGAATCATTATGACTGACCTGTCCGTTGCCAAACAACTCACCGAATACAAACCCGCCAACAAAGTCCGCTTCGTTACCGCTGCCTCGTTGTTTGATGGCCACGATGCCTCGATCAACATCATGCGCCGGATTTTGCAGGCGAATGGCGCGGAAGTGATTCATTTGGGCCACAACCGCTCGGTCGATGACATCGTCACCTGTGCCTTGCAAGAAGATGTGCAGGGCATTGCGATTTCCAGCTATCAGGGCGGCCATGTCGAATATTTTAAATATATGATCGATTTGCTGAAACAGCGCGGTGGTAGCCATATCAAGGTATATGGCGGCGGCGGTGGCGTGATCGTACCGGAAGAAATTGCCGACCTGCATGCGTATGGCGTGACCCGTATTTTTAGCCCGGAAGATGGTCAGCGGATGGGTTTGGTTGGCATGATCCTGTCGATGATACAGGCGTGCGACATTGATCTCTCGCCCTACGCCCCGACCGATCTGGCGGTTTTGCAAGGCGACGATGTGGCAAACAATGTGGCAAATAAGCATCGCGCGCTGGCGCAACTGATTACGGTTCTCGAAAACGGCAATGCCGCTCCGGCCCTGAAAGTGGCGCTGCACAAGGCGGCTGAAGCTTGCAACATCCCAACCCTTGGCATTACCGGCACCGGTGGTGCGGGTAAATCGTCACTGACCGATGAATTGATCCGCCGCATCCGGCTCGATCAGGGTGACCGGTTGCACATCGCCGTCATCTCAATCGACCCCTCACGCCGCAAATCTGGCGGTGCGCTGCTTGGTGACCGAATCCGCATGAATGCCATCAGCCCATGGCTCAACACCAGCAGCAATACCCTGCAAACCCGGGTCTTCATGCGCTCGCTCGCGACCCGTGAAGCCGGTTCTGAAGTCTCACAAGCCTTGCCCGATGTGATTGCCGCCTGCAAAGTGGCCGGGTTTGATTTGGTGATCGTCGAAACCTCCGGCATTGGCCAGGGCGATGCTGCGATTGTGCCGCTGGTCGATGTCTCGATGTACGTCATGACGCCTGAGTTTGGCGCGGCCAGCCAACTGGAAAAAATCGATATGCTCGATTTTGCCGATTTCGTCGCCATCAACAAATTTGACCGCAAAGGCTCGCTCGATGCGTTGCGTGACGTGGCCAAGCAATACCAGAGAAATCGCGAACTGTTTAGCCAGCGGCCCGATCAAATGCCTGTGTATGGTACCCAGGCCAGCCGCTTTAACGACGATGGTGTTACCAGCCTGTACCACGGCCTGTTGCCAAAACTGGTTGAAAAAGGCTTGAAGGCGACGGCTGGCACGCTGGCCCCAACCGATGTCAGATCCTCCAGCGGCAAAAACGTAATCGTGCCACCAGCCCGCAGCCGCTATCTGGCCGAAATTGCCGACAGCGTGCGCGGCTACCACAAACACACCGCCAAACAAGTGCGCATCGCACGCGAACGCCAGCAATTGATGGAATCCAAGCGCATGCTGTTGGCGGCGCGCAAACTGGTGGCCGGAACGATTGAATTCGATGAACTGATTCTTGACCGCGACAACCATCTGGACGCCAACAGCAAACAATTGCTGGACCAATGGCCGAACCTGCAAGCGGCCTATTCCGGTGATGATTACGTGGTCAAAATCCGCGACAAGGAAATCCGCACCAAGCTGATCTACCACACCCTGTCCGGCAACAAGGTACGCAAGGTGGCGCTGCCACGCTTTGAAGACCATGGCGAAGTATTGCGCTGGCTGATGGCAGAAAACGTGCCCGGCTCCTTCCCCTACACCGCTGGCGTGTTCGCCTTCAAGCGCGAAGGCGAAGACCCAACCCGCATGTTTGCCGGTGAGGGCGATGCGTTCCGCACCAACCGCCGCTTCAAACTGGTTTCCACCGGCATGGATGCCAAGCGCCTGTCAACCGCGTTCGATTCAGTCACCCTGTACGGTGCCGACCCGGCGTTGCGGCCCGACATTTACGGCAAAATCGGCAATTCCGGCGTCTCGGTTGCCACACTGGACGACATGAAAGTGCTGTACGAAGGCTTTAATTTGTGCAGCCCGAGTACCTCGGTTTCGATGACCATCAACGGCCCGGCCCCGACCATTCTGGCGATGTTCATGAACACCGCCATCGATCAGCAAATCGACAAATTCAAGCACGACAACAAGCGCGCCCCGAGCCACGACGAAGAACTGAAAATCCGCGAATGGGTACTGGAAAACGTGCGCGGCACGGTGCAGGCCGATATTTTGAAAGAAGATCAAGGCCAAAACACCTGCATCTTCTCCACCGAATTTTCGCTGAAAGTGATGGGCGACATTCAGGAATATTTCGTGCATCACGGCGTGCGCAATTTCTACTCGGTCTCGATCTCGGGCTACCACATTGCCGAAGCCGGGGCCAACCCGATTTCACAACTGGCGTTCACGCTCTCGAACGGTTTCACTTTTGTTGAAGCGTATCTGGCACGCGGCATGCACATTGACGACTTTGCGCCGAACCTGTCGTTCTTCTTCAGTAACGGCATGGACCCGGAATACACGGTATTGGGCCGGGTGGCGCGCCGCATCTGGGCCGTTACCATGCGCGAAAAATACGGTGCCAACGAACGCAGCCAAAAGCTCAAATACCACATCCAAACCAGTGGCCGCAGCCTGCACGCGCAAGAAATCGACTTCAACGACATCCGCACCACGTTGCAAGCCTTGATCGCGATTTACGACAACTGCAACAGCTTGCACACCAATGCCTATGATGAAGCGATTACCACCCCAACCGACGAATCGGTACGGCGTGCGCTGGCGATTCAATTGATCATCAACCGCGAATGGGGGCTGGCCAAGAATGAAAACCCGAACCAGGGCGCGTTCGTCATCGACGAATTGACCGATATGGTGGAAGAAGCGGTGTTGCAAGAGTTTGAACGCATTGCCGAGCGCGGCGGGGTGTTGGGTGCGATGGAAACCGGCTACCAGCGCGGCAAGATTCAGGAAGAATCGATGCTGTACGAACACCAGAAACACGACGGCACGCTGCCGATTATTGGCGTGAACACCTTCCGCAACCCGAAAACCGAAGGGCAAGTGCCACAAACGATTGAACTGGCGCGCTCGACCGATGATGAAAAGCAATCGCAATTGACCCGGCTGGCGGACTTCCACAAGCGGCATGAAAAAGAAGCCCCGGCCATGCTGGCTATCTTGCAGCAGGCGGTGATTAATAACGAGAACGTGTTTGCGCGGCTGATGGATGCGGTGCGGGTGTGTTCGCTGGGGCAGATTACTACGGCCTTGTTTGAGGTGGGGGGGCAGTATCGGCGGAATATGTAAAGCCGGTATCGATCCGATGTGGCTCGCTTGGAACAGGAGGGTTATGAATCACAGACGAATCATTACCGTTCAGGGCGAGTTGCATAGGAAATTGAATGCATGGCGGCGTAGCTTGGTTGCCATTAACGCCAAAGAAGACGAGTAAATATTGGAGAAATGACGATGTTGGATTCCCTAAAGATCAAAAAATTTCGTGCGCTGGAAGATTTTGAAGTACCCAAACTGGGGCGCGTGAACTTGATTGTGGGGAAGAATAATTCGGGTAAAAGCACGGTTTTGGAGGCATTGCGTATTTATGCCGCGAATGCGCAATTTACCCTGTTGGCAGACCTTGCCGGGGGGCATGACGAATCGTTTATGATCAGACAGGCCGATCTGGACGATCCCAATGCGGCATTGCCATTTGCCGATTTCTTTACCGGTAGAGAATATCCCGTTGCCGATGGGCAAGCGATTGAAATCGGGGCGGTGCATTCGGGCGATTGCCTGAAGATTGAACATGGGTTTTATACAGAGGTGGAAGTCAGGGTAACCGATGAGGATGGGGCGACCAGTTACGAAAGACGAATGAAGCGCGTAGCCAAGGCCGACAGGGAGAGCGCCAGCGCCGAAGTACTTTACCATGCGATCTATGTGCAAAGGGGCGAGCGTACCAACACGATGCGCTTTAACATAAATGGCAAAGCCGGTGCTGCCACATTTAGTGCCCCTGAATTGCCTGGCACCGTGCCCTGTAGTGTGGTGCCAACCGAATTGGTCACCACTGACAACTTGAGTAACGATTGGGACAAAATTGCATTGACTGACAGCCAAAACATTGTTCAGGAGGCGCTGCGCATTATTTTGCCCGATGTCGAGGGAATTGCATTTGTCCGCAAGGACGAATCTGACAGCGTGCGCAAGCCAGCGTTTTCAAACGGTTTGACACGAATAGGTAAAGTCCGGCTCAAAACACACCAACGACCAGTGCCACTTAAAAGCCTTGGCGAAGGCATGACGCGGGTTTTGCAATTGGTGCTCAAAGCGTTTTCGGCCAAGGGTGGTTTTTTACTGATCGACGAATTTGAAAACGGCCTGCACTACAGCGTCCAGGAAGCCGTGTGGCAACTCATGTTTGATCTGGCCCAACAGCTCGATATTCAAATCTTTGCCACCACCCATAGTTGGGATTGTGTCTCACGTTTTGCCAAGGTGGCGGCAGCACGCAAAGACATTGAAGGCATCTTGTGGAAAATAGGCCCGAGTGCCGCAAATTCGGATAAGGGGCGCATTATTGCTACCACCTATACTGAAGAAGAGTTGCTTGACCTGACTGAAGCGAATATAGAGGTGCGCTAATGACAAATAACACAAAGCGTCGCCTTTTGGTTGAAGGACGTGCTGATGAAGAGTTTTTTACTGAATTTTGCAAAAAACACGGCTTTGATACCCATGTCGAAGTGGTGACGCCGCGTGGCGCAGGCGGCACACACGATGGCAAGGAGCATGTCATTAGTCGTTTGGGTGTATTGGCGAAGCAGTTTAACCAAGCGGATTTAACCCATTTGGCCGCTATCGTTGATGCTGATCAGGCACGGGATGGCGGCGGTATCAGTAAGACCTTGGAGAAGGTAGGCAAGGTCTTGGCCCTCCAAGGTTTTAATCAAGCCGGGCTACCGTTGGCCGACGGTGGTTTTGTGTTTACATCCGACAGGGGTTTTGCCGATATTGGTCTTTGGATCATGCCCAATAATCAGGATGAAGGTATGTTGGAAGACTGGATCAGTCAGGTTGTCCACCAAGAGCAGCCCCAACAAACCTTGTTGGCACATGCAAATAGCGTCGTGGCCAACTTGCCAGTTGCGCTTTTTGGGTCAACAGGCGTGAAGAAAGCCGAAATTGCCAGTTGGCTGGCCTGGCAGGCAGACCCCGGTAAAGGGTTGTACCACACGATTAAAGCCAGGCTGCTCGATCCGGCTGCACCGCTGTACACTGGGCTAAAGGCATGGATGGAACATGTTTATCCTCCTCCAATAGAACAATCCTGATGTGCTGCTGGCGGCGTAAAAGCGCGCATTTCTGGCTCAGGAAAGTACTGCATCAACACACTGGGGCGCTGCCCCAGTTAGCCAGAGCTGCTAAGGCGGGAATAGTCCGTAAAGGGCCCGTCATGCCTCAGCGCGGACTGCGAATTTTTCCAGATACTTATTGCGGCCAAGCTGGGTCAAAATCCAGTACCGGGAAATTGTTGTTTGGTTATTCGTGTGCTGTCGGGAGACAGTCTGTGGTTCAACCAATCCTTTGGCGGCCAGTTGTAAAAGAATCGGTAAAATACCATCTCCGATAATATTCAGTTGCGGTCGCCAGCCCATTGTTGGGTACTGTTCGCGCAATCGCGCGTTCTCTTCTGCGTATGCTTTGTCAAATTCCCCTTCTGGCATAGCCGCACGAACCAAAGGGCGCAGAGCTTCTTGCAGATCATACTCCGAACATGCCGCCAGCATTTTTTCTGCCATTGCGAAAAATAATTCCGCCCATGAAATCTCGACAGCAAATTGTTGTTTCGCGTCTTCACCGTAATTGAGTTTAAATTGGACACAATAAAGCTTATCCAGGCTCTGAAACTGATTTGCCGTTACTTGGTCATGCGCGATCTTCCTGAGTTCGCTTGTTTCTGCCTCCAGTTTGTCGTACCGCGCCTGTAATATCGCCAGTCGTTGCAACAATTCCTGATTTTGCAAGCCCTCATTGCGTATCCAACCAAAGGCGGGTTTGGTACGAATGACATTCACCAAAGCCAGTAATACCGCCGCTTTGAGTTCATCTTTAGTCGTCCAGCCTTTCCACAAACGCGCGCTGATGCGCGCACGGAATGCCTCCAACCGGGTTCGTGCTGCCGCCTCCAACTCGGCCTTTCCGACCGGAATTTGATCCGGGGCGTTGTGCATGAACGCCAGCACAGGCTTGTTCAGTTTTACCGCGTGGTTATATTCCATTTCGGTATAGCTGATGCCATCCGGGCCGGTTGATCCATACTTGCCGCCAATGATCAGAATATAGTAATCCGAGTCAGCAATGATCGATTCGATCAATTCCCATGGCGTTGCATCGGCTGCCGGGAAGGCTTCCATACCCGCCGGAAAATGGCCAAGTTCAAGAATCGCCTCCAAGGCAGCTTGTCGTTCTTCTCGCAAGTCACGAAAAGTTGAACTCAGGAAAATTTGATAGCGAGGCTGCATAGTTCAATCCAGAGCGGTAATTTGGCATTGATTGGTGGAATTGGTACGCCTTCCTGCGATTTTTGTTTGAAAGCGCCGAGTATTTGGTGATTTTACGCGACGAATTGCAGAAAATCGTCTGTCGACTGAACATTGATGGACTGGTGGGACATCCACTTTATGGGATTTTGATGTTCTGAGCGTGTTTTGTTCACCCAGTGTTTGCCCGGTAATTAGTTTCCCTCAAGCCCCACGGCACCCACCGCAGCAAACTGCAAAATCCGCGCGCTATCCGCCCATTCCAGCACGGCCACACCGCTATCTTTCAGTCCCCCCACAATTTCAGCAAACGCTTGCCCGCGTACTCCGTCCTCGTTTGGACCATCAACGGCAAATAGTACTTTCTTCGGCAACAAGCCACGTTTTTTTAAAGCCAGCGTGCGAAACAGCCATTGCCCGCCGTGATCCAGAATCTTGTTTGGTTGCGGATGCGCAAGATACAATGGTTTGATTGCCAGCTGCACCACGCCTTCCGTTTTTTCAACAAAGGGAAAATTGGCATGGTATTCATCATTGCCAATTTTCATGGTCTCAAACCGGTTTGCTACGCCCGCATCCACCAACAAGCGGCGCATACCGCGCTCCAGGGCGGCTTCATGATATTCTTTGGTGACAAAATCGCGCTCCACGTAATGGCGATACAACTCTTGCAGCTTGGCTTCCGGCTCGTCGGCCAGTACGCCGCGTACTTCGCTGAAACGAATCATTGCCTCGCGTGGCCGGGTAATTTCCATAAACACGCGTTTGGCAAAGTCCACGTCGTTGCGCGCAAGTCGCTTGTCAAAACCATGCTGTTTCAGTAATTTATGTTTACCAACCAATTCCTCACCGAGCGTTGCCATCATGCTGCGGAACAGTTGCGGGTTCATTTGTTCAAAAAAACGGGTAATTCGACCATAGCGTTTGTCCATCAGCTTAAAGCCAAAATACCGCGTCTCTGGGGCCATGATGATGATGCCAACATTGGCAAACTCGCCCGTTTCTACAAAGGGGGCGAATCGAACAATGGCGTACAGGCAGGGTATCGGGTTCATTTCATGTTCCAAAAAGCACGGTCGTGATAACGCATCAGGCACTGTTGCATTGTATGACTGGAAAGCGCAACTGGCAAGGTTTGCTCGCGGTCAATATACCACCATTCGTCTGGCACCGTGGCGCAAATGGCTTGCCAATTGGCCATGATCTTGGCAAATACACCGGCGTAATACTGTTGCAATTCATGGTCTGTGCGCAATGCCGGAATTTGACCCTGAAACACATGCGAGGTACAAAAATCATCCACCGGAAATTCAACGTCAAAAGCCAGGTTATGGTCGATCACCACAAGGTGTTTGGCTGATGCATCCCATAAAAGATTCGGGTTCCCGCCAGCGGCGCACAAGCTTCGATCCGCGTTTTGCACCCACCAATCAAAAACCAGCACATCGCGCTGTGTCGTTTCAGGGATCATTGGCAAATGTGCCAGCGACAGCTCTGCCACATCCATCTTGCGCGAACCAAAGGCCAGCCCATCGCCAAGCTCGGCCAAATCCGTGCGTGAACCCAGTTCGATTAAACCCTGGGGCACATCCACGATGGCAAATGGTGCGATGGACAAACCCATGTTTTTGGCAAGGCAACCCGCAACCCATTCGCAGATCAAACTTCGCTGGCCAGCACCACGGCCTTTTACGAAGTAGATGGCCTGATCATCAGCACGACAAATAAACGGACGTGTTACGCCCTGCGTTGCGCGGCCAAGAATTTCCACTATCCGAACACCCATGAGAAACGATTCTCCAGCGAGGTATGGTAACAGGCAAAAAAGCGTGAACTTCCCGTTAGCATTCTAACTGAGAATTGATCGGCACCGGCATGCGCTGCGATTTGCTGGAATACCTGTTGTAAGCGGGCCATTTCAGTGCCCCAGTATTTCCAGAAAAGGCTGCATCACCTGGCCTGTCAAAGCACTTGACCACATCAAACCGCACGCCCTGATTATTGTTCTCAATGATGGGATCACGATAATCGCGCGCCAGGTATTGCGCCACCAGCTTGTCTACCTCGTTCCAATCCTGCGCAGCATCGTACAGCAAAAGCGCCAGTAAACCCTGCGCGCTGATGTTGGCATCGCGGTAAAGTACGGAACCCTTGTCTGGCAAGTGGGCGATGCAACCCTACTGGCTCCAACCGAAAACCGCCCTGCATTGTGCCGCATGGCTGGCGCAATAGGGCCGCAAATCCAAAAAGAATGGTTTCGATTCGACAGCAGGTGGCACCCAATACCCGGCCAGCCGTAAATTGGCCCAGGTGCCATGCTGCTGCACCAGACTGTGGAAAAACACCCGCTTGCCATTGAACGGCGTCGCAACCAGATGGATTGGAATCTGAAATTCGCTTTGCTCCATACTGTGCGGCTTGCTTTTTTTATCGGCATGGTTTTCTTCAGAAAAGACCGATTCACCCAAATCATCATTGATCAATTCCGTGCCATCGGCATGTCGCAAACAAAGTTGTGGCTGCAAGCGAAAAAAGCGCCGGACTGGAGCGGGAACCCATGGCCAAGGCGGAAAATCGGAGAATACTGCCACCACCAGCACTTTTCTGCTTGGCTGCGCCGGATCATCCATAATACGCACAATGCCAGCTTGCAAAATACGCAAGCTGGTGAAGTAGTCATGAACCAACCATGCGCCAAGCAGTAAGAGAGTGGCGCAAAGTGTGCCGATGATGGCGCGTGGTCGTTTCATGGTGCAACCTGAGTTAATGCTTGCCATGCGCTACGCCGCGCCATGCCGGGGAAAACCATCATTTTAATTCGCGTGCGCCAAGCGGC
>JACCDS010314198.1_pt1 | contig 15750 bp, 14 predicted proteins | sample 7446441 | NCBI WGS metagenome assembly JACCDS01 (sample SAMN15323445, study PRJNA562643) | freshwater metagenome | isolation source: river surface water | place: USA:Blue River Watershed | collected 2017-08-17
GATTCGGTCGCCGCGATGACGCGCTTCCTGAACCTGATCGCGTCCGAGCCCGACATCGCGCGCGTGCCCATCATGGTCGACTCGTCGAAGTGGGCCGTGATCGAGGCTGGCCTGAAGTGCATTCAGGGCAAGGCGATCGTGAATTCGATCTCGATGAAGGAAGGCGAAGCCGAGTTCCTGCGGCAGGCGACGCTGTGCCGCCGCTATGGCGCGGCCGTGATCGTGATGGCCTTCGACGAGCAAGGCCAGGCCGATACCTTTGCACGCAAGATCGAAATCTGCGAGCGCGCGTACAAGCTGCTGGTCGAGAAAGTCGGCTTTCCGCCGGAAGACATCATCTTTGATCCGAACATCTTTGCGATCGCGACCGGCATCGAAGAGCATGACAACTACGCGGTCGATTTCATCGAGGCGACCCGCTGGATACGACAGAACCTGCCGCATGCGAAGGTCAGCGGCGGCGTGTCGAACGTGAGTTTCTCGTTCCGCGGCAATGATCCTGCGCGCGAGGCGATCCACACGGTGTTCCTGTATCACGCGATCCGTGCCGGCATGAGCATGGGCATTGTCAACGCCGGCATGATCGGCGTCTATGACGATCTCGATGCCGAGCTGCGCGAACGGGTCGAAGACGTGGTGCTGAACCGCCGCAAGGATGCGACCGAGCGCATGATCGAGTTCGCCGCGACGCTGAAGGCCGGTGACAAGAAAGAGGAGCAGAGCCTCGTCTGGCGCGATGCGCCGGTGCAGAAGCGGCTCGCGCATGCGCTGGTGCATGGCATCACGCAATGGATTGTCGAGGACACCGAAGAGGCGCGGCAGCAGGTCGCGGCCGACGGCGGCCGTCCCATCCATGTGATCGAAGGCCCGCTGATGGATGGCATGAACATCGTCGGCGACTTGTTCGGCCAAGGCAAGATGTTCCTGCCGCAGGTGGTGAAATCGGCGCGCGTGATGAAGCAGGCCGTCGCGCACCTGGTGCCCTTCATCGAAGAAGAGAAAGCCGAGGAAGAGCGCCGCACCGGCCAGGCCGCAAAGCCCAAGGGCAAGATCGTGATCGCGACCGTGAAGGGCGATGTGCACGACATTGGCAAGAACATCGTGTCCGTGGTCCTTCAGTGCAACAACTTCGAGGTCGTGAACATGGGCGTGATGGTGCCCTGCACCGAGATCCTCGCGAAGGCGAAGGAAGAAAATGCCGACATCATTGGCCTGTCCGGCCTGATCACGCCGTCACTGGAAGAAATGGCGCATGTCGCGAAAGAGATGCAGCGCGACCCGTGGTTCCGCGAGCGCCAGATCCCGCTGCTGATCGGTGGCGCGACCACCAGCCGCGCGCATACTGCGGTGAAGATTGCACCGAATTACGAAGGCCCGGTGATTTATGTCGCTGACGCATCGCGATCGGTGTCGGTTGCGCAGTCGCTGCTGACGCCCGAATCGCGTGACGGTTATCTGGCCGAGATCGCCACCGATTACCAGCGCATCCGCGAGCAGCATGCCGGCAAGAAGGCGCTGCCGATGGTGAGCCTGGATGCGGCGCGCAAGAACAAATTTACGCTCAGATTTGATGGCGACAGCGCGCCGGTCAAGCCGAAGTTCATCGGCCGTCGTCACTTCCGCAACTTCGATCTGGCGATCCTTTCGAATTACATCGACTGGGGTCCGTTCTTCCAGACCTGGGACCTGGCCGGCCCTTTCCCCGCAATCCTGAAGGATCCGGTGGTGGGCGAGCAAGCCAGCAATGTGTACAAGGAAGGTCAGGCGCTGTTGAAAAAGCTGGTCGAAGGTCGCTGGCTGACCGCGAATGGCGTGATGGCGCTGCTGCCGGCCAACAGCATCAATGATGACGATATCGAGGTGTATACCGACGAGACCAAGACCGAAGTCGCGTTCACCTACTATGGCTTGCGTCAGCAAGGCGAGAAGCCGGTGATTGATGGCGTGCGTCGTCCCAACCAGTGCCTCGCTGACTTCATTGCGCCGAAGGACTCGGGTATCACGGATTACATCGGCATGTTTGCGGTCACCGCCGGCATCGGCATCGAGAAACATGAAAAGCGTTTCGAGGATGCGGGCGACGATTATTCCTCGATCATGCTCAAGGCACTGGCCGATCGTCTGGCCGAAGCCTTCGCCGAATACCTGCACGAGCGCGTGCGCAAGGACTTGTGGGGCTATGCGGCTGATGAAGACCTGAGCAATGAGGAGCTGATCGGCGAAGCCTATCGTGGCATCCGCCCGGCACCCGGCTATCCGGCTTGCCCCGAGCATACGGTGAAGGCGGATGTGTTCCGCATCCTCGAAGCCGAGGACATCGGCATGAGTCTGACCGAGTCGTATGCAATGTTCCCGGGCGCATCGGTGTCGGGCTTTTACTTTGCGCATCCGGAGTCGAAGTACTTCACTGTCGGCAAGATCGGTCAGGACCAGCTGCAGGACATGGCGGCGCGCCGTGGCGTGCCGGTCGAGCAGCTGGAGCGCTGGCTCGCCCCCAACCTCTGATGTTGCTGCGGCTGACCTGTGCTGTGCGTCAGTACGGGTCAGCCCAGCGGCGCACCATCGACGAATAGCTTCAATTCTCCCGGCGCGAAGGCGTGCCAGGTTTCATTGGTCGTCAGCGGTTCGGTGACGATTACCGCGACGCGGTCGTTCGGCGTCGTCACTTCCGAAAAATCCACCGCCAGATCTTCATCCGACAGTATCGCTTGCGTGAACGGATACTGGCGCACGATGTAGTGCAGCTTGGTCGAGCAATGTGCAAACAGGGCTGAACCGTCGGACAGCATCATGTTGAACACGCCGTAGGATGCGATCTCGCGCGTCAGCGCATCGAGCGCGTCGGTCAATTGCTCGGTGGACGGGGCGGTGTCGCCGAAGCGGCGTCGCAGCTGCTGCAGCAGATAGCAGAACGCGAGCTCGCTGTCGGTGTTGCCGACCGGACGGAATGCCCCATCCAGCACCGGTTCGAATTGCTTCAGGTCGCCATTGTGCGCAAACACCCAGTAGCGCCCCCACAGTTCGCGCACGAACGGATGACAATTCTCGAGCGCGATCTGCCCCTGCGTGGCCTTGCGGATATGCGCGATCACATTTCTGGACTTGATCGGGTAGCGCTTGATCAACTCGGCCACAGGCGATGCAATTGCCGATTCATGGTCGACGAACAGCCGCACCCCTGCGCCCTCGAAAAAGGCAATGCCCCAGCCATCCTTGTGCTCATCTGTGCGGCCGCCTCGATGCGCAAAGCCGGTAAAGCTGAACACGATATCGGTCGGCACATTGCAATTCATGCCGAGCAGTTGGCACATGGCAGGATCTCAGTCGGTGGCAGGAAGGACTACGTTATCACGAACCCCGGCCGGCACCGCAACACGGGCCACTACCGCAGCGGATGTCGCATGTACGGGCGTGGCTTGCAGTTGCAGCCGGCAGGTCCACAGGGCGTGTCCTGAGCGACGGTATTTGTGTTCAAACGGTGTGAGCGGCCCGTCCGGGTCGTCCGGCAGCGCTTCGGTGTCGACCGGCTTCCCGGTCAGCTGTGTCAATGCAGCGCCGAATTCATCGACATAGGTGCGCCAGTTGCTGCGGCATTCGATGAGCCCGCCGAGTGCAATGATGGTCGGGAACACCGGATGACCATGCCAGCGTCGACCCAGCTGCGCCTTCTTGGGCCAGGGGTTCGGGTACAGCAGGTAATGCCGTTGCGGATGCATCTGGTGCGCCAGCATCAGGCGCCAGAAATCCACCAGGTCGGCGCGCAGGGTCAGGCAGTTTGATGGCCGCTCGCCGTCCCAGCGCAGCGCGCGCGACAGCCGGTCGGCGGATTGATCGACGCCGAGCACGAAATGCGCAGGAAAGCGCGTCGCCAGCCGCAGTGTGGACAGGCCGACGCCGCAACCGGCATCGAGGATCAGCGGCGCAGCGCTGGCCCGCCATGCTTCCAGGCCTTGTTCAAATGCGGCTTGCGTAGGTGCCGATATCGGCTTCAGGAAGCGTGAGCGCGCATGGCGCGCCACCACCGCACTCAGGTGTTCGTGGATGCCGGGCTGGTTGCTGGTAACGGGACGGGAGATGGAATGCATGCGACGGGTCCTCTGAGGCCCGCCGAGGATACCGTACTACGGCGCAGGGCTTGCCGGCGCCTCAGTGCAGCACGACAGGCTGCGCCATCAGCGAGCCATAGCTGCCGAGGAAGTCATCGATTTCCTCGACCGTCGGTTCAGACGCGATCAGCGCGCGCACATGCTGGCGGAAAGACTCGGCCAGCGGGCCGGCGATGAAGATCTCGCGCTTGCCCGGCTTGTCGAGGATTTCATAGCCGCCGAATTGCATCGCTTCCAGTCCGGACTGTGCGCCGAATTCGACCACGCTGTAGTGCTCGCTGTTGTAGATGAGGTTCATGCTGGCTCCCAGTGGTGATGCAGGAAAACAGAGACTTCCCTGCGACTGCACATGGCGCTGAGCTGCGATATTTCAATAGCGCCGTCCGCAATTCCCGTGCCCCGCCGCTGTGCTGCAGCGGCGATATCAGGCTCAGCTGCAGTCGAGTTCCGAACCCAGTTCCAGATGCTGCCGATACAGCGGGTCCTGCAAAAACTTCCTGACCCCGGCGCTGTGGCTGGCATCGGCGATGGCCAGAAACAGCACAGCCGGCTTGTCGCGCAGTACACGGTTCAATGTGGTCCGCATCGTCAGGTTGCCGGTGCAGCAGGGGCAGCCCGGTGCGACCCGGATGACTTTCATTACGGCAGAAGCTTGCAGTTCCTGAAGGGCGTCGGAGCCGCCGGCCAATCCCTCGACGATCGCGGCGCCGCGTTCGCTGCCATCGATGGTCAGGCGGGACGCGTGCGCCGCAATTGCTGCTTCACGCGCATCGGCGCTGCCACCGTGAACCAGTGTGACGGTGGTGAGCCCGGTCATCCGGCTTTTTTGACTGCCTTGCTCGAGTCTACGCCGAGTTGCTTGAGCTTGCGATACAGGTGGGTACGCTCGAGCCCGGTGCGTTCGGCGACGCGCGTCATGCTGCCCCCCTCGCGCACCAGGTGGTGCTCGAAATACGCGCGCTCGAATGCATCGCGTGCCTCGCGCAGCGGCAATTCGAAGGACACGCGAAACTCATGCTCCGGCGGCCCGTAGCCATGGCCATTCGACGCGCCGCCCATGCCATTGCCGTTGTAGACCGGCGGCGGTTGCAGTTGCGGCACCAGCGTCACTTTTTCCTGCGACACCACCGGTCGTGCCACCGGTGGCACCAGGGTGCCGCGCGCCGCTTGTTCCTGCCCGCGCGACAAGCCCTGCTGCACGGTGCGCAGCAGCTTTTGCAGCGAGATCGGCTTTTCGAGGAAATTCATCGCGCCGATGCGTGTCGCTTCAACGGCCGTATCGATCGTCGCATGGCCTGACATCATGATCACGGGCATCGTCAGCAGGCCGTCTCGCTGCCATTCTTTCAGCAGCGTGACGCCGTCGGTGTCGGGCATCCAGATATCGAGCAGCACCAGGTCGGGGGTGCTGGACAGTCGCAGCTCGCGCGCCGAGTTCGCATCCTCGGCCGTGGTGACCACGTGTCCTTCATCCCCGAGGATTTCGGATAGCAGCTCCCGTATCCCCATTTCGTCGTCTACGACCAGAATATTTGCCATGGGTACGCCTCTTCAATGTCACTGCCCAATGTCGCTGCCGGCGGATCGCCTTGCGGAAATTGTAATTTTTGCAATATGCAATGTCAAACTGTCAGATGCCTGCGAGCTTCATCAACAAGATCACCACCCGCGCCCCCGACCCTTCCTTGCGATTGTGCAACTCGATTCGGCCACCGTGCTCTTCGATGATCTTCTTCACGACGGGCAAGCCCAGTCCGGTGCCGCGTCGCTTCGAGGTCACGTAGGGCTCGAAAGCCCGTGCGATCAGCCGCGCGTCAAACCCTGGGCCATTGTCCAATACCGTCAACCGAACTGCGGTGCGGTGAATGCCATCAGCGTCTGGAAAATGGATGGCTTCGGTGCGAACCACAATGTCCGGTGAGCGCAAGCTCTTGTCGATCTCGGCCGTCGCATCTTGTGCATTTTGTAACAGGTTGTGTACCACCTGTCGCATTTGGGTTGCATCTCCAAGGATGTGCGGCAGCGCCTGGTCCAATTGTGCATGGATGGCGTCCGAAAATTCACCGCCAGCATACAGTTCCAGGATTTCGCTGATCAGCGCATTCAAGTCCAGCGGCTGCAGCACCGGCGGCGGTGTCTTTGCATAGTCGCGGAAGTTGTCCACCATCTGCTGCATCGCCAGTACCTGGTTGACGATGGTATTGGTGCCGCGCTCCAGCAGCGCCACATCGCTGCCTTCGAGCTTGTCATGCAGCTTCATCTGCAAGCGCTCGGCCGACAGTTGGATCGGCGTCAGCGGGTTCTTGATTTCATGCGCAAGGCGTCGCGCGACCTCGGCCCAGGCGACCGAGCGCTGGCCGGAGATCACATCGCTGATGTCATCGAATACCACCACATGACCGATGCCGGAACCGACCGGCAGCCGCGAGCCGCGCACCAGCAGCGTGATCTCGCCATCGGCTGACTGCATCAGGCCCTCGCGCCGGATCTCGATCTGCTGCTGCCAGTGCAGGTGCGGTTCGCCATTGCCGTGTTCGGTATCGGCATCATCGCCGGCGACCTGCGCATTCTGGCTCGAGAACGCTTCGATCACGGGCGTGCTGAATGCCGTCAGTGCGCTCAGGCTCGCGAAAGGCTGACCCAGCCCCGGCTTCAGGTCCTGGTGCAGGATGCGTCCGGCCGACGCATTGAAGGTCACCAGACGCAGGTGGTCGTCGAAAACCATCACGCCGGCCGACATATTGGCCAGCACCGATTCCAGATACGCCTTCGCATCTTCCAAAGCCCGACGATTGCGTTCGACGGCCTCGCGCGCATCGGCCAGCTGCATCGTCATCGTGTTGAAGGACTTGGTCAGTGTGCCGAGTTCGTCCGAGGTGGCGACAATAGGGCGTGGTGACAGATTGCCCTCGGCCACCGCCTTGGTACCTTCGGCCAGCAGCAGCAAGGGCTGTGCGAGATCGGTCGCGAGCAGGAAGGCCGACACCATCGCGGCGAACACCGCCAGCAGCAGCACCAGCGTCAGCGTGACCAGATAAAAATTGCGCAGGCCCGACCGTGCGAGCGAGCGCTCCTGATACTCGCCATAGGCGGCACGCAGCGCCTCCGCGTTGTGCGCCAGCTGCTCGGGCACCGGCTGCAGCACTTGCAGATAACGCTGGTGCCCGCGCAGGCTATTCAACGAGCCATCGCCGCGCAGCGCGACGATGATGCGAAAACGCAGGCCGTCACCGTCCGGCAGGCGCGTCAGGTCCGCGCGGGCAGCGGCATCACTGTCCGCAGCGCTGCCGGCTGATGCAGAACCGCCTTCGTCGCCGCCTTCGATCACGCCATAGCCATCGATCGAGCGTGCGCGCGCAAGCATTGCCGGCGTTGGCGCATCCGGCACCAGCTCGGTGAGCTTGCTGCCGGTGCTCGCAATCACGCTGCCAGAGGCACTGACGACCATGCCATCCTGCAGCTGATGCGATTCCATCACGCGCGCCAGTTGCAGCGACAGGCTGGTGTCGGACAGCTCAGCAAGGTCTGCCGCGGCCGCGCGTGTCTTTTGCCGCAAGTCCTTCAGCGAGGACTCAAGCGCGGTGCGGCCCAGCGTGAGGCCGGATTCGAGCGCCGACTCGACCTTCACGTTGAACCAGGACTCGATCGAGCGCGACACGAACTGCACCGACACGGTATAGATCACTATGCCGGGCAGGATGCCCATCAAGCCGAACATCAGCACCAGCCGCGTCATCAGGCGCGAGCCGAAGCGCCCGCGCCGGTAGCGGCTGTACAGCCGCGACAGCAAGAAGCAAACGACCAGGAACAGGCCGCTGCCGACCACGATGTTCGCGCCCAGGATCCACGAGTAATAGGTCTCGAACATGCTGGTGTTGTCGCTGGCGGCTGCCAGCAGGAACAGCAGCACGCCGACCGTGAGCGCCGAGGCCAGCAGCACATAGCGCAACGCGCGCGTCATTTCGCCTCGGTCTTGTAGTTGAAGCGGGCCCAGCCAGACGTGAGCCGCCAGTCGGTGCTGCCGATCGCGCTCACCTGTATCGGTTTGGGCAGCTGCGCCACGTCGAGTGCGAGCTGCACGCCGACCGTGTAATTCGCGTCACGCTTGAGCGCACCCGGCTCGGCCACGATCCAGCGCCCGGGCCGTCGCAGCAGCGCGAGCAAGTCGTCGAGCCGCATGAAGTTGCGGTGCAGGCTGCCATCGATCGATGCCCGGTATTGCTGGGTCAGCACGTTGTACGACAGCCGTATCGTGCGCACCGACTTCACGCTGACCTCATCGAACCAGTACCAGCGCGGCCGCGAGATCTCGACCTGCAGGCTGAAATACAGCGGCACGCCACGCATCAGCGCATCTTCCAGCGGGCGCGTCAGTTCGACATTGAAGGACGACGCCAGCCGGTAGCCTTCATCGGTCAACTCCAGCGACGCATCGACGAACTCGATGCCTTCGGTCGCATGCCCCACGGCCGGCGCGATCGCCAGCAGCAGGGACAGCCAACAGCCTAGGAAGAGTTGTCGTATCACGGGAAATGGCAATGCCGGGAGCGCAAAGGGCAACGGTCGGGCCTGAAACCTCCGCCGGGCCTGCCCCCGACAGCCAGTCGCGTACCGGGTCCATGCCGCGCGGAAAAATTCACCGGATAGTATCAAACCCTGTGAAACCGCATCAAACCGCATTCACCGTTTGCAACCCGGACTGCGGTCTGATGTCGCCCTGCCCTGGCTCACACCCTGCCTCACACGCGTGGCTTTTCGAACAGGGCGTAAAACAGCCCGTCATGGTCGCGCTCGGCGCTGGCAACCGGCAACAGCTGACCCGGTGCCGGCAGCCGCTGCGCGCCGCAACGCGCGGCAAAGCTGCGCGCCTGCTGTTCCGACTCTTCGGGCCACAGCGAACAGGTGACCAGCAGCAGCTTGCCGCCCGGCTTGAGCAGGGTCCACAGATGGTCAAGGATGCCGGCTGACAGCGCAGCCAGTTGCATCGCATCGTCGGGCCGACGCAGCCAGCGGATGTCCGGATGGCGCCGCACGATGCCTGACGCGGTACAGGGCACGTCGGCGAGTATGCGATCAAACGCGCGTCCGTCCCACCAGTCGCTGGCCGCCGCATCGCCCTGCCGCAGCTCGGCTGTCAGCTGCAATCGCGACAGGTTTTGTGCGACCCGCTGCAATCGCAGCGGATCCTGATCAATTGCCAGCAGGTCCAGTTGCGCGGTCTCCAGCAGATGGCCGGTCTTGCCGCCCGGCGCCGCGCACGCATCGAGCACACGCTGGCCATCCTGCAGGTCCAGCAAGGGCGCGGCCAGTTGTGCGGCCGCATCCTGCACCGACACCCAGCCTTCGGCAAAGCCCGGTATCTCATGCACCGGACGCGGGCGCGCCAGCCGCAGTGCCCACGGCCCGATCTGCTGCGCGTCGATGCCGGCGTCGGCGAGCCGCTGCAGCATGCCGTCGATGGTGGCTTTGCGGCGGTTCACGCGCAGGCTCATTGGTGCCTGCAAATTGCCAGCGGCCAGTATCTGTTCCCATACGGCCGGCCAGGCGGCGCGCACGCGCTCTATCCACCATGCTGGGTAATTCCAGTGCAAGTCCTCGCGTTGCCGCAGCTGCGCAAGCAGCGTGCTGCGCTCACGCAGCATGCGCCGCAGCACTGCGTTCACCATGCCCTTCGCGCGCATCAGTTCGCGGTCGGCGGCGCACGCGGTCACCGCCTGATCTACCAGCGTGTGGTCGGCGTACGCAGGCTCATGCTCGGACAGCAACGCGAGCGCGCATCCGAGCAAGGCCTTCAGGCGCGGCGGTGCCGGTGGCTTGTCGGTCAGCGTATGGACCAGCGCCTGTGCAATGCCCCATTGCCGCAGGCTGCGGTAGCACAGGTCCTGGATCGCGCCACGCGCGGCTGCGGGCATGCCGGAACCCTCGAACACCTGCGACAGTGCGCGCGGCAGCGCGTTGCCCGCCTCGACGGCGGCCAGTGCATGCGCCGCGTTCGTGAGCGCGAACGCGAGGGAATCCGGCCGCAGCTTCATGCGGCGATGCGTTCCCGCAGTCCGGTCAGCCAGCCATCGAGATCGCCGAACACCTGTGCGGCGTCGATCTCGTTGAAGAGTTCGTGATACAGCGATGGATACTCGATCAGCCGCGCGCTGGCGGCCGGCAGTTGCGCATGAAAGTCCCGGCTGCCGCGCGCATCGACCAGCCTATCGTGGCCGGACACCAGCAACAGCACCGGTATCGTCAAGGTACTGGCGTGTTGCTGCGCGCCGGCTATTGCCGCCAGCATTGCATTCAGCAAGCGTGCACTGATGCGATCATGCACCAGCGGATCGGACTGATACGCAGCAATCACCGCCGGGTCATGCGACAGGTAACGCTGCTTCAAGCCATTCGATACGGCAAGTCCGGGCGCGACGGTGGTGAGTGTCTTGAGCAACAGCTTTTGCATTGCATTCAGTGGCAGCGCAAGCGCCGGCGACGACAGCACCAGGCCACACAGTGGCTGGCTGGCCGGTGCATTCGTCGGCATCGACCTGGCGAGCTGCGTTGCCATGTGCGCCGCCAGCAGACCGCCCATGCTGTGTCCGAGCAGCAGCGGCGCTGACACCGGCGTACCGGGCTGTGCGCGCCAGTCGGCCATCACCGCGTGCGCGTCCGCGAGCAGTGCATCATTGTCCGGCACGTCACCGCGCGGCCCGTCGGAACGGCCATGGCCGCGATGGTCATAGGTGCGCACCGCATAAGCACGCGCCGTGAAAAACTCGACGACATGCCGGTAGCGCCCCGCATGTTCGCCCAGGCCGTGCAGGATCAGTACGCTGCCTGTTGCGTGCGCGGCCGGGTGGTAATCGACGACATGCAGCCGCGTCCCGTCCTGCATCGTCAATGACGACGCGACTGCTTCCGTCATCAGACGCCCCACATCACGAATTCATGCTCGCGGTTGGCCGCGCGCAGCATTTCCAACAGCGGATAGGCGCGCGTGCCAAAGCTGATGTTGGCGCCGCGCGGGTCCGGTGCCTCATCTTCCTCCTGGCCCTGCGCATGTGCCGCCTTCTGCTCGACGTCACGCCGTGACGCGATTTCAGACTCGATGCGGCGTATCGCATCGCCCGCCTCGTCGGCCGTGATCACGCCGCGCTCGAGGTCCTTGCCCAGCAAATCCAGTATCGGTTTCGCGTGTACGCCGTACATCAGCACTTCGGCTGCGGCTTTCGATTTGAATGTCACTAACATGATGGCCTCCTCATTGCTGCCAGCGTCGCGACGGCACGGCTTATGTGCCGCATCACGACAGGGTCCAAACATAGCATGCGGCGCATGCCGGCGCACCTGCTTGATGACGCATGTCAGTGCTTGCCGGCATCGCGTTTCGACGGTCCGCGTGGGTCTGCTTTCTTTGTGTCTGCTGCCGTATGCGCCTGCATCCATGCCCGAACGCCTGCACGGGTCAGAGCGCGCATGAACACATGGATGCGCGCACGCAGGCTAGCGCGCTGGTCCGGCTTGCGGTGCAGTCACCGGCGCGGTCATGTCCTTACTACGGATAAACACCAGCAAGGCGACCAGCTGCAGTGCGAGATAGGCCGCGAACGCCATGCGCAATGCGGACGGATCGCTGGCGCCGAACTGATGGAAGGCATCGACCAGCAAGCCTATGCCCCACTGCACTGAGAACGCACCGATGAACAGCGTCAGGTTGAACGCGCTGTTTGCGCGTCCCGCCTGCGCGGCCGGGTACGCGAGGCTCACATGGGTCTGCGCCAGTGTGGTCACGGTGATGAAGACCGCGAACCCGATCCACAGCACCCAGCTCCACGCATAAGGCAACGCAATCATCAGCCCCTGCACCACGATCGATCCGGCCAGGCCGATTGTCACCGCGCGCAGTACCGGCATGCCGGCACGCGGCTGCGTGTGGCCGTCGTAGCGCACATGGCGCGGCGCCCACCATGACAGGCCGAGGTAAGACAGCATCAGGCAGAAATTGAAGGCGAACAGTACTTGCGAGGTTTCGCTGATGCTGAGGCCGAGCACGCGCACCATCCACGGCCCGGCCCACAGCGATTGCATCGCCATGAAGCCGCCCTGGTGGACGGCGCCGAGCAGCGCCATGCGCCGGAAATAAGGGTCACGGAAAATCTGCGCGTAACCGATGCCGGCCTGCGAGGACTTCGCCGGCGCAGCCTCCGCCATCTGCTGCTCGACCGCGCGCAGCCTAAAGAACACCAGCACGCTGGCCATCAGCAGCAATGCTGCAATCAGCCAGAACACGCCGCGCCAGCCGATCAGTGGCAGCACGGCCGCGACCGGCACCGTGGTCGACAACGCGCCGAGGGTGCCGAACACCAGCATCCAGCTCGCGAGCTGACTTTGTTTCTCCGGTGCATACCAGCTGCGGTAAGCCTTCATGGCCGCCATCAGGCAGGCAGATACGCCAACCCCGATCAATGCGCGACCCAGCCACAGCCCCAGCAGCGTGTCACTGGTCGCGAACACCGCCGAGCCCACCGCGGCGAACATCAACAGTGCAGCTTCAGTGCGTCGCGACCCATAGCGATCGAGCCAGATGCCGATCGGCAGCTGCATTGCGCCAAAGCCGAAAAAATACGCGGAAGACAACAGGCCGAGGTCGGCATTGTTCAGCTGCAGGTCGCTCATCAGTGCGGGTGCGATCACGGCATTGATCGCGCGCAGCGCATACGACAGCACATAAGCCGCCGCAAACACCAGCACCACGCGCAGCGCGAGCCGGCCCTGCAGGTAATGCGGCTGCGCCGTCATCAGTGCAGCACGAACGAGGACAGGAAAGTGTCGGCTGTCTCGTCGCTGAGTTGGGCCACCGGCCCCAGCGCAATGACCTGATAGACCCGATCGCCATGCATCGCGAAGCGTGCATGCAGCGTCAATGCCACCTGAGCCTGGTTGCGGGCCTTGCCGGTGGCAACCACTTCGGTTGCGGGCACGCCGCCTTTCAGCGTCACCGCTTTTTCAGTGTGCCCGGTGCTGCCGATGTTGCGCAGCATCGCGGCTTGCATTGCGGCCAGTGCTGCTTGTCGTTGTGCAGGATCGGTGATTCTTGCGCTGGCAACGGCAAAGTTCATGTCATCGACTTCGGCCGCTGTCATCGCCATCTCGACCGTGAAACCGCCCAGATCGACCGGGCGCGCAAAACTGGCGGGCTTGGCCGGCAGCAGCACCGTGTAGGGCGCTTCACTGCCGCGCACTTCGCGCCAGTTCAACGCGGGGCTGCAGGCGCTGAGTATCGACAGTATCGCCAGCAACCACGCGGCATACCAGCGGCGCTGGATGCGAGTGGAGCGGAGAATTCGTTGTAATGCGTGCGCCGGGCGCGAGCGCGAAGGAAGTAAGAGAGCGGGAAGCATCCCGCGATGGTATCAGTATCAGGCTGGCCGACGGTCGCTCAGCGCACGTCGATACTGAATCGCTTCGGCCACATGGGCCGCCGTCATCACCGTCTCCGTATCGGTGTTTTCAGAGTCATGCGCGTTGGACCTTGCTGTGCCAGCGAGGCGCAGTGTCGATCGCGCATCCGGATCCCTGTCCCTGTCCTTGTCCCTTTGCGAGCCACTGTCGCGTTCGCTGCCGGCACCGGCCGCCAGATCTGCAATCGTGCGCGCCACTTTCAGCACGCGGTGCACCGCGCGCGCAGACCAGCCCAGGCGCTGTGTTGCTGCGCGCAGCAAGGCCGCCGCTTCAGCGTCCGGTATGCAATGCTGCTCGACGCCGTGTTCATCCAGTAGCGCATTCGCTCGCTGCTGGCGCGCCAGTTGTCGTGCCCGGGCCTGCTGCACGCGCGCGGCCACGGTCGCTGAATCTTCGCCACCCGCCGTTGCCATCAAGGTGTCCGTCGGCACCGCCCCCACCGTGAGCTGCAGGTCGATGCGATCGAGCAGCGGGCCCGAGATGCGGGACTGGTAGCGTGCAATCGCATCCGGTGTGCAGCGGCACACCCGTGTCGCATGGCCCAGATAGCCGCAGGGGCAAGGGTTCATCGCGGCGACCAGCTGGAAGCGACAGGGGAAATCCGACTGCCGTGCCGCGCGCGAGATCGTGATGCGGCCCGACTCCAGGGGTTCGCGCAAGGCTTCCAGTACCTTGCGGTCGAATTCCGGCAATTCATCAAGGAACAGCACACCGTGATGCGCAAGCGAGATCTCGCCCGGGCGCGGCAGCTGGCTGCCACCGACCAGCGCGACGCCGGATGCAGAGTGATGCGGCGCGCGGTACGGCCGCTGCCGCCAGCGGCCAGGGTCGAAGCGGCCAGCCAATGATGCGACTGCCGCAGCTTCCATCGCTTCATCGTCCGTCATCGGCGGCAGGATGCCGGGCAGGCGCGCAGCCAGCATGGACTTGCCCGCGCCCGGTGGCCCGACCATCAACAGGCTGTGGCCGCCGGCCGCGGCAATCTCAAGCGCGCGCCGCGCTTGCGGCTGGCCTTTCACATCCCGCAGGTCGGGATGGGCATGCCGCGCGACGGTCGCTGCCCCGCAAGCCTCGGGCAACGCCTGCCAGCGGTGGCCTTCATGGTTGCCGCTCTGATCGCGGCTCCGGTCATCGCTGCCGACCTTGCTCCCCTGCGTGCTGCCATCGCCGGCGCACAGATGCCCCACCACCTGCAGCAGGGAGTCGGCGGCCAGGATGCGAATGCCCGGCACCAGCGCTGCCTCGGCCGCGCTGTCACGCGGCAGGATGAATGCACGCGGTGCGCCGCCGGCAGTGCGAACTGCATACGCCATCGCGAGCGCTGCCCGCACCGGTCGCAGTTGGCCGGATAGCGACAGTTCGCCAGCAAATTCATGCTGATCGAGCGAGTTTGCAGGAAGTTGGCCGGAGGCGGCGAGGATGCCGATCGCGATCGGCAAGTCGAAGCGCGCAGATTCCTTCGGTAAATCGGCTGGCGCGAGATTGACGGTCAGCCGGCCGGCGGGGAACTCGAAGCCGGAATTCTGCAGTGCCGCGCGCACACGATCGCGCGCTTCGCGGACTTCGGTATCGGCAAGGCCGACTATCGTAAATGTGGGCAGTCCATCGGCCAGATGAACCTCGACCGTCACCTCGGGCGCCTCGACGCCCGCCAATGCGCGGCTGCGGAGGACGGCCAGCCCCACCGGGGACTCAGGACTTCAGCCGGGCTTCGAGTTCGGCGACGCGCGTCTCCAGTGCTTCGAGTTTCGTGCGCGTGCGGGCCAGCACCTCGGCCTGCACCTCGAATTCCTCGCGGGTCAGCAGGTCCAGCTTCGCAAAGCCCTGGTTCAGCATGGCCTTCATGTTCTTTTCCAGGTCTTTGGCGGGGGATTGCTGCAGGACTTGCTGAATCCGGTCTTGCAGCTCAGAAAGAAAGCTCGGTGTGGGGTTCATGGCGTCTTTGTCATAATGCCTGCACTATTTTTGGGCAGATGCCCATCTGTGGTGCATGCGTTCGCGAATACGTGGGGGATTCGTGGGCAGATGCTAGCGTAATTGGCCAATTTGGCAAGTGTTTCCCCCGTTTTGTGGTTGGCATACGTCCTGCTTTATTGCACCCAGCATACACGCCAGTCGTGGGCAGGTGTCTTTGAACACATCTCAATAACGAAAGAGGAAAACCAATGAAAAAACTGATTCTCGCCAGCGCCATCGC
>JACCDS011353697.1_pt1 | contig 15744 bp, 10 predicted proteins | sample 7446441 | NCBI WGS metagenome assembly JACCDS01 (sample SAMN15323445, study PRJNA562643) | freshwater metagenome | isolation source: river surface water | place: USA:Blue River Watershed | collected 2017-08-17
ATTGGTGTCTAGTAGCCATATGGTGTCTTCACAATAATTCTGTATGAGGAATATACCTCTACAAGCAATTATTGGCGACAGTTGCATGAATGTCAAGGAGGAATGTTGGCGGGGGCTGAGCAGTTACTAAAAATAATAATTCAACTTTATGGGCGTTTGAGTTGCCAAATGAAAATGAGTTGCTCATTCCAAAAGCGGTGCTAGTGGCAACATACGCCAAGAAAAAAATTTCAGCCACACCAATAATCGAAACCGCAAAATTGTTGTTGCAGCTACACATACTCCGTAAAAATGCCTGTGAATCAGGCATTTATTTCGCAAAAAAATTAACATCTACAGCGTTATTGTTTGAATGTCATGAATTGAAAACAGAATACCTTAAGGCAAAAAAGTCTCAAGGAATTAAAGCTGTTCTGGTGTCGCACTTGCCGCATTTCATCTGGAGAATTCGGTACTTATTATTGGGGAAACCAATTATTGATTTCTTGTTTGACGCTACAGACACTCCCAATGGTGCACCGTATATTCAATACGTTACAATTGATGACGACCTTGGTGAATATTTTATTTCAGTTCTTAAAGATATTGCAGCCGAACTGCGCAAGGAAGATGTGCTTGATGAATTCTGGGGGATTGTGAATGACAAAGAAGTCAGTAGTTTTCACCTTGATGTACTCCGGAAAATTTCACCGACATCGCCAACCCACAAAGAATACCTGAATATTCGTTATGGAACCCTAAGATCACCTTATTACTTAAAAAATACAATTTTTAACGAATACCCAACTCACATTGTACCGGACGACCCGGGGCGTCGATGTCGACTTTTTTCTAAAGAGGATGTTAGTAAATTTTCTTTTGAGTTACGGAGCTTTGTTGATTCATGCAAGACGGGACATGACAAAACAATGGCTATCTGGGTTATTGACGAGGAAGGGGCATTAATTATTGGCCCGGATACTGGGCACCCTAATTTAACCGGTGCGAATCCGGCAAGAATTGCGGGTGAAATAACTTATTCGGGAAAAGAAAGATGTTTTTTGATCAATGCAAAATCGGGAAGATACAGCAAACAATATTCTGAAAGAGACATACCACATTTTTTAGAATGTGCTAGCTTAAAGTGGCAAACATTATTTCCTGATGAAAAATTTTCGACTATAAATGGAAGTTTTTGAGACGAGAATTGTAGCATACCCGCAAGGTGTGATATTGTGACCGGATTGTTGACGTGGGTACTTATCTCAAACGACGCAACTACCTATTTTTACAGCCAAAACGATATACGAATCTGAAGATTCAGCTAATCTCATAAGATCGACTGCGTAATTGATTTGATGGCAAACTGCTTCACGTACATGGGGGACGGCTGTTCGGTTTTTTAAAATCAATTGCGACGTTGAACTTAGGTTATAGAAATCGTTATTTTGTGCGGAATAATTGGAAACTTTGCAATATTTCATTGCTATTGAGGGAATTTATGGCGTGAAAATTGAAAAAACAAGTAAATTTTCTTTGGTGGGTATTTGTAAAAATATGCATATTTTTGGAATTTAAGTGTGCGTAGAATCAGGGTGGGGCTCTAACTTGGTTACTATCTAAGGCATGCTACTTTTGTGGTTTTTGGTTATAGCCTCTTTTCCCCGTGTTGAGTATGGCTGTACGCAATGTTGCCGAATGCCAACGCTTGCCAATCGACGCGCATCATGGTTCCAGCCTGCACAATACGACCCTACAGGCGTTTATTAATTCGCCGGCACCATTTTTTCTGCGCTGCTCCCGCATCCAACCTTGTTATGGCATGTAATGCCGCGTCACGCAATACTGCGAACATGCTTGCAAGGAGGAAATCATGAAGCGCATGTTCTCAAAACTGGCTGGGGCGATGTTGGCACTGGGATGTGTAACCGAACCGGCACTTGGCCAAGGGCTGCAAATTCTGACCGAACAAGACCCGCCCTACAGTTTGGCCGGGCCCGATGGCAAGCCGACCGGCTATGGGGTCGAAGTGGTGATGGAAATTCAGCGGCGGCTGAAAAAAAGCGACCCGATCCTGATTTACCCGTGGGCCAGAGCCTACGATACGATTCTCAAATCACCGGGTGTGGTGGTATTTACCATGGCGCGCACCCGGGAGCGTGAGTCGCTATTCCAATGGGTTGGGCCAGTGATTGAAAATAACTGGGTATTGGTTGGCAAAAAATCGACCAACCTTAAACTGGCCAATCTGGACGAGGCAAAAAAACTGCCGGTCATTGGCGTGGTGCGCAACTACGCATGGGACAAATACTTGACCAGCCAGGGCTTTAGCAATCTGGAACGAGTGCCCGAATACCCGGCCAACGTCAAAAAATTGGCCAATGGCCGGATTACAGCTTTTGTCAGCTCCACGCTTAGTTACCGGCATGAACTAGCGGAACAGGGCTTAAACCCGGATGATTATGAGGTGCTGCTCCAGTTTGGCAATGTGCAAATGTATCTGGCCCATTCCAAAGACAATGATAAAAATTTGGTGGCCAGTTGGCAACGTGCGTTTGATGACATGAAAAACGACGGCACGCTGGCCAAATTGCTGGCCAAGTGGGTGCCACAGGCCAAACTGCCGGGAGCGGCCAAACCGGCCAGTTTGTAGCTACCAAACTAAATAGCCACGAAGCTTCAAGCACCACCAAACTTAAATCGCCACCAAACTGCAGGCGCCACCAAACTGAAATCGGCACCAAACGTAAATTGCCACCAGACGGAAATCAGTACAGCTCGTTTTTCACTTCGTCCTTGGCTTTTTCTTCGGTCGGGTCGAGTGGGTTGGCGTCCAGACCGAGGGAACTGACCCCAGAGCCGGGTGGGTTTTCCACATAGTAATATTCGCTGCCAACCTGAATCAAACCCTCGGGCACGATGCGCTCCTCAATTGGAATCGCTCTCAATGCTTTTTGCATGTAGCCGATCCAAATCGGCAGCGCCAGACCACCGCCGGTTTCCTTGTTGCCCAGGTTTCTCGGCTGATCAAACCCAATCCACGCCACACCAACCAATTGCGAGTGATACCCAGCAAACCAGGCATCGACCGAATCATTGGTGGTGCCGGTTTTACCGGCAATATCGGGGCGTTTCAAACTCAGCGCCCGGGTGGCGGTGCCATAGCGCACCACGTCTTTTAGCATGCTGTCAACCAAAAACGCGTTGCGTTCATCAATGATGCGATTCGCTTCGTCGCCCGCCAAATCGGGGTTGGCCTGGGCCAGTATTTTGCCATCCGGTCCGACCACTTTTGAAATCAAGTAAGGATTGACGCGATAGCCGCCATTGGCAAAGGTGGCATAGGCACCAGCCAGTTGCAGCGGCGTGGTGGCACCGGCCCCGAGCGCCAGAGTCAGGTAGGGCGGGTTTTTGTTGGCATCAAAACCAAAACGGGTGGTGTATTCTTGCCCGTATTTGGCACCAATTTTTTGCAAAATCCGAATCGAAACCATGTTTTTCGATTTGGTCAGGCCGCGCCGCATGGCCATTGGGCCTTCATATTTGCCATCATAGTTTTTCGGTTCCCACGCTTGGCCGCCGGTTTGCCCGGCATCAAACGAGATCGGCGCGTCATTGATCACGGTGGCCGGGGACAAGCCTTTTTCCAGCGAGGCGGAATAAATAAAGGGCTTGAACGAGGAACCGGGTTGCCGCCAAGCTTGGGTCACATGGTTAAATTTATTGCGGTTAAAGTCAAACCCGCCTACCAGCGCCAAAATCGCACCGTCGACCGGGCGGGTGGCAACAAAGGCTGATTCCACTTCCGGCATTTGGGTAATATTCCACGCGCCCTTTTCATCTTGCATGACCCGGATCACGGCACCCCGGCGTAAGCGCTTGTTCGGTGCCGCCTTGTCACCGAGCCACTTGGCAGCAAAAGCCAAGCCCGGGCCGGTGATGGTGATTTCGTCCCCCGAAGCGGTAACGGCAGTAACTTTTTGCGAATCGGCTTTCAGAATCAGCGCGGCAATCAGATCGGCACTGTCCGGGTGTTCGGCCAGTTCGGCCTCAATCGCATTTTCAGCTTCTTCCTTGTTCGATGGCAGTTCAACAAACCCTTCCGGGCCGCGAAAACCATGGCGTTTTTCGTAGTCCATCACCCCTTTGCGCAACGCCAGCCAAGCCGCATCCTGATCAGCCTTGGTAATGGTGGTAAACACCGTCAGGCCACGGGTATAGGCGTCTTCATGAAATTGCTCAACCACCAGTTGTCGCGCCATCTCAGCCACATATTCGGCATGGATGCCAAATTCGGTCGAATCGGTCTTGATCACCAGTTTTTCGTTTTTGGCCGCTTGATACTGCTCAGCATTCAAATAGCCAAGCTGGTGCATGCGTGACAAAATATGTTGCTGCCGTACTCTGGCTCGTTGCGGGTTGACCACCGGATTATAGGCCGAAGGCGCTTTCGGCAGGCCAGCTAACATCGCGGCTTCGGCAGCGCTAAGCTCGTTCAGTTTTTTTCCAAAATAGATTTGTGCGGCCGAGGAAAAGCCAAACGAGCGCTGCCCCAGATAGATCTGGTTCATATACACTTCGAGAATTTGATCCTTGCTTAAACTGCGCTCAATCTTCCACGCCAACAGTGCCTCATAGGCTTTGCGTTTGAAAGTTTGTTCGCTGGACAGGAAAAAATTGCGTGCCACTTGCTGGGTGATGGTGGAAGCACCCTGCTTGGCACCACCGGACAAATTATTGATGACGGCCCGGGTAATGCCCTGGTAATCGAGGCCACCGTGTTCATAAAAGCGGTCATCTTCTGCGGTGAGCACGGCTTTTTTCATGACCTCGGGAATATCCTTGATCCGCACCAATGTGCGCCGTTCTTCGCCAAATTCGCCGATCAGCACGTTATCTGCCGAGAAAATGCGCAGTGGGATCTTGGGCCGGTAATCCACCAGATTGTCCAAATCGGGTAAATTGGGGTAGGCCATGGCCAGTGCAAAACCAATGGTCAGGATGACGATCAGGATCAGGCCACAAATCGTGCCCAACATGGCCAGCACAATGCGCGCAAACAGTGGCAGCGGACGACGTGGCGTGGGCGGCGTCCCCGGCGGGCGGGCTGGTGTAGCGGGAGCGGGGCTATGAGCTGTCATGCGAACATAAGATGGGTGGCCAAGGATCGGTGTTTATTATAAGGCATGAAACGATTCTCGGGAAAAAAGCAGGTGAACGCGCCCGAACGAGCCCTCCCGCACTGTACCCGAAGCCGGGGCAAAACACCATGAACCGGGATGCTTCAACCGGGCCGCGTAGGATTTCGGCAACAGATCCATACCACCTTCAGACGAAATACCTTTACATAGTGCGAAGCTTATTGCTACGATTTAATGTACTGATTCATAAAAGTACCCTAAATATCGGTTTCTAAACGTTTTTTTCCTTCGCACAAGGAAATTTCTTGTTATTTAAGCAAAAAAAGAATATCGCCTTGACAAGAAAAGTGCGATTTTTTTGGAGAATTGCCCTTGGATCTGTCATTAGCAACATTGCTCGGTAGCAAGAGTCCGCCGCTGGTCGGTTTGGACATCAGTACCTCGGGCGTCCGGTTGGTCGAATTGTCTGAAGTCGGCAAGGGCGAACTGCGTCTGGAGCGTTATGCCGCCGAATCGTTGCCGCGCGGGGCGGTGGTCGATGGCAATATTGAAAACATGGATCAAGTCTCCGACGCGGTGCGACGGGTCTGGAAAAAGAGTGGCACCCGCATCAAGCATGTGGCTTTGGGCATGCCACCGGCCTCGGTGATTACCAAAAAAATTATTTTGCCGGCCGGTTTGAATGAAGACCAGCTTGAAATGCAGGTCGAGTCGGAAGCGAGTCAATATATCCCGTTTGCGCTCGATGAGGTTAGCCTCGATTTCGATGTGATCGGCCCGGCCATGAATTCACCGGACGACATGGAAGTGATGTTGGCCGCTGCGCGCCGCGAAAAAGTTGAAGACCGGATTGCGATTGCCGAAGCTGCCGGGCTAAAGTCACTGGTCATGGATATCGAATCATATGCCGCACGCGCGGCCATTGAGCGCATTACCGCGCAAATGCCGGGGCAGGGCAAGGGACAGATTTTTGGCCTATTCCAGATCGGGGCGCAGGTGACGCATATTTCCATGATGCTCGATGGCGAAACGATTTATGAGCGGGAGCAGCCGTTTGGCGGCAACCAGCTTACTCAAGACATTGTGCGTAGTTACGGTTTGGCGTTTGAAGAGGCTGATGCCAAGAAGCGCAGTGGTGATCTGCCCGAGGGCTATGAGAATGATATTCTCAACCCGTTTTTGGAAAGTGCGGCATTGGAAGTCTCGCGCGCCATCCAGTTTTTCTATACCTCAACCGTTCATACCCACGTCAACCAGTTGTTTTTGGCAGGCGGTTGCGCCATCATCCCGGGTTTGCTCGACATGGTCGCCAGCAAAACCCAGACCTCGACATCGGTGGTCAGTCCATTCAAGGGCATGCAGTTATCGCCCAATGTGCGTGAAAAACAATTGCGGGCCGAAGCACCAGCATATCTGGTTGCCTGCGGTCTGGCCTTGCGGAGGTTTGGCTGATGATCCGGATTAATCTATTACCGCACCGGGAAGAAAAGCGCAAACGCAACAAACAGGCGTTTTATACCCTGTTGGTGTTGTTTGTTATGCTCGGTGCCGTGGTGGTGCTGGTGGTGGGCGCAATCAATGCCACCCAGATATCGATTCAGGAAGACCGCAATCGCCTGTTGGAAACCGAAAACAAGGCATTGGATGAAAAAATCAAGGAAATTGCCAGCTTAAAGCAAGATATTGAAGCGCTCAAGGCACGCCAGCAAGCGGTGGAAGACTTGCAGGGCGATCGCAACCAACCCGTGTACTTGATGGATGAACTGGTCAAGCAGACGCCGGAAGGCGTGTTTTTCCGCAGTGTAAAGCAAGACGGGCAGCGCGCCGTGATCAGTGGCTATGCCCAGTCTTCAGAGTGGGTTTCCAAAATGCTGCGCAATTTCAGTACCAATTCGCCTTGGCTGGAAAAACCGAACGTGATTGAAATTCGCGCTTCTACCATCGGTACCGGCAAAACGGCCAAACCGGTGTTCGATTTTACGGTCGACGTGGTCATCAAGCGTCCGCGTGACAAGGACAAACCGGACGAAACCCCGGACGGCAAGGGCAAAAAAGGCGAAGCCAATGCTAATTCTGGCGCCAGTGCCCCAGCCGCTGGTAGCAGTGCGGTAGTTCCTGCGGCAGGCGTTCCTGCGGCAGGCGCGAGTGCCGTGGCCAGTGCCAGCAAACGATAGGGAAAGACGCGATATGGCAAATTTGAATGCGATTGGTGAATCCCTGAGTGGCCAGTTTCAGGGGTTGAAGGGGCGGCATCCCGGCCAATGGCCATTGGCACCGCGTATTTTGTGCGCAATTGCGGTAATGATTGGCGTGATTGTGCTTGGTTGGAGTTTTTATTGGTCTGAGCAGATTGCAGAGCAGGAAAAAGGCAAGCAAAAAGAGCAAGCGCTCATGAGTGATTACCTGGTAAAAATTCAGCAGGCAGTCAATTTGACTGAGTTGCGCAAGCAAAAAGATCAAGTGAGAGACTATGTCAGTTCGCTTGAGAAGCAGTTGCCAGGCAAGGCGCAAATTGATGCACTGCTATCCGAAATTAATCAGGCTGGTGCCGGACGGGGTTTGCGCTTTGAATTGTTCAAACCGGGCGCTTTTGTGATCCGTGATTACTATGTTGAATTACCGATTGATATTAAAATCAATGGTAATTATCACGATATTGGCGCTTTTACCGGAGATATCGCCAATTTGTCACGGATCGTGACGCTGAACAATCTGGTGCTGACCGCCAATAAGGAGGGCGGCGGTTTGACCATGGAAGCGGTTGCCAAAACCTTCCGTTATCTGGACGCCGAGGAAGTCGCGGCCGGACGCAAAGAGGCAGCAGCGAACAAGAAGAAGGGGGCGAAGAAATGAAGCCGCTTGTCACACTACGGGTTGTCGGTTTGATGTTGCCAGTACTCTTGCTCGGTGCTTGTTCTGAGGGCAGCGTCAATGAAGTCAGGGAATGGATGGCAAGGGAAGCCCAGAACGTCAAGCCCCGCGTGTCGCCCCTGTTGCCGCCCAAAAAATTCATTCCGTTTGGTTATGTGAACAAGGACGTGCTGGATCCTTTTAACCAATCCAAGTTATTTGACGTATTGACCCGTATCAGCCAGGCGACAGCCAAACAGGGGCCGGTGATTGATCTTAATCGGACGCGGGAACATTTGGAAGGGTTTCCGCTCGATGCCCTGAAAATGGTTGGCACACTGGAGAAAAAAGGTACGGTAGTGGCCTTGGTACAGGCTGACAAGAGTATTTATCAAGTCAAGGTGGGTCAATATCTTGGTCAAAACTACGGTAAGGTAGTCAAAGTTTCAGAAACTGAAATTGAAATAAAAGAAATCGTAAAAGATGCTGTCGGCGATAACGTCGAACGTGAAGCCAAACTAGAGTTGCAGGAGAGCAAAAAATGATCGCCCCAAATAAATTGAACCCGTTGGCATCGGCGCGCCGCTGGTGGCAGGCTGGTGTGCGCATGTTGGCCGGGCTGTTGTTCTTGACCGGTGCCACTGGTGCTACTTGGGCGCTGGCCGAGGAAAATGCGATCGAATCGATCACTGCACAACAACAGGGTAGCAATGTGATTGTGCGGGTTGCGATGAAAAATCCAGTAGGCAAGACGCCACTTGGGTTTGCCGTTAATAATCCGGCCCGTATTGCACTCGACTTTGCCGATACCATCAATAGCACCGGCAAAACCGGTCAGGATATTGGTCTTGGGGACGTGCGCAATGTGAATGTGGTTCAGGCCGGAAACCGTTCACGGCTGGTTTTCAATTTAAAGCGCCCGCTCAATTATGCAACCAATATTGAGGGCAATTTATTGCTGGTGACCATTGACGGTTCGGGTGGGGTGGCTACCGCAGTCGATTCCAGTGGCGTGCCCGTGGCGCAGCCAGCCGCTACTGCCTCTGCCACAACTGGCAAGGCTGGCGCGCGCACGGTTACCAAACAGGTGTTGCGTGACATCGATTTTCGGCGCGGCACGAATGGTGAAGGCCGGGTGGTAATCGATTTGCCGAATAATCAGGTTGGCGTGGACATTCGGCAACAAGGGCAAAAAATTGTGGTCGATTTTCTCAAGACCAATTTGCCGAGCAGTCTGCGTCGCCGACTCGATGTGGGCGATTTTGGCACACCGATCCAATCCGTTGTCACCGTGCCGCAGGGTGACAATGTACAAATGACGATTGAGCCGAGCGGCTTGTGGGAGCACAGTGCTTACCAGAGCGATACGCAACTGGTGATTGAAGTCAAACCGATCAAGGAAGATCCGAACAAGCTGGTACAGGGCACCCAGGGCTACCGCGGTGAAAAACTGACCCTGAACTTCCAAAGCATTGATGTCCGTTCCGCCTTGCAGGTGTTGGCCGAATTTAGTGGCTACAACATCATTACCAGTGATACGGTAGCTGGCACGTTGACCTTGCGCCTGAAAGATGTGCCATGGGATCAGGCACTCGATATTGTGATGCAGGCCCGTGGCCTTGATATGCGCAGAAATGGCAGTGTGTTGTGGATTGCGCCCAAGGACGAGTTGTTGACCAAGGAAAAGCTGGAACTTGAACAAAAAGCCCAAATTGCCGATTTGGAGCCATTAAAATCAGAAGTGTTTCAGTTGAATTATCAAAAAGCCGATTCATTCAAGACAGTGTTTGGAATTGATAACGCCGGGGGCGATTCAAAAAACCGAATCTTGTCCAAGCGCGGCGGGGCCGTGATTGACGTGCGCACCAATCAATTGTTTGTGACCGATATTGCATCCAAGCTTGATGACGTGCGCAAACTGATTCAGCGCGTCGATGTTGCGTCACGCCAAGTGTTGATTGAAGCACGAATTGTCGAAGCGGACGATGAGTTTGGCCGATCACTTGGCGTCAAGCTTGGCTTCAATGATTTGCGTGGTATCCGGGGCGGAGATGCTGGGTACCAACTGGGGGGCTCAAGCAGCCGTTTGTTGCTCGCGGGTAATATAGATAGCGCAACCAACGCAACCTTGCAAGCGGCGAACCTTGGTGCCAGTTCACAATTTTTCAGTTTTCCGGCCGGTAGTGTCTTGGGCGCAACACCGGCTTCGGTGGGTATCAGCCTGTTTTCGCCATCGGCCAATCGTTTTTTGAATTTGGAAATCTCGGCATTGGAAGCCGATCAGCGCGGCAAGGTCATTTCCAGTCCACGCGTCATCACGGCAGACAAAGTGAGTGCCCTGATTGAGCAAGGCACAGAAATTCCATATCTGGAATCAACTTCCAGTGGGGCCACTTCGGTCAAGTTTCGTAAAGCCAGCCTCAAGCTGGAGGTGATTCCCCAGATCACGCCCGATGGCAATATCATTCTCGATGTTGATGTGAACAAGGATACGGTCGGGATTGAAACCCGGTCTGGTATCGCCATTAACACCAAGCACGTGAAAACCCAGGTGTTGGTGGAAAATGGGGGCACGGTTGTGCTTGGCGGTATTTATCAGCAAACCGAGAGCAACAATGTCAATAAAGTGCCATTTTTAGGTGATTTGCCGGTGGTTGGAAATTTATTCAAGAACCAGTCAAAATTGACCACCAAAACCGAGCTGTTGATTTTTATTACTCCCAAAGTTGTGTCGGACCGGTTAGCTACGCGCTGATTTGAATTAGGACTATTTACCATGATGAAACTTATGAACACGCCAAATCACTCTTTGTCCGGCTATATCGGCACTCTGTTTGCCATGTTGTTTGCCATGCTCCTTGTTGCTTGCGGCGGTGGCGGCGGTTCGGCTGGTGCCATTCCCAACCAACCGACGACGACGCCAACCCCAACCAACAATGTTCGTACACTGGTCATTACGACCAGCGCCAATACCTTGCCTTCTTCTGGCGTGGCTGGCACGGAAGTAACGGTGACGGTGCTCGCGCGCGATGCCGGTAACAACGCGGTAGTCGGCGCCCAGATTGCTCTCTCGGCCAGTTCCGGGGCGTTGACCTTTATCTTGCCCGATACGACCGGCGGCACCACCGCAACACCGGGCGTGACCGATACCAACGGCATGGTTATGGCCCGACTCAGCATAGGGGGAGATCGCAGTTTGCGCGACATTACCATTAACGCCAGTTCTGGTACGGTGACAGCAGCCGAGCGGCCCGTAGTTAGGGTGGTTGCCTCAACCCCGGTCATTACCCTGACCCCAAGCGCCACCACTTTGCAAACCTCGGGTTCGATCAAGGTGACTGCACTGGTGGTTGATGGCAGCAATAATGCGGTACGAAATGCGAGGGTCAATTTTGATGGCGGTACTGGCGTGATTGTACTGGACGGCGGCAACCTGACCGATATCAATGGCATGGTTACAGCAACCCTGACTGCTGGCACCAATAGCACCTTGCGTGACGTTACCGTGACTGCCACGCTCGATCAGGCTTCCGGTGTCGCTACACCTGCTACAACCCGGGTTGCGGTGGTAATGGCCCGACCAACCCTGCAAATAACCGCTAGCTCTGGAACGATTCAAACTTCTAGTGCAACCGGTCCCGAGGTCGTCTTGACCGTGTTGGCGCGCGATGCCAACAACAATGTTGTGCCTGGTCTGAAAATTAATTTGGCAGCGGACAGTGGCGCCCTAAGCGTCACGGGTGACCAACGAACCAATGCTCAAGGCGTTGTTATGGAAAGATTAGGTGTTGCCGGTAATCCAACCAATCGCCCGATTAAGATAACGGCGACTGCCACTGGGGCAGATCCTGCCGAAACTACGGTTTTGGCGACGGGAACCGCGATTACGATTAATTCAAACAATACCGTCAATGCTGGGTCTGTATCAACCATGACTGTGCTGGTGGTTGATGGCGCCAATACGCCATTGCGCAATATTCCGCTTGAGATCAGCGTCACCAATGGCGGGCAATTGCGGGTGAAGGACAATGCGCCTGCCGTGACGGGTAATAGCGGCCAGGTGGAACTCGAATATACCGCTTCGGCGAACCAAACCTCGGAGCGCATTATTGTCCGTGCCCTGGCAGCGACGGCAGTTCGGGATTTGGTTGTCAACAACAACGTATTCAGTGTGCAGGGCGAGAATCGAGAGCAGGGTGATATTAATGTCTGTTATCCGATCGTTGCTGACAGTAGGGTCGCTGGTGTGCCATCGGTTGGCCAGCTTGCTTTTAGCGCTTCGCGTGGTACGGTCTTTTCCGAGCCAACGTGTACCACGGCGTTGAACAATTCCAAACCTCTGGAGAATGGAATAGCAAGGGCCTATGTCAGGGCCAGCTCTCCCGGTGTGGCTACGCTGGTAGCGACACTGACGGCAGCAGGCACCGGCGTGGTTTCCTCGGCCCGCGGCAGTTTCGAATTTGTGGCACCGTTGGGCGCTGCACCGCGTATTACCTTGCAATCGGATCCGAGTGTGGTAGGGGCCAATAACTCAAATGATTCTACGCAAACGGCGATCCTGCGGGCAGTGGTACGAGATCGGGATAATAATGTGGTAAAAGGTGCAACGGTGAACTTCTCGATCAATTCCGATCCAAGCGGAGGCTTAATTGCTCAGCCATCGGTCGTGGTTACTGGCGCCGATGGTGTTGCAAGCACCACGTATGTTGCCGGTACGACGCCGACCGCAACTAATGGTGTGATCGTACAGGCACAAGTTCAGAACAGCGTTAGCACGACCTCTACTTTAACCGTAGCCGGGCGGGCGCTGTTTATTACAGCAGGTACCGGCAATAGACTCGATACCTCCGACCCAGAATCCTACATCCAGCGTTTTCAGGTATTGGTGTCCGATGCGGCGGGGCAAGCCGTGCGCGATGCAACGGTTACGGCCGCAGCCATTCCCTCGGGTTATGGCAAAGGTCGGCTGAGGTTTAGTACCGAGGACGCGTTTTGGATTTTTGATGAGTCTTCGCGTTATCGTTGTAACAACGAGGACACGAATACCAACGGCATTTTGGATGCGGGTGAAGACTTTAATGGTGATGGGCGTTTGCAGCCGGGCATCCCGGTTGCGGTCACTATCAGCGGTAGAACCGATGCAAATGGCGTTGCTACGGTGACAATGCGTTACGCCCGCGATCTGGCCAACTGGTTGACGATTAACCTCAATATCAGCGCCATTGTGGCTGGCTCCGAGGCACGCTACACGGCGCGTGAAACCCTGTTTGGTGTGGCCGAGGACTTTAACCGGTCGGCAGTCATACCGCCAGGGCGGGTTAGTCCATTTGGTGAAAATCCATGTAACACGCCATTTTAATACTGCGATGTAAATGCCTAATCTGTTTCTGGTAGGGTTAATGGGGGCCGGCAAAACCACGGTCGGTCGCCTGTTGGCAAAGAAACTGGGGAAGCGCTTCATTGATTCCGATCACGAGATCGAGGCCCGTACCGGGGCTTCGATCCCGTGGATTTTTGAAATCGAAGGTGAGGCTAGCTTTCGTCGGCGCGAAGCCGACATCATCCGTGACCTCTCGGCGCAACCGGACATCGTTCTGGCCACTGGAGGTGGTGCCATTCTCGACCCCGAAACCCGGCGTTACCTGAAACAACGCGGCACGGTGATCTATCTGCGTACCAGTGTCAACAGCATCTTGCAGCGCACCAGCATGGACAAAAACCGGCCACTGCTGCAAACCCCTGATCCACGCAAAAAAATTGAAGAACTGGCGCGCCAGCGCGAACCACTGTATGCTGAACTGGCCGACATCGTGGTCGATACCGGACGCACCAATGTCCAGTATCTGGTACACACCATCTTGCAGCAGCTTGGGCCAACTGAGCCACATCCCCCCGTTTGTGAAAGTCCCGCCACCATGAATACTTGTGTCAATGTTGATTTGGGCACGCGCAGCTATCCGATTGTGATCGGGGAAAACCTGCTGGCAGATGCCGCCCTGTTGGCAAAGCATGTGCCGGGCCGCCGGGTAGCAATTGTCAGCAATGAAACCGTGGCACCGCTGTATCTGGCCCGGGTAGAACAAGCTTTACGTGCCAATGGACGTGAAGTGATCCCGATTTTGCTCAAGGATGGCGAGCAATACAAGGACTGGGCCAATTTGATGCCAATCTTCGATACCCTGCTCGCTGAGCGATGCGACCGCAAAACCACGCTGGTCGCCTTGGGCGGTGGCGTCGTCGGTGACATGACCGGCTTTGCCGCTGCCAGCTACATGCGCGGCGTTCCGTTTGTGCAAATACCCACCACTCTGCTGGCTCAGGTCGATTCTTCGGTGGGCGGCAAAACCGGCATCAATCACCCACTGGGCAAAAACATGATCGGTGCCTTTTACCAGCCACAAGCGGTTTTGGCCGACACCACCACTCTGGACAGCCTGCCGCCCCGGGAATTTTCTGCCGGGCTGGCCGAAGTGATCAAATACGGTGCGGTGATCGATCTGAAATTTTTCACGTGGCTCGAACAAAACATCGAACGCCTGATGGCGCGTGACGCGCAAGCCCTGACCCATGCAATTACCTGCTCGTGCCAGATCAAGGCCGACGTGGTGCGGCAAGATGAGTTGGAAGGTGGCCTGCGTGCGATTCTTAACTTTGGCCACACTTTTGGTCATGCCATAGAAGCGGGCATGGGTTATGGCAGTTGGCTGCATGGCGAAGCGGTGGGGTGTGGCATGGTGTTGGCGGCCGATTTGGCGTATCGCATGGGCTTTATCGATTTTGTCAGTAAAACCCGGATCAAGGCCTTGGTCGCCGCCGCCAACTTGCCGACCCGTGCGCCCGATATGGGGGTTGCGCGCTGGCTCGATGCGATGGAAGTGGACAAGAAAAATGAAGGTGGGGCGATTAAATTCATCCTGCCCAAACCGCTGGGCAAGCATATTATTACCAGCGTACCGCAAGACCAATTACTGGCCACGCTGGCCGCAGGGGTCTTGTGATGGGCGGCGCCAGCACCAATCTGGAACGTCATCTGGCCCCGTATGCGGCGCAATCTGCTGCCTCGCGCGGGCGCAGGCGGGAAGAACTCTCGTCTTCCACCCGCACCGAATTCCAGCGTGACCGCGACCGCATCATCCATTCCACCGCGTTTCGCCGCCTCGAATACAAAACCCAGGTATTCGTCAACCACGAAGGTGACCTGTTTCGCACCCGTTTAACCCACAGCCTCGAAGTGGCACAAATTGCCCGCTCCATTGGCCGCAACCTGCGTTTGAACGAAGACCTGATCGAAGCCATTTCGCTGGCGCATGATCTTGGCCATACCCCGTTTGGCCATGCCGGACAGGATGCGCTGCACGCCTGTATGCGCGACTATGGCGGCTTTGAACACAACCTGCAAAGCCTGCGCGTGGTGGATGAACTGGAACAGCACTACGCCGCGTTTGATGGCCTGAACCTGATGTTTGAGACGCGCGAAGGCATCCTGAAGCATTGCTCGCTGATTAACGCGCAGCAACTGGGCGAAGTCGGCGAGCGGTTTATTAACAAAACCCAACCCACGCTGGAAGCGCAACTGGCTAATTTGGCCGATGAAATCGCCTACAACAACCACGACATTGACGACGGCCTGCGCTCCGGCCTGATCAGCACCCGGCAACTTGATGCGGTTGATTTCTATGCTCGGCATCGGCGCGAAGTGGATTTGCTGTACCCCGGGCTGGGCGACAAGCGGGCAATTCACGAAACCTTGCGCCGCATGATTAATGCCCTGATC
>JACCDS012023827.1_pt1 | contig 15736 bp, 19 predicted proteins | sample 7446441 | NCBI WGS metagenome assembly JACCDS01 (sample SAMN15323445, study PRJNA562643) | freshwater metagenome | isolation source: river surface water | place: USA:Blue River Watershed | collected 2017-08-17
CAGCATCTCGCCGTTGGCATCGCAGACAATCACGCCCTCGGTCATGCTGTCCAGGATGGACTGCAGAATACTGGTCTGCCGTTGCAGCGCCTCTTGCATCGCCACTTGCTCAGTGATGTCGGTGGCAGTGCCGATCAATTGCGTCACACTGCCCTGCTCGTCGCGATGGAAGGCCGCCACGCGCACCCGCATCCAGCGCCATCCGCCATCGGCATGCCGGATCCGGTGCTGGCTCTGAAAGACCTCATCGCTTCCCGCCTCGAGCGCGGCGGCGATCCACTGCCTGAATTCTGCATGGTCGTCCGAATGAACGAAATTCTGCTGATCGCGCAGCCGCCACGCTCTGAATTCCTCGACCGACCAGCCCAGCACCTCGACGATGCGCTCGTTGCAATAGGCCAGCCGGTCAGACATCCGGTCGAGGATAAAAATAATATCCGGACTGGTTGCCGCGATTCTCTCAAAGTCACCGTCATTGCGGCATTGCGGCGTCTCCGGATACAGCGGCACGCCATGGCCGTCGCCCTGAATGATCAATGTCGTCGCCCCTTCAAAGATTTAACGGCGGGTTGCCGGGGCGGCAGCGTTGCCCCGGGTGTACGTCGCATCTGCCCGATTGTCTTGCCGAAAGATTAACCAATTGATTTCGATTTGGCATCGTGAAAAATGCGGCTTTTCCGCAACTGTTGTTGAGCAAAGTCAATCTTCCAAACCATTTTGAGCCGCGAGCGCGCATCACATTCCGCGAAAGAAATTCGGGCACTGCTGCAGGCGTGTCGCTGCAGCGTTTGGCGCTCTTCGGATTAAGATGTAGCCCCTTTCATCATCACCCGAAGAATTAATGCGATATCCCGTCATAGACAGCGTCGTTGCGCCCGAGGGCGGGCTGGAAGTCTTGTCCCGCCAGGAGATCGCCAAGCTGCTCGACCGCAGCAAGACCGGCCTACACGATATTTTTCGCAGCTGCGCGCTGGCCGTGCTCTCGTCCGGCGACCACATGGACGACGGCAAGACCCTGATGGAGGCGTATCCCGACTTCGACGTTCGGGTCGTTCACCGCGAGCGCGGTATCAAGCTTGAACTGGTGAGTGCGCCTGCGGTCGCCTTCGTTGACGGCGAAATGATCCGCGGCATTCGCGAGCATTTGTTTGCCGTGTTGCGCGACATCGTGTTCACCAGCGGCGAGCTGGCATCGCGCGAAATGGCAGACCAACCTCCGGCGGTCGCTACGACCGATCTGGTGTTTCACATCTTGCGCAATGCGGATGTGCTGCAGCGCACGCTGGCGCCCAACCTGGTTGTCTGTTGGGGTGGCCATTCGATTTCGCGCACCGAGTACGACTACACCAAGCGCGTCGGCTACCAGATGGGGCTGCGCGAGCTGGATATCTGCACCGGTTGCGGCCCCGGTGCGATGAAGGGGCCGATGAAAGGCGCAGCGATCGGACATGCAAAACAACGCCTCGCCAGCGGCCGCTACCTCGGCTTTTCCGAGCCGGGCATCATTGCGGCTGAGGCACCGAACCCGATCGTCAATAATCTCGTCATCTTGCCCGACATTGAGAAGCGCCTCGAAGCCTTCGTGCGCACAGGCCATGCGATCGTCGTGTTCCCGGGTGGCGTCGGCACCGCCGAAGAAATCCTGTACCTGCTCGGTCTGCTGCTGCATCCGGACAATCGTGACCTGCCATTCCCGGTCATTTTTACCGGGCCGGAAGAATCGGCTGCCTATTTTTCGCAGATCGATGAATTTATCGGTGCAACCCTGGGCGCCGAGGCGCAGGCCTTGTACCAGGTAGTCATCGACGATCCGGCGCGGGTCGCGCAACTGGCGCGCGAGGGGATACAGCGCGTGCGCGGCTATCGCAAGCTGCACAGCGATGCCTACTATTTCAACTGGCGCCTGAAAATCGAGGAAGACTTCCAGCAGCCTTTCCTACCGACCCACCAGGCCATGCGCTCGCTCGACCTGCACCGCAATCAGCCCGCACACCGGCTTGCCGCGAATCTGCGCCGCGCGTTCTCAGGCGTCGTGGCCGGCAACGTCAAGCTGCAGGGAATCCGCGAAATTGAAAAGCATGGGCTCTTCGAGCTGCACGGCGAGCGCGACCTGATGCAAAGGATGGACGAGCTGCTTGCGGCCTTCGTCGAGCAAGGCCGCATGAGGCTGCCGGGCGCACGCTACGAGCCGTGCTACCGGATCGTGCACTGACGCCGCGGCATCAGCGCAGCAACGCGCGCTGCTCGTCGGTCAGATGGCACCACTCGCCCTCGCCGAGATGCAGCGCGTCCAGCGTTAGTTGGCCGATCGACAGCCTCAGCAGTGCCGTGCAATGGTTGCCGGCCGCGGCCAGCATGCGCTTGACCTGATGATATTTGCCCTGCTCCAGCACGATCTCCAGTTGCCGCTCGCCGACCTGTACGCATTCGCTCGCCGCCAGTGGCGCCGGCTCATCCGCGAGCTGCACGCCTGAGCGCAGCGCGTCGATCAGCGACGGCATCACCGCGTCGGCCGTCGTGGCCAGATAACGCTTCGGTACATGCCGCTTCGGCGATGACAGCGCATGGTTGAACGCACCGTCGTCGGTGAGCAGCAGCAGGCCCGTGGTGTCATGATCGAGCCGGCCGATTGCCTGCACGTCGCGCCAGCCGAACTCCTCCGGCAGCAGTGTCATCACGCTCGGATGGTGGCTCGGCTTGCGTGAACATTCAATGCCGGTCGGCTTATTCAGCGCGATGTACAGATGCTCGCGATAGACCCACTCGTCACCGAACAGCGTGAAGTGCAGGTTGTCCGTTTCAAAGCTCGCTCGGTAGTCCGTCACCGGGCTGCCGTCGATCGTGACCTCGCCATCGGCGATCAGTTGCCGGCACCATTTGCGACTGCCGACGCCTTGGGATTGCAGAATGCGGTCCAGAGATAGTTTTGCCATGGGCGGCACTCTAGCAGAAGCGGCGCCGCCCACGACGGTTGCCATCATCGCGCCGGCTGCGTGGGCTCGGTGAAGCGGCGGTCTTTGGGACGTTGAAGCTGCTCAGTGCCGGTCATCCCACCGGGCTCCGGAGCACTTTTCAAATTGCCGCCGCCGGAATGGCCGCTCGAGTCCGGCGCTGTTTGCGCACCGCCCTGATAGGTGCCGCTCTCGCCGCTCGTGCCGGGACTAATTCCGCCGGGTACGGCCTCGGTGTTGTCCGTACCGCCGGTACTGCGTCCGGTGCCTTGTGTGCGCCCCGTTCCGGATGGCGTCCCCGACATATCCTCAGTACCCGTCGGCCCGCTCACGCCACGCTCGGTGCCCGTCTGAGTACCGGATTCGCCACCGGATTCGCCACCGGATTGATAACCGGGCTGAGCGCCCGGCGGTGTCTCTGACTGACCGCCGGATTGCATTTCCGACTGCCCGCCAGACTGCATTCCCGACTGCCCTGCCGGCGCCGCCGTATCCCCCAGTGAACGAGCACGCTGTTCAACATCCGCCGCACGGGCCGGGTCGGTGCTCTCGTTGACGCCTCCGCGAGAGGAGGTTTGCGCCAGTGTTCCTCCGGCAGCCAGCAACAACGACAGAAATAACGGTGTTCCAACGCGTTTCATCTGAACCTCCAGTCTTGATCTGAATCAGTCATCGCGCGCACGAGCGCACGCCGCATGCCGGCAACGACCCATAGCGGCGCGACCGGCTTGCGAGTCAGACTGGGGAGGTCAGTTGTAGTTTCATCAATTCGAGCCAGCCGCTTGTGCTGGCTCAGTGCGGTCGAGCGCCGGTGCTGCGGACGCGCCGGCGGCGCTAACGCCAATGTTTAGTTCGCCGCAGGAACCGGGTCGGCAGACGGTGACTTTGGCTCGCCCGCGCCCGGCGGCTCAGATACCACACCGGCCGGTGCAGGAGGCGGCAAGGCCGCATCGTCGGCGGGCACGCTCACCGCCGGATCGGCCGGCGCCGCCGCAGGGACAGTCTTGCCCGACGCAGCCACACGCTCGTCCAGCACTGTCGCGAGGTCGGCAAAACCATAGCCGCGCGCAAAATCGGCGGCGGTCATCCCTCGCTCGTTCCTGAGCAAAAGATCGGCCCCCTCATCCAGCAGCAGCAACAGCGCGTCACGCTTGCCGCCGCGCGCAGCCATCATCAGCGGCGTCGTGCCGTTTGGCGATTCGGCATCGATATAGGCTGAGTCCTCGAGCAAGCGACTAATGATCTTCACGTTGCCGGACGCGGCTGCGTAGTGCAGCGCTGTCCAGCCAGGACGATTGATTTCCGCACCGAGATCGATCAACGCAAGTGCGGTGGCCGTATCTGACAACCAGCAGGCAATCATCAGCGCCGTGTCGCCGTTGCGCGACTGCGCATCGATTTTCAGTGTATCGATTGACAGCAGCAGCGCGATGGCCTTGGCCGACTTATGGCGGATGGCGACAATCAGGCTGGTATCGAATAATTCCGGCTCGATCGCATTCGGATCAAATCCGCGCGCCAGCAGTGCCTCCAGCCGGCGCACATCATCCGTTCGCAGCGCGGCGAACCACTCGTCATACGAGCTCATCTTCGGCCGCAACGAACCCAGCGCCCTCTCGAGCTCAGGGATGACTGCCGCAGCCAGCAAGCGCCGACGGCCGGGGTTCTGAAGGGTCTCTTCCATCGGCTAGTGAGGTACGCGGAACAGCGTGCGGAAATTATGCGTCGTCGCCTCGGCGATCACCGACAGCGGCACGCCCTTCAGATCAGCGAGAAATTCGGCGACATGGCGAACGAAGCCAGGCTCATTGGTCTTGCCGCGCATCGGCACCGGCGCAAGATACGGAGCATCGGTTTCGATCAGCATGCGCTCCAGCGGCACCGCCCGCGCAACGGCCTGCAATTCTTTCGCGCTCTTGAAGGTGACGATCCCTGAAAACGAAATATAAAAGCCCATCGCCATCGCCGCCTCGGCCACCGCCTGCGATTCGGTAAAGCAGTGCATCACGCCGGCAACGCCGCCATCGGCCGTACCCGCCTTTTCCTCGTGCAGAATGCGCAGCGTGTCTTCCGACGCTGAACGGGTATGAATGATCAGCGGCTTGCGGCTCTCGCGCGATGCGCGGATATGCGTCCTGAAACGCTCGCGCTGCCACTCAAGGTCGCCGCTCAGCCGGTAGTAATCGAGCCCGGTCTCGCCAATGGCCACAATGCGCGGATGCGCTGCCAGCCGAACCAGAGTATCGACATCAGGCTCGTCCGTGTCCTCGTAGTCCGGGTGTACGCCCACAGACGCATAGATATTCGGGTGCGCCTCGGCCAAAGCCAGCACCTGCGGAAATTCCGGCATGGTGACGGCCACGCAGAGGGCATGGCTGACCTGGTTCTCTTCCATCTTGCGAAGGATGTCGGGCAGCCGGTCGGACAGCTCGGGAAAGTCGATATGACAGTGCGAATCGATAAACATGGAAAACGAAATAGCTCGAATCGCACCATTTTACGCCGGCTCGGCGGCCCGCCGCCGGAACCGCGCGGCTCGCGCTCAGACCGTATGGGTCGGCCGCGGTGTGCCGAGCGCCGTGCCCAGCAAGGCTTCGATCCGCTGCCGCACGCGAATGCCGCTATCGTCTGCCGGAAATTGCACGCCCACTCCCGGCGTGTGGTTGTGGGTCGCGCCCTCCGGCGTGATCCAGACAATGCGGCCGGCGACCGGGTAGCGCGTTTCGTCCTGCATCAGCGTCAGTAGCAGGAACACCTCGTCGCCAAGCTGTGTGCTGCGGGCGCCCGGCACGAAAATACCGCCGTTTTGCAAGAAAGGCATATAGGCCGCATACAGGCCCGCGCGATCCCGGAAGGACAAAGACATCACCGACGGTCTCAGCAATGGGGCATCGGGGTTCGTCGCTGGGTCTGTCATGCGTAGTTTCCGTTAGCTGAAATGATGTGAATATTCGATCAGCATCTGCTCGATGAAAAGCCGCGGTGACAGCGGATGATCCGCAACAGCCCGCCGCGCCTCGGCATCGTGGACCGCCTGTTGCAGTCGCTCTGCGGTGACTCGCGCCGCCAGTCTGGCGAGCGCCTGCTGCTGATGCGGGAAGTAGCGTACCCTGCCGCTGAGCTTCAGCGACAGCAGATCGTACAGCCAGCGTTGCAGCCATGCCACCAACTGAGCCAGCGCCGCTTTTTGTAGCCGCTCAGCGACGACGAGTGCCGCACTGGCTTGCGGGCCGGCGAGAAAGGCGAGTAATTCGTCGCGCTCGGCACTGCCCCCACCCTGCGCGGCCTCGAGCGCCGCCAGCGGCGCGCCGCCGAATTCAGCGAGCCAGCGTTCAGTCTGGGTAACACCCTGTGCACTCAGCCATGCGAGCGCATCGGGCAGATCCGGTGCAGTCAGCGGATACTTCCGGCAACGCGACAAAATCGTCGGCAGCAGGCGATCGATGCGATCCGTCACCAGCAGGAAAATCGTCTCTGGCGGTGGTTCTTCCAGGGTTTTCAGCAAGGCATTGGCCGACGCTGCATTCAGCGCCTCGGCCGGATACAGCAGCACCACGCGCTGTCCGGCACGGTGGGTCGACACATTCATGAACGCCGCGAGCGCCCTCACCTGCTCGATGCGAATGTCTTTCGACGGCGACTTCGATTTTTTCGCGCCGCCATCGTCCGATTCCGCATCGTCCGTGGCGTCGGTCTCGAGCGCATCGGGGCGAACGCGCCGGTAATCAGGATGCGCGTATTGCGAGAACCAGCCGCAAGAGTCGCATACGCCACACGCATGCCCATCGGCCAGCGGCTGCTCGCACAGCAACGATGCCGCAAAACGTTCTGCGAACGCGACCTTGCCGATTCCCTGTACGCCATGAAACAAAATCGCGTGCGGCAGGCGCTCGCGCAGCTGCTGTAAGCGCTGCCAATCATGCTGCTGCCAGGGATAGATGCCTTCAGTGCCCATCGCGGCTCCGCATCACAACGCGGCGGCCAGCGCCGCCAGCTCCGCGCCGATCTCGTCCAGCGAACGGGTCGCGTCGATCACGCGGATACGGTGCGGGTAGCGCGCGGCGCGTTCCAGATAGGCCGCGCGCACACGATTGAAAAAATCATCATGCTCGCGCTCGAACTTGTCCGGAGCGCGGCTGTGCTTGAGCCGCTCGCGCGCCACCGCCAGCGGCACATCGAACAACAGCGTCAGGTCCGGCTGCAGGTCGGCATGCACCCATTGCTCAAGCGCCTCGAGCTTGGCGATCGACAACTGGCGGCCGCCGCCCTGATAGGCGAAGCTGGCATCGGTGAAGCGGTCGGAGATCACCCAGTCGCCACGCTGAAGCGCAGGCAAGATCACTTGCGCAATATGCTCGCGCCTTGCCGCAAACATCAGCAATGCCTCCGTTTCCAGGTGCATGCTCTGGTGCAGCAGCAGTTCGCGCAATGCCTCGCCAAGCGGCGTGCCGCCCGGCTCGCGCGTGCTGTGCACCTGCAGCCCGCGCGCACGCAGCGCATCGGCAAAGGCCGGAATGTGCGTGGATTTACCGGCGCCGTCGACGCCTTCGAAGGTAATGAATTTGCCTGTGGCCATGAGAAAACTGAGTCTATCGTCCGCGCTGGTACCGGTTCACCGCGCGATTGTGGTCGTCGAGATTGCCGGAAAATTCGCTGCGGCCATCGCCGCGCGCAACAAAATAAAGATCGCTGCCCGGCGCCGGGTGCAAGGCCGCCTCGAGCGAACGGCGTCCGGGCAGCGAGATCGGCGTCGGCGGCAGGCCGCGCCGTGTGTACGTGTTGTAAGGCGTATCTGCCAGCAGGTCCTGGCGTCGTAAATTGCCATCGAAGGCTGTACCCATGCCATAGATCACGGTCGGATCCGTCTGCAAGGGCATGCCTATCCTCAACCGATTCACGAAGACGGAGGCAACGCGGGCGCGATCGGCCTCGTGCCCGGTTTCCTTTTCGACGATCGAGGCCATGATCAGCGCCTCATACGGATTCTCATACGGCAAATCCGACGCGCGCTTGCTCCAGGCATCGTCGAGCATCTTCAGCATTCGCTGGTGGGCCTGCTGTAACAGCAACAGCTCGCTCGTGCCGCGTTCATACACGTAGGTATCCGGATAAAACAAGCCTTCCGCATTGGTAAAGCCGGGCGCGGCCTTTTGCAGCAGCACAGGCAGGGGCAGTTCGCCGCTGTCATGGCGCAGATACTTCTGACGTGCCAGCTCATCTCGCATCTGCGCAAAGGTCCAGCCTTCGATGATCGTCAGCGATTCCTTGATAGTGTCGCCTCGAGCAAGTGCATCGAGCAGGCTCAACGGCGTCATCCGTGCATCAATACGGTAGCTGCCGGCCTTCACGCGCGGCGTACCGACACTGCGCGCCAGCAGCTCCATCAACAGTGGCGATGCGGGCAGCCCGGCATCATGCATCTGCCGCAGTGCGCTGCGCAGGCTGCTGCCAGCGGCGACATTGACTTCCATCGGCGGCACGGCCGGCGATATCAGCGGTTGCCGCACCCAATAGACCGCTGCCGCTCCGACGATCACGACCAGAACGACCAACATCAACACGAATTTTCGGATAACTGCCATTGCTTGATTCCCGTGCGGGGCGACGCGATTTGTCGCGCGCCTCTATAATTTGCCCGTAATGATAGTCGCGAAACCTTCCTCGCCCTGAATTCATGGCCGACTCTGTTTTATCCTGGCCCGATTTTCTCGTCAGCCGCGGCGCAGTGCCTGCAGCGGCAGCTGCCGTTGATGCGCCCGATTTCCCGCTGCCTGCGCAGGCGGAGGCCGGCTTTCTCAGCCCATTGACCCATCTGGGCGTCATTAGCGCCACCGGTGACGATGCGGCTGATTTCCTGCACAACCAACTCAGCAACGATGTACTCGGTCTCGATGCCACGCAAGCGCGGCTGGCCGGATATTGCTCGCCGAAGGGCCGACTGCTGGCCACCCTGCTGATATGGAGGGACGGCGACCAGATCCTGCTCGCGCTGCCGCGCACCTTGCTCGCCGCCACGCTGAAGCGCCTGCAAATGTTTGTCTTGCGCGCCAGGGTCAAGCTGTCCGACGCCAGCGAACAACTGGCGCTGATCGGCATCGCGGCCCGCCCAGGCCAGCTTGGCGCGCTTCCTGCGAAGCCGATGCGTAGCGTCGCTGCACAGGGCGGTATGCTCTTGAGGGTGCCTGATGCGGCGGGCTTGCAACGCGCTATTTGGGCTGGCCCCGCCTCGCAAGGGTCGCTCGCATGGAACCACTTCGGGGAGCACTACGGACAGTCGCTGCCGCCGGCGCCCGCCGCCTTGTGGCGCTGGACAGAGATCATGGCCGGCCTTCCCCAGGTGGTCGAAGCGACCCGCGAGCAGTTTGTCCCGCAGATGATCAATTTCGAACTGGTCGGTGGCGTCAACTTCCAGAAAGGCTGCTATCCCGGCCAGGAGATCGTTGCGCGCAGCCAGTATCTGGGCAAGCTCAAGCGTCGTGCGCTGCTGGCTTTCTGCGACAGCGATCAGGCGGCGGCAGGCGCGGAAGTATTTTCAGCCGCCGATCCGGCGCAGCCTTGTGGCATGATCGCCAACGCCGAACGCGGCCCCGACGACCGGATCGCGTGTCTGGTCGAACTGAAAATGGAATGGGCGGGCACGGCCATACACATCGGCTCGGCTGAAGGCCCGCCGCTGAATTTCGGCGAACTGCCTTACGCATTGCCGGCCACGGAATGACGGACGTTTTCGTGTACTACCAGGTTCGCACCGACCTTGCCGCGCAGCTCAGGCCGCGCGTAGCGAGCCTGCAGGCAGATCTCGTGCAGCGCTATGGTGTTCAGGCCGCGCTGAAGCGCCGGCCGGAAGAAAAACAGGGGCTGCAGACCTGGATGGAAGTGTATGCCGACGTGCCCGAGGGCTTCCTGTCAGCGCTGCAGCAAGCTGCACAATCTGCCGAACTGCCGATCGACGGCGAGCGGCATAGTGAAATTTTTGTGGACCTCCCCGAATGTGCCTGATCGTCTTTGCGTGGAAACTGATCCCGGATTGCCCGCTGATCCTTGCGGCCAATCGCGATGAATTCTTTGTCCGGCCGACACAGCCGGCGGGCTGGTGGGAAGACCACCCGGATGTCTACGCGGGACGTGACCTGCAGGCCGGCGGCAGCTGGCTGGGCATCGATCGCCAGGGCCGCTTCGCTGCGGTCACCAATATCCGCAACGGCCGCGTCGCCAAACTCGACAAGCGTTCGCGCGGCGAACTGGTCGCCGACTTCCTGTGCAGCAACAGCGATCCGCAGAGCTATCTCGAGCAGGTGCGTGAGCGCGCCGGCGAGTACAACGGATTCAACCTCATTGTCGGCAATGCCGATGCCTTGTATTGGATCTCGAATGCCGATGGCGCATCTGTCCGCGCGCTGGAGCCAGGCATCTATGGTCTGTCGAACGGAACGCTCGATACGCCTTGGCCGAAGGTGGTTCGCGCGAAGGCGCAGTTCGCCAGCCTGCTTTGCCAGGGTGCGCCGGACGACGCCTATTTTGAGCTGCTGGCCGACACCACGCGTGCGGCGGACTGCCGGCTTCCCGACACCGGCGTCAGTCTCGAGTGGGAAAGGCTACTGTCGTCGATCTGCATTGAATCTCCCGATTACGGGACCCGCACATCGACGCTGATGCGCGTCTCCGGCCAGGGTAGCGCCGAATTGAAAGAGCGACTGATCCGCTGACCAATCAATTCGCGTCGGCCTCGGACCTAGCGAGTCAGCGCAAGGCACTGGCTCTTCAGATCGCGCGAAGCGATGCTGTAGCAATACGCGCGGTCACGCTTGACGCCGGCCAGGCAGAACTGCCTCGCGTCCGCTTCTCTCACCGAATAGCAGGCCGACGGATCGCTGCGCTCCCTCGCAAGGCACGCGTGTCGCGCGTCGCTCTCCCGCACCGCATAGCAGCTGGACGACTGTGCCTGCGTTTGAGCCAGGCATTGGTTTTTAAGGTCGCTCTCACGGATGCTGTAGCAAGCGCTGCGATCGGACCGTACCGTCGCGATGCACAGCTGCCGCTGGTCTGCCGATTGGATCGAATAGCAAGTCGACACATGGTCGTTCGCCTGCGCGAGGCACAGGTTGCGCCTGTCGATATTCTGGATCGCATAACAGTCTGACGCCGCTGCCTGTACCTGCGCCAGGCAGCCGCACTGCACGGCCATGATGGCCAGCCGGCGCAAGGCCGTCATGGCAGCCGGGTCATCAACCGGTGAGGAATGCCGGCTTCCATGAATTCATCGCCCTCTTCCACGAAGCCATGCTTGCGGTAGAACGGCAGCGCATGCGTTTGCGCATGCAGCACCAGTCGGCCATAGCCCAGCCGGCGCGCCTCGGCCAGCAAAGCCTCCAGCACCTGTGAGCCTATGCCCTGTCCGCGTGCCGATTTGCGCACGGCCATACGGCCAATATGACCGTCGGGCAGCAGCCGGCCGGTAGCCATCGCCTGCCCCTCGGCATCGTAAGCCACCGCATGAATGCTGACTTCGTCGCCCTCGTCCCACTCCAGCTCGGCCGGCACACCTTGCTCGACGACGAATACTTCGACGCGCAGCTCCTGCGCGTGATCGCGCAAGCTGTCCCAGTCACCGATGGCGACCTGCAGGCTCATGATCCGACCGGACGCTGACGTTCCAGCGACATCAGGCGTTCGCGCCAGGCCGGCGGCACCGGCTCGCTCTTGCGGATGCGGCTGTCGGCGTATACGTAGGTCATCTCGCCGGACACCAGCAGGTCGTGGTCGCGAAAGATCTCCAGCACGAAGCGCATGGAACTGCGGCCCAGCTCGGTGCAGCGCACGCCGATCTCCAGATTGTCATCAAAGCGGGCCGGCGCGTGATACTCAATGGTTGCCTTGCGCGCGAACATCTCGAGGCCGGCCTGCGACTGCGCGATCACATCCGGCAGGGCTGTGGCGCGCCAGTATTCGGTGAACGCGACATCGAAGTAATTCAGGTAATTGCCGTTAAAGACGATAGCCTGCATATCAACCTCAGACCAGCGCACGCGCAGCGTATGAAAAAATGAAAAATCCTGTCTGGCCATGGGGTTCAGTCGATCAATGATTCGGCGATCCAGCGGTTCACGCGTTCCGGCTGCTCGTGCACGATCCAGTGGCTGGCGTCGGGCACACGGGTAATTTTCAGGTCATCCACAAAGCGGTCGAGCGAATCCAGCAGCACGGGCAGCAGCGCACGGTCCTGTTCGCCCCACAGGATGCGCACCGGCACAGGCACGCGGAACGCTTGCGGATCGAGTGCCAGCGCCTGCGCGCCCGGCTCATTCGCGGTCGGCGGATGGATGCGCGACGCGCGGTAATAATTGATGCCGCCACGCAGCCCGCGCGACCAGCAAGCGTGATAGCGCGCACGCGTGGCCTCATCGAACCACGCCGCGCCATCGCCCAGCATCATCCGCTCCATCACACGGAAGTTGTCCTTGGACAAAGCCTGCTCGGAGCCTTCGGCGCGCAGCCAGTTCATGTACTGGCTGGCCGCCTGCTGCGCCGGGTGGCCAGCCAGCGCCTCGGCGAACGGCACCGGATGGGTCGCATTCACGATCAGCAGCCGTTCGACCAGTTGAGGTGCCTGGATCGCCAGCTGCCAGGCCAGCGCGCCTCCCCAGTCATGCGCCACGATCACGCAGCGCTCACGGCCCAGCCAATCAATGAATTGCTCAATATCCTGTAGCAGAAATTTGGCGCGATAGGCTGCGACCTCGGACGGCTGGTCCGACAGGTTATAACCGCGAAGGTCCGGCGCCACCGCATCGTACGTGTCGCCAAAATGGGCCAGCTGCTGGTGCCAGGCGTACCAGAATTCCGGAAAGCCATGCAGGAAGAGCAGTAAGGGGCGCTCACGATCGCCGGCACGCGCAAAGTGCAGCCGCGTGCCGTTGGGCAGCGTCGCAAAATGGCCGTCGCTGACAGTCGCCACGTCAGGCTTCCTTGAGCCCGGCGCGCAGCTTGTCGCGCACATGCGGCGCTGCTTCGTAGGGATCGCTGGGATTGCGGCCGCTGACGATGTCCTGCATGCGCCGCTCAACATTGCCGAGCGCCTGCGGGTGCGAATAAATGTAGAACTGCCCGGCACGAATCGCCTCGAAGGTACGTTCGGCCACCTCGGCAGCCGTTACCTTCCCAGACGCAACGGCCTTTTCCAGCACGGCCTGCGACACCTGCTGGCTGCGCGTCTGCGTGCGCCCCTGCACGTCGCCAGGACGCACCCTTTCCGACTGGCTGATTCCGGTCGGCACAAAATACGGGCACAGTACCGACGCACCGATCGGCGCCTCGACCAGCATCAGGTCGTGGTACAAGGTCTCGGTCAGCGCCACCACCGAATGCTTGGACACGTTGTAGACGCCCATCGTCGGCGGCGTCAGCAGTCCGGCCATCGATGCGGTATTCACGATATACCCCTCGTACGCCGGGTCCTTCTTCGCGCATTCGAGCATCAGCGGCGTGAAGATACGCACGCCGTGGATCACGCCCCACAGGTTCACGCCCAACACCCATTCCCAGTCAGCCTGCGTGCTTTCCCACACCAGACCGCCGGCGCCGACGCCGGCATTGTTAAAGACCAGATGGATCGCGCCGAAGCGCTGCATTGCCGCCTGTGCCAGAGCCTCGACTTGTTCACCTTTGCGCACGTCGCAGGTTTGCGCCAGCACCTCGGCACCGGCCGCTTGCAGCTCGGCCGCGGTCGCGTCCAGCGCTTCGCGTTGAACGTCAGCGAGCACGAGCCGCATGCCCAGCTTCGCGCCCAACAGCGCAAACTCACGGCCGAAGCCGCTGGCGGCGCCGGTAATGACGGCAACCTTGCCCTGAAAATCTTTCATGCGTTGTCCTCAGATCAGCTTGACCAGCTGCTTGCCAAAATTTTTACCGCGCAGCATGCCAATGAAGGCGTCTGGAGCGGCAGCCAGACCGTCGGCGATGGTCTCGCGATAGGCAATCTGACGGTCGCCGACTAACTGCGCCAATTCGGCGAGACCTTGCGGCCAGAACGCCATATGCTCAGACACGATGAAGCCCTGCATCGACAGCCGCATCGACAGCACCATATGAAGGTAGTGCACCGGCATCAGCTGGCCGTCATAGCCCGCAATCATGCCGCACAGCGCGATGCGACCATACGGATTCATCCTTGCCAACACCGCGTCCATGACCGCACCACCGACGTTCTCGAACAGGCCGTCGATACCGGTCGGCGCGGCGGCCTTCATGTCCTTGAACAGATTGCCGGCCTTGTAATCGACACAGGCATCGAAGCCGAGCTCGTTGACCACGTAATCGCATTTTTCGCGGCCACCGGCGATGCCGATCACACGGCAACCGGCGCGCTTTGCGAGCTGCCCGACCACGCTGCCCACCGCGCCACTGGCAGCGGAAACGGCAACGGTCTCACCGGCCTTCGGGCGAATGATCTGGTTCAGCCCGTACCAGGCCGTCATGCCGGGCATACCAGCCACACCGAGATAGGCCGACAAGGGCACGCGGCTGGTGTCGACCTTCTTGAGCAGGTTGCCGTCGGACAAGCCGATCTCGGACCAGCCGAACATGCCGACCACCTTGTCGCCGACCTGGAATGTCGGGTGCCTTGATGCGATCACTTCGCCGGCCGTGCCGCCGATCATGACCTCATCCAACGGCTGCGGGGCGGCATAGCTCTTCACGTCTTCCATGCGCATGCGCATGTAAGGATCGAGCGACAGGTAATGGTTGCGGACCAACAGCTGGCCCTCGGCGATCTCGGGGACCGGCAGGCTTTCGAGCCTGAAGTTATCGGCCGCCACGCCACCCTGCGGGCGTGCGGCCAGTACGATGCGCTGGTAAGTGTTCATCAGTGTCTCCGGTGTCAGAGCTTGTCGGCCACATTGAGCCGTTTCAGGAATTTAAAGGTGCCCATCGCCTTGGCAACGAGACGCTCGCCGTCATGCAAATCGGCCTCGCAGAAGCACATCGTCGTCGACCGGTGGAATGCATGGCCGGTCGCGACGATACGCGCGCCGGGCGTACCACCAGGCTGCAGGAAACTGGTTTTCATCTCCACGGTGACGCCGGCGCGCGACTGCGGATCGAGCGAACGCCCGGCCAGCGACATGGCCACGTCAAGCAGCGTCATGACGACCCCGCCATGCGTGACCTGCCAGCTATTCATGTGGCGTGGCTCAAGGGTCAGCGCAATCTGCGCATGACCATTGTCCATGCCAAGAAATTCGACGCCGAGCTCTTTCAAAAACGGGATCTCGGTCGGAAACGGCAGCGCCTCGCCCATCAGATCAGCACCGCCGACACGCCGCCGTCGACCGCGAGCGTCTGCCCGGTAATATGTTTGCCAGCCATCGATGAGAACAGCAGCACTGCACCCTTCAGGTCTTCGTCGTCGCCAAGGCGGCGCAGCGGCGCGCGCTGTGCCGCCTCGTCGCCCATGCTATCGAGCATGCCGCGCGTCATTTTGGAAGGGAAGAAGCCCGGGGCCAACGCATTCACCGTAATGCCGTACTGTCCCCATTCGCCGGCCAGCGTGCGGGTGAAATTGATCACCGCCGCCTTCGATGTGTTGTAGCTGATGGTCTGCATGTGCGAAGAGCCATTACCCGCGAGGCCCGCAATCGACGCCGTATTGATGATACGGCCATACCGGCGCGGGATCATCGAGCGCTTGCCGATCGCCTGGCACAGCTGGAGGGTGCTGCGCCCGTTCAGGTTCGTTACCTTGTCCAGCGCCTCGAGCGGATGCTCTTCGGCCTGCGCTCCCCAGG
>JACCDS010288436.1_pt1 | contig 15735 bp, 14 predicted proteins | sample 7446441 | NCBI WGS metagenome assembly JACCDS01 (sample SAMN15323445, study PRJNA562643) | freshwater metagenome | isolation source: river surface water | place: USA:Blue River Watershed | collected 2017-08-17
AATATGTAACAGACAACCCAAAAAAGCTGATACATAAATAGACCATACGTGTTTCATTGCAAGTAAATAGCGTTTAATTAACAATGTTTCAAACATATGGTTTTTTGTGTAAATCAGAGGTATGTGTATGTAAAAATTTATTTTTTAAATTAGTTATTTGATTTGGTTGAGTTTTTTTGCGTTAGGGATTGACGTGGATACCCCACAGCCGACATCCTGAAAGGTGGCGGCGAGGAGTAGCAGCAAAAGCCCGACCCGAAGGGGAACGCTCTATTTTTGACTACTTAAAAAAACAATTGTGTTTAGGAATGAGGGGCAAAAGCGCGCTTTACAATGATACCTAATTCTTCGTCTATAAAATCTTTGGTGCCATACTCCACTATGCGTCCTACTTCTTTACCATTTTTGAGTACTATAAAGGTTGGAACGTTGGTAATGTGGTATTTTTTGTGCAAACCATGAAAGGTGGTTTTGTTGCGGTCCACCGCAATGAGGGTAATATTTTGCTGAGGATAGTTGCTTTTATTGACCAATCTAAAAAAAACGGGCCACAAGTTTTGCGTATCGCTGCACCAAGTGCCACCAAAAACAAGCATGGTAAATTGCGTTCCATATTGTTTAAACGCCTGTACAGCCGCAGCATTGGCTGTGCCATATTGTTGGTTTTGAGTAAACCATGAAAAGGCGGTATCCGATGCAATAACCTGTTGGTTGATAATGCCTTTTAATACCTTGGTTTTGCTGTCGGGAATTACTTGATAATGCACTTGCTGTACATTTTTGCAGGCACTGAAAGTTAGTAATAAACCACAGATAGCGAGAGTTTTACGCATAACAGCAATATATTTAGGATGCTTGTAAATTGGTTTTGAGTTCTAGTAAAAACGAACGAAAATGGTTGAGCGATTGGATGAGCATCATTTCCTTATCGGCTACCGCTTTGTTGGCTTTTAAATATTCTTTAGCACCTTCTATGCTGTATTTTTTGTTGCGCAGCAAATGGTGAATAAGTTGTAGGTTTTTAATGTCTTCTACCCTGAAAAGGCGATCACCTTTGCGTGTTTTGCGTGGTTGCAAAATGTCGAATTCGTTTTCCCAAAACCGAATTTGCGAATTGTTTACTTTGAACCATCCGGCTACTTCTGAAATGCTGTAGTACAATTTTTTTTCCAAAATGTCGATAGAGGGCACGTCAATCAAATCGGCCGCGGCGTCCATTTCTTTAAACGATTTACGGCCACGTTTGCCAACGGTGTTGTGGGTAACGGTTGCACTATTTTCGTTGAGTGATACGTCTATTATTTCCGCTATATCAGTAGTATTTTCAGTGCTTACAGCGTCATAATCTTCGGTCACTGTAGGTATTGCATCGTCTTGAGCGGCTGCTAATGGAGTAGTTGCTGCTGTAGTAGCAATTTCTGGATTTAATATTTCGAAGGTGCTACTACTGTCCGGAATGATGGTTGTAGCAGTTGTTTTTATTTTTACAGCAATTGTGTTATTACTGTACACAATGGTAGAGGCCGATTCGGTATTTGCCGCAGTGTTTGAAGTGGTGGTTTCGGCCAATAAGTCTGCTGCTGTTGCAGGCGCTTCTTCGCTGTTGCCCAATACATCAAGGGTAGTAGCAGTAGTTTGTGCTTCCACAAATGTTACAGCAGTATTTTCCAACAAGGTATCGGGTATATCTGCTATCGGGTTTGTAGCTGCAAGCGGTTCGTTGATGGTAGTAGGCAAGTTGTTTGTTGCAGGCGCTTCTTCGCTGTTGCTCATTACATCATGGGTAGCAGTAGCTGGGGCTTCCGCAAATGTTACAGCAGTAGTTTCCAACGATGTATCTGCTATCGGGTTTGTAGCTGTAAGCGGTTCGTTGGGGGTAGTAGGCAAATTGTTTGTTGCAGGCGCTGCTTTGGCCTTTTTAGCAGGTGGTTGCGGCAAAATGGGATTGCCAAATAAATCTAATTGTACCGTATCCATACCGTAAAAATAACAAACACTTACGTGTGCTGATGCAAATGGTTTAAATGGTGGAAAAAAGTATGCCTTTTGTTGTACCATCAGTCAAAAATCGGGTAAATGGCACTACCAATATTTAAACAATCCTTTACCAATTGGGTCAACAAAAAATGGTAATTTCACCCATTCAAACATACTCAAAACGATTGTTATGCCCCGCAGTAAAATAGCCGGAGTTGGCAAATATTTGCCATCTACCGTTGTTACCAATCAACAATTGACCGAATTAATGGACACAAGCGATGCTTGGATTCGGGAACGCACCGGTATTGAACAACGCAGGTATGCCAAGCGTACCGAAGAAACAACGGCTACTATGGGTGCCGCTGCGGCAAAAATAGCTATTGAACGAGCCGGCATTACACCACAAGACATCGATTTTATCATTTTTGCTACCCTATCGCCCGATTATTATTTTCCGGGCTGTGGTGTGTTGGTGCAGCGGGCTTTACAAATGCGCGAAATAGGTGCTTTGGATGTGCGCAACCAATGCAGCGGTTTTATTTATGCACTGAGTATTGCCGACCAATTTATCAAAACAGGTATGTACAAAAATATTTTGGTTATTGGTAGCGAAAAACACAGTTTTGGTCTTGATTTTAGTACCCGCGGACGCAATGTGAGTGTCATTTTTGGCGATGGCGCAGGGGCGGTGGTAGTACAGCCTACCAACGAACCCACACAAGGTATATTAAGTACCCACTTGCACAGCGATGGTGCCCATGCCGAAATGTTGGCCATGTTCAATCCCGGAACGCACGGCAATAGTTGGACACCAACACCATATGCTACCTACGATGATGCTGATTACGGACAAACGTTTGTGAGCCACGCAATGATTGACAAAGGCGAATTGTACCCCTTTATGGACGGACAAGCGGTATTTAAAAAAGCCATAGTAAAATTTCCGGAAGTGATTCACGAAGCATTGGCTGCAAATGGCTTGGCCGCTAGCAACATAGATTTGTTAATACCACACCAAGCCAATTTGCGCATTAGCCAATATGTACAGCAACAGTTGGGTTTGGCCAATCACCAAGTTTTTAACAATATTCAGCAATATGGCAATACTACAGCTGCAAGCATTCCCATAGCTTTGTGCGAAGCTTGGGAACAAAATAAAATACAAAAGGGCAACCTTGTTTGTTTGGCAGCATTTGGCAGTGGCTTCACATGGGCAAGTGCTTTAATTAATTGGTAATCAAAGGGCTACATAGTTGGCTCAACTGTTATCAATAGGTTAAAAAAGCAGCAAGTGCAACTATTTTATTTACAAATAGGTTGATTTATTATGACGAGACATATTTATTATTTGGTAAACCCTATATCGGGTACTACCAAAAAAGACGATTTAATTAAGCTAATTACCAAAGAAAATCAACAGCGCAATCTGCAATTTCATATCGAGTATACCAATGCAAAGGGCGATTACGATTATTTAAAAGACCTTATTGAAAAGCAGCACATTACCGACATAGTAATGGTGGGTGGCGATGGTACGGTTAATCAAGTGCTCAATGCTTTACACCGCGAGCCAGTAAACTTTGGCATTGTTCCCATGGGATCGGGCAATGGGCTAGCCTTGGCCGCAGGCATACCCAAAAAGCCCAAAGAAGCACTCAAAGTTATTTTCGACGGGCATGCGTATACTACCGATGCCTTTTTAATCAACCAACAATTTTCGTGTATGCTTAGCGGCATTGGTTTCGATGCACAAGTGGCACACGATTTTTCTACCAAAGCTAGCAGGGGTTTGTTGATGTACACCCAACAAAGCATCCTCAATTATTTCAAAGCGCAGCCTTATCAATTCGAAATTCAGGTGGATGGATTTAACTTTTTTACCGAAGCTTTTTTTATCAGTATAGCCAATAGCAACCAATTTGGCAACAATGTTACTATAGCACCGCAAGCAAGCCTTAACGATGGTTTGCTCGATGTAGTAATTGTTCAAAAAATGAACAAAGCCAAACTGCCTTTTGCCATATTGCAGCAAATACGTGGCAACAACAAACTACAAACTTTGGTGGAAGATATGAGTAAAAAAAACGTACTGTATTTTCAAACGCCAGCTCTCAGTATCAAAAACATCAAATACGCACCCTTACACATAGATGGCGAACCCTGTACTACGCATCCGCATTTTGAAATAGCAATTGTCAAAAATTGTTTCCAACTTATTCAACGCAAAAACAAGTAAGTTGGCCAATCATGAGCTATTTATTTTGGGCGTATCCCCTTCGGGGTCGGGCTTTTCGCTCATACTCCTCGCCGCCACCTTTCAGGATGTCGGCTGTGGGGTAACCGCTTCAATCCCTTACGCAAATCCTCTACGTAGTAATAATTAAGTACATTTAAAAAATATTGCCATAATATGCATCTATCTATTATTTTGTCTGCTTAATCACAATATCCGTATCTACCGAGGCAAAATCTATCCCAAGTTCGTGAAGTAAAGCAATACAACGTAGGTTAATGTGTTCCTTCGTCAACAAAAAGGTTTCTTGCGATTGAGCCATCGAAGTAAAATAGTCAATTTGTACTACGTGTGCATTTTTACCTGTATCGCTTAAATGAACTAGCGAGTGGGTAATTGCCGGATCGTTGTTTAGCAACTGTCGCAAACCATCTAGCAGCGAAGTCAGTTGCAAATGAGAAGCTTCTATATCAACTTCTAGTTTTAATTCGCCTTTGTGCTCGCTTCGGAGGCTAATATTGTCCACAATACTGTCCACCATTTGTTTATTAGGTACGGTGATAAATGTTTTTTCCAATGTGCGTATGCGCGTACTACGCAAGCCAATTTTTTCGATGGTACCGGTAAAGTTTTGCACTTTTACATTTTCGCCAACACTAAAAGGCTTGTCGAAAAAAATGATGAATGAGGCAATGAGGTTTTCCAAACTTTCGCGCGTGGCCAAAGCCAAAGCGGCACCAACTATGCTGAGGCCGGTTAAAATATTGCCAACATTGCGGTTAAAGCTAAAGTGCAGTAGCATTAAAAAACCAAGCAATACCACAATAACTTTAAAAAAATCTCGGAAAAAAACCACAAATTGATTGTCGGTAATAGCCGGAATATTGTTGTTGGCTTTTTGTTCCAACACCATTGCAATAAAATCAATAGCACGCAAACAAAGCCAAATAAACGTAATGACCAAAGCGCCATTGGCAAGGGATTCAGCAATTTGTCGGGTAGATACTTTTTGCAAAAACACAAAATCCAACTCCGTTGGAAAATTAAGTTTGTCTAAAGCAACAAAAGCTATTAATAAGGTTATAAACCATTCGAGTGGCGGAATGATTAAGTTAACAAAAGCCGATTTGTTGTTGCGCTTATTGTTTTTATCTACCAATCTAAAAAGTACGCCGGCCAAGTATTTAGATACCCATCTTTTAATACAAATGGCTAGTGTAATAGCGGCCAAAACCATTAAATAGGCTATAATTGTATTGCACAGAAATGTTTGGTGTAGCAGTTGTTTCATGGTTTACAATAATTGATAAATATACAAGCCATCGTTGCGCAACACGTAACAATGGTTTTGCTGGTACACTACTTGTAAAGCATTGTTCCACGCAGCCGCTTTTTGGGTTTGCAACAATTGTTTGGGTTGCCAAGTATATTGGTATTGATTATCGCGGCCAATCAATAATCCGTTGCTAACATGTACGTCTTTCCAATGCAACAATGGGTATTGGTGCCTTAAGGCGCCTAAATAGTTAAATACTTTAAAACCCACTTCCGGATGATAAAGATATACCAAGCCATCAGCATCTACAATGCTATTGGGCGAAAATGGTTGGTCAAACAGGAGTCTGCAATCGGTAAATTCCTGAACAATATTGCCCGCATCGTTCATCTTTTTTACTTTATTGTCCCATTCGTCAAAAAGCCAAATGTGGTTATCAAAACTTTGCGCCATACATTTTACTTGTAGTAGGTTTTGTTGGCGTAAGTTGATGGTGGTGCGGTAATTTAAAAATCGATCCAAAATAGCAATAGCCGCATATTTGCGGTAATATACCAAAATTTTTAATGGATTACTAACATCTATGGCTGCAATATTGCCAAAGCGTTTTACGTCGTTATACAAACCAACACTATCCAATTGTTGGTTTAGTTTTTTAATTTGGTTGTTGGCATTGATCAAATAAACATTGCCCAAGTTGTCGGCTGTAAAGGTGGTAAACTCCCCTGCAATATGCTTTTTCAACTGCCAACGCAATGTGTCGGTAGTTTGTGCATGGCTAAGTGTGGGTTGCCAACAACAGCAGGCCAAACAAATTAAAAATGCGTTTAGTGTTGCCATTTGTGTAATTGCATGTGAGTGCCATCAAAAGTAGCATAGGTAAAGTTAACAATCCAATCGCCTAGGTTAATGTAGCGGCTATTATTGCCAAGGTCAAAATCCATTGGTAAATGACGATGTCCAAATACAAAATAATCGAAATGTTGCTTTTGTAGCGTTTCTTGGCAAAATAAAATCAGCCACTCTTTATCGGCGCCTAAAAACACTTCATCGCTGCTACCCGTTTTTTGGCGGCTTTTTCTACTAAAATAGTTGGCTACACCCATACCAATTGACGGATGCATTTGTCCAAAAGCCCATTGACAAAAACGGTTGCGAAAAATTTTTTTCAACATTTTAAATCCCGCATCGCCGGGGCCTAAACCATCGCCATGACCAATAAAAAACTGTTTGTTGCCAAATGTAAAGGTTTGTGGATGGTAATATACCGGAATATTGAGTTCCTTTTCAAAATAGCCACTCATCCACATGTCATGATTGCCTACAAAAAAATGAATGGGAATACCACTATCGGTAAGTTCGGCTAATTTGCCCAAAATTCGGGTATACCCCTTGGGCACAACTGTTTGATATTCATACCAAAAGTCGAACAAATCGCCCACAATAAAAATGGCAGAGGCTGTTGGCCGTATGTATTCTAAAAAGGCAACAATTTTTTTCTCGCGTACCAAACTTTGCTCGTAATTGGGTGCGCCCAAATGAAAATCGGACAAAAAATAAATACACTTGTTGGCTTGTTGGTTCATGTACAATTGCTTGCTGTAAAATAAAGATAACCTTTTGGCAAAATTGGTATGTTTTTTTAAAGTGGCGGCATTAAATATGTGGTAAGCAAGGTAAAACCACCGTAAAAAACTATTTTTGCTCCCATTTTAAAAATCAACATTATGCCTAAAGGACCTGTTTCAACATTTATAGAACACCATTACCGACATTTTAATGCCGCTGCATTGATAGATGCGGCTAAAGGATACGAGGCGCACCTGAACGAAGGCGGTAAAATGATGGTTACTTTGGCCGGAGCCATGAGTACTGCCGAATTGGGTATATCGTTTGCCGAAATGATTCGTCAGGATAAGGTAGCCATTATTTCGTGTACCGGAGCCAACTTGGAAGAAGATGTAATGAACTTGGTGGCACACAGTCATTATAAAAGAGTGCCCAATTATCGCGACTTAACGCCGCAAGATGAATGGGACTTGCTCGAAAACCATTACAACCGTGTTACAGATACTTGTATACCGGAAGAAGAAGCTTTCAGGCGCTTGCAAAAGCATTTGGTAAAGCAATGGAAAGATGCACAAGCCAATGGTGAACGTTATTTTCCACACGAATTTTTGTACAAAACGGTATTAAGTGGCGAGTTAGAACAATATTACGAAATAGACCCCAAAGACAGTTGGATTGTAGCAGCTGCCGAAAAAAACATTCCTATCATCGTACCGGGATGGGAAGACAGTACTACCGGTAACATTTTTGCCTCGTATGTAATTAAAGGCGAATTGAAAGCCGACACTGTAAAAAGTGGTATTGAATACATGGTATACTTAACCGAATGGTATCGTGCCAATAGTGGTGGAAAAGGAGTTGGATTTTTTCAAACAGGCGGTGGTATAGCCGGCGACTTTCCGATATGCGTTGTGCCAATGATGTACCAAGATTTGGAATGGCACGATGTGCCTTTTTGGAGCTATTTTTGCCAAATTAGCGATAGTACAACCTCGTACGGTTCTTATTCCGGAGCAGTACCCAACGAAAAAATTACTTGGGGAAAACTAGATATTCATACACCTAAGTTTATTGTAGAAAGTGATGCCACCATAGTAGCACCACTCATTTTTGCTTGGATATTGGGTTGGTAATTTCAAATACAACTATTTAATGCAAAGGAGATGACTTATTCAACGGTCATCTCCTTTTTTTGTTCAACAGACTTGCTATAGTTGAACGGTGCCAACGCCACTTCGGCTAACTAGTAGTACCGGCCCTTGGCCCATCATCCTAATAAGGCTACCGTGTAGCCGCTTGTAAGAATGGCTTGGAGGAAGTACTGACCAATCTCATTTTTTGCCGTTGCATTCGTGTATATTTTGCTTGTTTTTACCTATCATGATGCAAACAAACCCAATAGAATTATTAGCTCCTGCCGGCAATTTTGAAAGTTTAATGGCGGCCATACAAGGTGGTGCCAATGCCATTTATTTCGGTGTAGAACAACTCAATATGCGTGCTAGGGCAAGCGTTAATTTTTGTTTGAACGATATAGAAACGGTAGCAAATTTGTGCCAACAACAAGGTGTACGAAGTTATTTAACCTTGAACACTATTGTGTACGACCACGATTTGGCAATTGCCAAAAAAATGATGGATCGAGCCAAAAGGGCGGGCATAAATGCTGTTATAGCCGCCGACGTGGCTGTTATTGGCTACGCACATAGTATTGGATTGAGTGTACACATATCTACACAATGCAATATTTCAAATATTGAAACGGTGCGGTTTTATGCACCATTTGCCGATGTAATGGTATTGGCTAGAGAACTTAGTTTGCGACAAATGACGGCAATTTGTGCTGCTATTCAAAAAGAACAAATAAAAGGCCCTTCGGGTAATTTGGTACAAATAGAAGTATTTGCACATGGTGCGCTGTGTATGGCAGTATCGGGCAAATGTTATATTAGCTTACATACCCACAACGCATCGGCTAATAGGGGTGCTTGTATACAAAACTGTCGACATCAATACAAAGTAACCGATGTAGAGGAGGGCACCGAGCTAGCGATTGATAATGAATACATTATGTCGGCCAAAGACTTATGCACCCTGCCGTTTTTAGATGAATTGTTGCAAACGGGAGTTTCGGTACTTAAAATTGAAGGGCGAGGCAAAGAGGCTTTATACGTGAACACCGTTACACGCGTGTATGCACAGGCTATTGCAAGTTATCAAGCCGGAAAATTTGATAGTGAACAAGTGGCCACTTGGATGCAACAATTACAATCGGTATACAATAGAGGCTTTTGGAGTGGTTATTATTTGGGGCAAAAAGTAGGCGAATGGGCAAACACAGCCGGTTCTATTGCAACTACCAAAAAACTGTATTTGGGAAAAGGACACCATTATTATCCCAAAAATAAAATAGCAGAATTTGCCATAGAAGCCTATCCGTTGCAAGTAGGCGATCGGGTATTGATTACCGGACCAATTACGGGTGTTGTAGAAACTACGATTCAATCGCTGCATGTAAACAACGAAGGCGCCCAACCAATAGCCCAAAAAGGCGACTTGTGTGCTTTTCCAGTAACAGCACCAATTAGAAAGCAGGATAAATTGTATAAATTAATGAATCAAAATGTTTTGGAAGGATAAACGATGCTACAAATAATACAACAACGGCACAAATGTATTGGCTGCAATTATTGTGTTGAAGCTGCACCTGATAGGTGGCGAATGAGTAAGGCCGACGGAAAATGCAGTTTGGTAGATGCCACCAATAACAAAGGCTTTTGGCGTGTGCAAGTGGGCGAACACGAACGTGCAGCCAATGAAGTGGCAGCAAGTGTGTGCCCTGTAAGCATTATTCAAATAAGGTGAGGCAGGTGCTGTGTAAGCTATGTAGAAAAAATTATAAAAGTATTAAAATTTTGTTCATAGTAAAGTTGTATTACAAGTAATAAAGCAGCATTGAAATTGCACAATAACGCATCAATCATTCGAATAAAAAAGAGGTTTTATCACTACTAATTCATTCATTTTCTTTGGGTAATCGTTAATGTAAATATGTATTATTTTATGCATTTATTCAACAACTAGCCTCTGAACCGCTCTGTCTTGTTGATTGCTACCAATTATATTTAGGTCATCAACGCCATTATGCATCGGTGTGATAAGAATGTTTAGTGTCTGTCTTTTTACAACTGAAAGTTTTTACTTACTAACCACTTTGCTCACTACATTTTCTACTGATACTTACATATTCACCTGACACCAAGTTGTTGGTGGTACCTCACTTTGTTTAGCCAAAAAAACAGGATAAAAGAAAAGGACTGACAATCCAACTATTTACGGGAAAATACAACCCGAAATCCGATGAAGTCATGGCTGTGACTTGGGTTGTCGTGGCCGCGATAAGCAAGACGGCCATACAAAGATGAGGAATGCCAGCTAGCGCCACGCGAAACGCGTTCAGTGCCACTTGTGACACCATGAGGGTTGATTTGGTCTGTAGCTTCGTAATCACCATACCAATCGTTGCACCATTCCCACACGTTGCCGCTCATATCGTAAATGCCCAACTGGTTGGGTTTTTTGCAGCCTACTGCTTGAGTTGAATCTCCGGCGTTATCTTCATACCAGCCAACTTCGTCTAAATCGTTGCTACCACTATAGATGTAGTTTACACTTTTGTTACCACCACGAGCAGCATACTCCCATTCAGCTTCGGTAGGTAAACGCCAGTTACCGCCATATTTTTTACCCAACCAACTGCAATAACTTACAACATCATTGTAATCAACAAAAAAGAGGTTGTCCTAAAAGAAAATTGTAGGTCTTAAGAACTTCAGAAACTATATTTTTCTCCAGCAGGTAGGCGTCCGAATAAAAAAGAGGCTGACTCAAAAGTCGAGTCAGCCTCTTTTTATCTGCATTAATTAAATACGTGATACCATTATTCAACCACCAGCTTTTGCACCGCTATAGCTTGTTGATTGCTACCAATTACTTTTAGGTAATAAACGCCATTGTTTACTTGCGGCAAAGCAATGTTCAAGGTTTGCCCCCTAACAACTGATAGTTTGTTTTTGCTTACCAATTTGCCCGATACGCTCTCAATTGCTACTACATAATCGCCCGAAACCAAGTTGTTGAAAGTGGCCGAAATGCGTTTGTTGACAACCGGGTTTGGAAATATTTTAATATTGCTACTATTCATCAAGCGGCTATTGTCCGTAGCTTTTGATTGAAACAGCAAATTAGCACTAGCCAAATCCGAAGCGTTGTAAACACCATTTGGAGTAGTTACAGGAGCAATTGTTTGTAGCGTTTCGATATTTACTTTAAAATAGCTTTTGGTATAGTTAGATCCACCAACAAGTAAGTGTCCATCTTCTGTGGCAGCAGCACCATTAATGGTAAAATCGGCTGGTAAGCCTTTTACTTGCCCAACAAAATCAGTCACTTTATTGGCAACATTTATTTTAAATACATTACCTCTAACGGTAAACAAATACAAATCACCGTTTACGGCACCCACTAAATCGCCACCCCAACCAGAACATTGATTTTTAAAGCTATGGTCGGCGGCTACTTTGCCTTCTACCAACGCACCCAAATCTTCAATTATTGGGTTGTTACCTGTAGTAAATCGCATCAAATGCTCCCCATCATTCGTTAGTGCATAGCCGTACCCGTCTACACCAAAAGTCATTCTCGTAATAACGGAACCTTCACCTGCTGCTTTATTTTTAATACTAAAATTGGCATCATCGTTGGTTACAACAGTTAACTCCGGTTGTGTTAAGTCCACATAACGCAATTCATTACCTTGCATATTGGCAAAATACAAGCGGTTATTGGTGGCATCGTAAGCAGTGGCCGCTACATTGGTATAAGTAGGTTCTTTTTCAACTACTTTGGCTGCTAAAGGCGTATTAAATACCGACAAATACTTAAAAGGTTGCTTGGAGGATGGGGCATATATGGTTTTTTGTGCTTTACCATCTGCAAAGTTTACTTCGCGTATCGCATTCCATTGAACACTGCCTTGCGCATCGCCTGTAATAGCAAATAGGCGGTTACTTTGTGCTACCGCACCCAAACTCATAACTGCTAAAATCGAAAAAGGTAAAATTGTTTTTTTCATATTCGTTAGAAATTTTGTGTAAGTTAAAAAAAATTATAAAAACACACAACGCAAATTTGTGTTAGTGACTTTAAAAATGACGAAGAAGTAACTGCAACATTTACAATTGCCTTTTGAATAGAAAACAACAAGTCCTTATTTCCTATTTTTCCCAACATTACTATAACGTATTGCTAAGCAAGAAAATGCAGATTAGCTGCCATTACGATGAAGGTATCAGCACAAAATCAAAGAAAGTTACAGCTAAATAAAATGCCATAAAAAATGTCCAATTAACTAAACAAACCGACCTTAAAAATAATACAATAAGCCACTCGGTATTTTACCCTTCAGGCATCTTTGGTTAATCAACAGTTGCGCATTACTTTTGCGGTTTAAAGTCGATTAATTTTATCGGCTGATTAACCAAAACCAAGTAACATAACAAAGGGTAACTATCACAATCATTAGCCATCCTTTTTATAAATGTCAACTTGTTTTTTATTTGTTACTCTCGGCATTTTGGAAAAACGTTTTGAAAGGGCGCAGTCAAAGTGAGGGTGTTTACCATTTATTGCCAAAAAATATACTAATGACCAACATCAATCAAGCACTTCAAAAACGCATTTTAGTAATCGACGGCGCTATGGGCACCATGATACAGCGACACAAATTGGAGGAAGCCGATTACCGTGGCGAGCGTTTTGCCAATTGGCATTGCGATGTAAAAGGCAACAACGATTTACTGAGTATTACCCAACCCAATATCATTGTGGGTATTCACAAACAATACCTCGAAGCAGGTGCCGACATCATAGAAACCAACACCTTTAGTAGCACCACTATTGCCCAAGCCGATTACGATATGCAAGCCTTGGCACACGAACTAAACGTAGCTTCGGCACAATGTGCTAAAGAAGCCATTAGGCAATATATGCTCGAAAATCCCGATGCTACCGAGAAGTTTGTAGCCGGTGCTATTGGGCCACTTAATAAAACCCTAAGCCTTTCGCCCGATGTTAACAATCCGGGTTATCGTGCCGTTACTTTCGATGAGGTAGTAACGGCTTACACCGAACAAATTGACGGTTTGGTTCAGGGTGGTGTAGACATTATTTTAATAGAAACCATTTTCGATACACTCAATGCCAAAGCAGCTATTTATGCTGTAAAACAATATTTTAGAAGCAAACAATTGCCCGAATTACCGATTATGATTAGCGGCACTATTACCGATGCAAGTGGCCGCACCTTGAGTGGACAAACGCTAGAGGCTTTCTACACGTCGGTAATGCATGCCCAACCCTTGAGCGTGGGTTTAAATTGTGCTTTGGGCGCTTCCGAAATGCGCAGTCATATAGAGGAGTTGAGCCAAATAGCAGCATGCTACACCTCAGCGTATCCCAATGCAGGATTACCCAATGCCATGGGCGAATACGATGAACAGCCGCACCAAACAGCACATTTTATTGAAGAATGGGCACAACAAGGGTTTGTAAACATAGTGGGTGGCTGTTGCGGCACCACCCCCGATCATATTAGGCACATAGCACAGCATGTAAAAACCATTGCACCGAGAAGTTTGCCCCAAGTGATTAGTTAACCACAAGGGTACTAAGGCTTTTCACAAAGAACACTATCAAATGAACGAAAACGAGTTAGCGGCAGAAGTATTTGATGCCGGTTTAAAAGTGCACAGAGCTTTAGGGCCGGGTTTATTGGAAAGTGCTTATGAGGAATGTTTGCATTTTGAGTTGTGCAAAAGAGGACTAAGCGTTCAAAGACAAAAAGGATTGCCCTTGGTATATGAGTCGGTTAAAATGGAGATTGGTTATAGAGTAGATTTATTAATAGAAAACAAATTAATTGTAGAAATAAAAGCAGTTGAAGCAATTAACGAGATACACATAGCACAAGTGTTAACGTATTTAAAATTAAGCAATTGTAAACTAGGATTGTTAATCAATTTTCATTCATCATTATTCAAAAACGGAGTTAAAAGGCTTATCAATGGTCAATTAGAAGTTTAACGAAAGCGTTTGTGCGCTTAGTGAAACCTTAGTGCTCCTTGTGGTTCAAAAACAAATTATGGCTATTCAAATCATACATCCTTATCTCCGCCTTGCAGGTTTAGAACCGTTGGTGGTGCGTCCCGAAACCAATTTTATCAATGTGGGCGAGCGTACCAACGTAACCGGAAGCAAAAAATTTGCACGCCTCATTCGCGAAAACAAATACGAGGAAGCCTTATCGGTAGCACGCCAACAAGTAGAAAGCGGTGCGCAAATATTGGATGTGAACATGGACGACGCCCTACTCGATGGCGTACAAGCAATGACTACGTTCCTCAATTTGTTGCAGGCCGAGCCCGATATTGCCAAAATTCCCATCATGATAGATAGCTCCAAATTCGAGATTATTGAAGCAGGGCTAAAATGCGTACAGGGAAGATGTGTGGTGAATTCTATTTCTATGAAGGAAGGCGAAGCCAAATTTATAGAGCAAGCCTTTATTTGCAAAGCGTTTGGCGCAGCCGTAATTGTAATGGCTTTCGACGAAATAGGCCAAGCCGATACCAAAGACAGAAAAGTGGAAATTTGCCACCGGGCCTACAAAATTTTAACCGAACAAGTGGGTTTTGCCCCACAAGACATCATTTTCGATCCCAATATATTTGCCGTAGCTACCGGTATAGAAGAACACAACAACTACGCCGTAGATTTTATTGAAGCTACCCGCGAAATTAAACGCCTGATGCCCCTTACCAAAGTAAGTGGTGGTGTCAGCAATGTATCTTTCTCGTTCAGGGGCAACGACCATGTTCGGGAAGCCATTCATTCTGTTTTTTTATACTATGCTATCAAAGCAGGAATGGATATGGGCATTGTAAATGCCGGTCAGTTGGTGGTGTACGACGAAATTGAACCCACCCTTCGCCAATTGTGCGAAGATGTACTCCTCAATCGCAACAACGATAACAACGAAGCTACTGAAGCCCTCATTGCGCATGCCGAAACGGTAAAAGCCAAGGGCAAAGTAGAAGTGAAAGATGAAGCTTGGCGCAATACTACCGTAGAAGAACGCCTAAAACACTCGCTCGTAAACGGCATTACCGATTATATTGATGCCGATACAGAAGAAGCCCGTCAAAAATATCCCAAACCGCTCGACGTAATTGAAGGCCCCTTAATGGATGGTATGAATGTGGTGGGCGATTTGTTTGGTGCGGGTAAAATGTTTTTGCCGCAGGTGGTAAAAAGTGCCCGCGTAATGAAAAAAAGCGTGGCGGTGCTTACACCGTTTATAGAACAAGAAAAAGAAGACCGTAAAAATGCCCATTTGGCTGCGGGTACGGTAAACGAAGAGGCTGCCGGTGCTGCTAAAATATTGTTGGCTACGGTAAAGGGCGATGTACACGATATTGGAAAAAACATTGTTGGCGTTGTGTTGGGTTGTAATGGCTACGATATTATTGATTTAGGCGTAATGGTACCGGCCGACAAAATTTTAGATGCTGCACAAAAGCACAATGTAGATATTATTGGTTTGAGTGGTTTGATTACC
>JACCDS011456934.1_pt1 | contig 15733 bp, 17 predicted proteins | sample 7446441 | NCBI WGS metagenome assembly JACCDS01 (sample SAMN15323445, study PRJNA562643) | freshwater metagenome | isolation source: river surface water | place: USA:Blue River Watershed | collected 2017-08-17
CAATGAGGCCTATGACCGTATGCTGAAAAGTGATGTTAAATATCGTTTTGTGATTGATATGAAATCATTAAAAGCATAAAAAAACTAAGCCCACCTAAGACGTGGGTTTTTTTTCGTCGAAATTTCATTACATACCTGATGTGCTGTTTTAACTCAAAAGGTCTTGGATCAAAAAAGTCGGGAATCCCGATTTTTCTCAAATTGAACGTCAAAAGTTTTTACGGTTATTCCCTTCGCTAAAGCTTGCTAAGTCTCGTTAATTAATAAAATTTATAGATTACATTAAAACAAAAAATTATACATATCAGAAGATGGTATTTATCATAGACTCAGTAGCAATTATTCATTTAACTTTAAAGTGCGAATATCAATAAAAAGGAATGTTCCATGTCTGACAAGCTCAAGATTTACACTTCACCATCTGCTTTTCCTAATCCACAGCGTCTACGTCTTTTTATCCATGAAAAAGGAATAGCAAATCAATTTGATGAGGTTGTTTATGATATGGCTCCAGGTGGAGATCAACGTAAATGGCCACATTTGAAAATGAACCCATGGGGAGAAACACCAACGCTTTCGCTTGGAGATGGCAAATACCTCTCTGAAACTGCAGCTATCGTGAGATATCTCGACCAGTCTTATCCGGGTCGTAAAATTATGGGTGAATCACCACTTGAGCAAGGCCAAGACACAATGTGGGAGAATCGTATTTATACCCATATTTTGTACCGAATTGTGACAATGTTTCATGTGATGCACCAAGGCTTAGGCCCTAAACTGGAGTTGACCAACAATCCTCAATGGGGTGAACACTGTCGCAAGGAAGCGTTATCTCATGCGGCATTAGTCGACCGTCATCTATCCGATGGCCGGTCATGGATGTTAGGTGGTGATGAGCCTACATTTGCTGATATTACCTTGTGTATAGCCATTGCATTTTCAAAGTTTCCAGTGAATGCCACACCACTCGATGAACGTTTTGAGCATCTTGATGCTATTTGGAAGCGCTGGAAGGTGAGACCAAGTTTTCAGACTGCCTATGCGGATGGTAGTAGTGCGCTAGATGAGCTTGCCCACCTTAAGAAAAATTAACACTTGTTAAGTAGCGTAGGGGCTTCCTGGAGCAGGTTTCGATCCCCGTACAGCCCACCAATAAAAAGAAAGGGTTACGTGAAAACGTAGCCTTTTTTTTCGTCCCAAATTTCAATGCAGACCTGATGTGTGGTTTTCTTGGGGCAATCGTCAAAAGAATTTACTGTTAAAGGTTACTAATTATCTGAAAGATAGATATTCCACTGGCTGCAATAGCTAATACAACTGGAATATAAAAATCTACATTTGTTTTTGAGAGTGTTATATGTTTCGTTAATGCTAAAAAACGTAGAACCCAGATAACTATTGGTCCCAGAATATACTGATATCTATATCCACCACTATTCGAGTAAAACCCTTTGTTTTTCCATTCTAAGCTGTAGCTCTTGCTAAGCCATCCATTCCAGCTGTTTACAGCATCTTTTTCTAGATTCACGGTCGAAGTCACCTTGCAAGGAAGTCCATTTTCTTTATAGTTTTTCTGGAGATTTGGTTCCTCGAGCTCTTTGAAATAAAGAATCCATTTAGGCATTTTTTTGTTGAGAATGGCCTTTTTAATTTCTCGACATAATAGAAAAGATATTAAGCTTTGCTTTATAGCTTCATATTCCTCTTTTGCTTGAGTCTTGTCTTTTTCTCTATCGTTATCAAACCAGTATCTTAGAAAAACGTAAGTTTGAATAGCTAAGAGTGTTGACCAAAATTTAAGGGGGGATAACTCTGTGTAGCTGATCACACTAAACAATTTACCCTGTTGGTCAAAATCTAGACCCATGAATGAGCCGATTACAATTGTGAAGCTTAAAACTATGAGATTTCTTCTTAATTTTTCGGTGGTATCATCTATTAACATTTTTGGCTTCTTTAGGCATTTAACTAATTAATGTTATCCTAAAATTGAGCTAGGTAGGGTGAGTTGACATTTAATGAGTAAACAACAAAGCCCACGTCTTAGGTGGGCTTGTTCTTACTTAATTGTCTTTAGAAGCAACTCCAAGGATAAGTGTCGCTTTTCCTTCGATTGTTTTCCCACTGTAAAGGCTGAAGATTTGTAATTTCATCACCACCACCTTTTGATACTGGTTTTATATGGTCGACTTCCCAGCCATGTTTTGAATTGATATTGCCATATTCGGAAAATTTAATCGGATTCCCGCAAACGTCATATCTCCAAACATTGGGGTCGAAGTCTTTAATAATCCTTCCTTTACCCCAAACCTGTCCAACGGTAGCTGATCCAAATGGTTTACCTTCAATATTAGTGTTTCTGCCTCTAAGTAACATAAAAACCTACTCTCTTTAAGAATTGAAAATAGTGATTTTGGGGATTTGATCTAAGAGGCTTGCCACAGGTTTAAAACGGTAATACCATTCAAACTGCCTTATAAGCAAAACGACTTTGGTCGTATCCTACGGCTCAACCACCTGCAAGTAGTTGAGCCGTTTTCACATCCGCCACCACAATATATTGTGAATTTCATCAAGATTATTAGATTATCTTGTATCAATCAAGCAATATGCCTAACAATTCTTATAATTTAAACAGTTGTTTTTGCTATCAATTTAACGAGCCTTTGTACGTTCGTATATCTACAATTAGTGAGTGTTCACTAATCAAAATTAAAATAAATTTCTGGACAAAATGATTCGGTTGTCCATCTAGTCAAAAGATCATAAATTAGCCCTATATGGGCAAACCCTTTGCTGAAACAACGCATGTATTGATGAACAGAGAGCTTGTGCTCTACAAGTCCCCACGAAGTGAAGTCTGGCAGTGCAGATATAAAGTTGATCACAAGTGGCTTCGTGCCAGTACCCGAGAATACAAGTTCGATCTAGCCTGCGCCAAAGCCAAAGAGTTACTAATCGAAGCTGAGATTCGCAAGCGAGCAAATATCCCAGTCGTTACCCGCAGATTTAAAGACATTGCCATTCTTGCTGTTGATCGTATGCAGCAAGAAAAACGAGCAGGCACAGGCAAAGTCATCTACACCGATTACATGATCGTCATTGAGAAATACCTTATCCCATTCTTTGGCAGTCGAATGATCACCAACATCAACTACCAAGCTATTGATGAGTTCGATGAGTGGCGATTGGTTAATATGAAAAAGCCACCTACTCAAAGCACTTTAATGACACACAATGCTGCACTTAATCGCGTATTGGATGAAGCAGTCATGCGTGGTTATTTAAATGACGTCACAAGGCCTAAATTAGAAGCTAAAGGTAAAAGTGGTGATCGTAGACCTGCCTTTGACTTAGAAGAAGTAAAACGATTAATTCGAGCATTCGTAGGTTGGCCTGAACGAGGTAAAACAGCACATCTTATTGAATGCCGTTTTCTGCTTCGTGATTATGTATTCTGTTTATTAGATACAGGAGCAAGACCCGGCATTGAGCTATTTGGTATGAAATGGCGACAAATAGAATTTGCTGTTGATTTCAGATCAGTTGTAATGCGAGTTAGTGGCAAGACAGGTGCTAGGCAAATATTGGGTATGGAAAGAACGGTAATCGCTTTGAAAGCAATTGCTGATAGAAATTACAGTGTCAAAACTATAGACGCTCTAATCGCCCTTACGAAGACATCAACTGATTTTATCTTTAGAACGTCAGATAAGATCAATCCAATTGGCAGCTTCCAACGAACATTCTCATTACTCTTAAAAGAGAATAATCTGCTTGTAGACCCTAAGACTGAGCAGAAGAGGGTGTTTTATAGCCTAAGACATACTTACGCCACATTGGCACTGACTCATGATAATGTTCCCATCCATACACTAGCGCGGCAGATGGGAACCAGTGTCTTAATGATTGAAAAACATTACTCACACTTAAGCGTCGTTCAAGCAATTGAACAGCTCAGAGGCGAGAAGACTAGGGGATTGTTGGGTGATTAAGTCTCTTTTTCTAGAACTTCGTTGAAGTCAGCCTTTTTGATTTTCTTACGAGTTTTTCTATGTGCCCGAGATGGGGACATGTATTTCATGTAATCTTTATTTTCGGCTTTAAATTTCTTAATTTTCTCAAAATTCAAAGGGGTGTCATTGGATTGTTGGGCAATTCTATCCCAATCAAAATCAAGTCCAGTTTCAATTGGTTCTTGAGATGGAAATTTTCCTCTAGCAGCATTCTCAGCAATATACAGGGCGATTTTTAGATTTTTGCTGGCAAGCATAGTTAAATAAGATCTTACTTCTACATTGCTCGATTTCTTTTTTGAATTAATTCTAATTTCTTTGCGCCTTTCAGTCGGGTATTGTCCCCATCGTATCAATTTCCATAAAGGCTCTCTCGCCCCAAACTTACCATTTCTCCATGCACGCTCATGAACTAGGTTATATCGATCTTCAAGTGATGAAAGCCTGATTTTGTTGACTTCAAATACGATACCTTGTGGTTGCTGTTGATGCTTAGTTTCAAGCTTGGATAAGAAAATCTCAAATTCTTTTATTAGCTTATCTCTGGGCTTGGAGGGATCAATACCTATCCAAACCTGCTTCTTTTTTTGTGAGGCAAAACTTTTGCTTGCTCCTTCAAGCCACCACTCATAAAAATCTTTTAGATAAACATTGCCTAATAGTCTGTAGGTATCTAAGACCTTATCAAAGTCTTTAGGTAATTCTTGAGTCGGGATTGTTTCACTAAGCGCGATCACTCTATGAGCTAGCCAATAGCTGGGACTAATCTGTAAGTAACGAAATATATACTCATGCTTGTAATTTGGAAGATCAATAGCTTCCTCATAAGCAGAGCCAAACCCAGTCATATTTTCATTCATAAAAATATTATATCAAATATATACATACATATTTCATATAAGTTACTGTGCATCAAAATTAGCCCACAATCCGCTCCACGTAATACATGTTGTATTGCGTTAATTAATTAAGGAGCTAGTAATGGAAACAATCGTTAAAGAAAAGAAAGAAACTAAGGCAACAATCAAGCTGCCTCAAAATGCCACTGTCAAAACTATTGACGCTGACTCAGAGCTGATGGATATCACAAGTCTATTCTCTCTAGGTGGAAAAGGAATGATCGTTCGCCCCAGTGATAAAGTTGTGATGGATAAGGAAATCGACAAGTACTTGAAAGCTGGTGACGCCTTATCTGTAAAAAATGAGCTTTATCACAAAGAGTATGTAGTGCGAGGTAATCAGGCTTTGTATGAATTGCTAGCTGGTATTTACAGCTTGGCACTGCAGATCAATATGTCAGCCAGTCGCGTGAATATCTTGGAAGCGATGCGAAATAAATTAAAGGATCGTGATATCAAGACACAATATACGACCCCTGCGATGACAACTATTGTGAAATATGTTGTTGGGGCTGATCGAGCCACAGCAGCTAACTACAGTCGTGTGTTGACTATCGCAATGGATGAGAACTTATCACCAGATGAACTGGCAGCTTACATCTCTCGTCGCGGAGGTATCAGTCAAATTCATGGCACTGAAGCTAAAGACGCTGCCAAGAAGCTTGGTGAAAAAGAGAATAAAGAGCGTATGGATATTCTGCGCGATTACTTCCAGCTCCAGCGTTGGGTGACCCCCCACAAATTCAAATATGAAGGGGAAGTAATTGAGCATAACTCTGACAAGCAAACTGCTAAGGAGACCGCTACTTTCTGTTTCTTTATGACGGTCTACGACGATATTAAGGATGAGTACTACATCATTAATGCCAATGATCTAGGTAAGACCTATGAAGATGCTCTATTGCGTGTGCTCTTTAAGGATGCACCCAATGATCTTAATCGTTTACGCAAAGGCTTACGTAAGTATGAAGAGCAGCTCATTGCTGATAAATCTGTTCCTGATGGACTTGCTGAGCGTTTGAAAAAACAACATGAACAGCAGGACTTTGAGCAGGCAAAGCTGATTGAAGCTCAAGCTAACGATTTAATCTCAGCATAAAGGATAGCGGGGGGCTTCGGCTCCCCATGTATACCGTCAAAAGAATTGACACTACCGAAAGGAATATGAAAATGTCCAAGAAATTTTTACCGAGGCTATATTTGTTTGGCAGTCACTATAGTGATGCTGTTCTTGATCTATTTAAGGGAGCTAAGATCATTATTTTTGAGTTGAAAACCCCACTTATTGGGATAAGCGATGAAGATAAGTCCGTGATTGATTTTGCTCATGAATATTATGTTAGTTTTGATCATGTTGTGATCATAGAAGATTTTGATTTCGATTCAGTCCCTAAAGAGGCGCTTGATCAGCTTGATTACAAGGGGATTCGAATTGGCAAGATGAAAGACTTCGCTAAGCTTGAAGAGATCAAACGGCTTTTTGTTATGTTGGGAAATTTAGAGCAGCACGAATATGACTATATGGAAGGTCTCGAGCGTATTTTGGTCAATAGTGAAGGTGTTATAAACAGAGAAGTTTTTAATATGTTGAATCATGCCAATACTGACTCATGTATTGCGAGAGACTTTTTTAATGAAACGATAGAAGATGGACTTCGAGAAGTCTTTAAGGAAAAGTTTGCTGTAGTTTAGTAACAGAAGGGAGCTCCGGCTCCCTTTTTTTGCATCGTCAATTGTTTTGACGCTTGGTTATTTTGCTTTTTCTAGAATTTCTATAATCCTAATCTCAAGTTCTTGCCTAAGTTTTTCGGATTTAGCAGACTCATATTGGTCGCAAAGTGCTTTAAAGCTTGGATTATTGTTTTTCAACGTATTGATTTGATCTTGATACTTTGAGTGCATGTTACCTCTAATATTTTTAAGTTACCGGACAAAACTATTATTATGACTCACGAACAACTAGATTAATTCCACTGCGTTACGCTTCATTTCATCATTAACATCAATATATCTCTGCGTTACAGCTATGCTTTTATGTCCTGCCAAGCTTGCTAGTACTCGAACACCAACTCCTTTTGTAGCAAGAGCTGTGATAAATGATCTGCGACCTGAATGACTAGAAGCATTATTAAGTCCAGCGCGTTTGTAAGTCCAAAAGAACCACTGACAAAGCGTATTAGGAGTGAATCCAAGTCGATTGCTAGAATGGAAGAAGGGGATGTCTGGATTGAACATCATCCTTGTCTTTAGATAATTGGCGAATTCATCACGTAATTTCTGGGGAATGAACACCACACGCCCTTGATCACCCTTAGTTTGACTAGCACTTAAGCGTATTTCAGTTTTAATAGTGCGATCTTCATTTAATACATCACGCATTTTTAAGTTAGCAATTTCCGCGACACGCATACCTGACCAAAAGCTAGTTAAGATTAAACAGCGATTACGCACGGAATAACGACTTTTACTGACATACCTGAGTACTTGATCTATCTCAGCTTGAGAAAGTGTTTTAGCTTGTGCCATTTGACGACTCCTTGATAAAGAAAAACTTAATAGCAGCATATTTTCTTATTTATCAAAGGACAACCGAATTTGGTGCTAGCAAAGAGATATTAAAAATCAATAAGTTAAGCAATAAAATGGCATAAGGTAAAGAAAATGCTACTTTTCTTTAGTAAATGAATATAACTATCTTAAGTTTTATAAGTTAGATTATTTTTTTAAGTTTCTGTTTACAGCTTGAGCATAAAGACAAATGATCACTAATTAGTTTTTCGCATACTGTTAGATCAAAATTGTTATTTTGTAATTGTTTAATCATCCATATAGCTAAAAGTATTGTTTTTTTGGAGTTATCTGTTAGATCTTTTAAACAATTATTTATGTGAAAATCTACTTGCGATAGATGGCCGTTTTGTTTGTTTGTTAAATGATTAGCTTCTTCAAGGTTGCTTGCAAATAAAACAGAAGCATCAATATTTAGCCATTCTATTAATATCACAAGCTTATCAATTTCAGGGACTGATAATCCTAAAACCCATTTTCTGGCAGTCTCTCTAGTAATGGTCTTTGTCCCATAAGCTCTCAAATTAAATTGATTAGCAATAGTATTTGCTGATGGAATTTTCCCAAATTTTCTTAACAAAGATTCTTTTAGAATTTTTGATAAACATATTGCTGTGTTTTTTCTATTTGACATATTCGCTCTTAATGTATTTAAAAATGCAATATTTAAAGTTGCAAAAAATAATTTATTGATAACTCTAAATCAATTTTTTAAAAAAAAAACAATATAAAGTTGGCAAACGTTATAAAAATGCCAATATAAAAATGGCTAAAACCTTAATCAAAGCTCGCATAATTAACGCTAATCAAATTAACAATTATTTATGGGATCAAACAGTCAAAAAAACAACCAAAATAAAGTTGCTATTTTGATTGGCGACATTTCTTAGGGAGGCTTGAAGCTTGATGTTTACGATGCAGTTTAAACTCTTAGGTGTAATTAAATGAGGGTAATCGTCTTAGGCGTAACAGGAATGTTAGGAAATGCAATATTCCGTGTTCTGTCAGAAAATCCTGATTTATGTGTCTATGGAACTGCCCGTGGCGAACAGTCTAGGAGACATTTCTCTGGAAGTTTACACAGTAGGATTATTGTAGGGATAGATTTAGAGAATCAGGATGCTATGATCAAGGCTTTCTCTAGCGTGAAACCTAACGTTGTAGTCAACTGTGTAGGTTTGGTTAAGCAGTTGGCGGATGTAAACGATCCACTATCGGCAATTCCTATAAATGCGTTGTTGCCACACCGTCTTGCAGCAATGTGCAAAGCCGTATCCGCTCGGCTAATTCATTTTAGTACCGACTGTGTTTTTTCTGGATCAAAGGGGGATTATTCAGAGACTGATTTCCCTGATGCTACAGATCTGTATGGACGCTCAAAGCTTTTGGGGGAAGTAAATTATCCTCATGCCATCACACTTCGCACATCCATCATTGGACATGAACTGTTTGGGCATAGAAGCTTGGTTAATTGGTTTCTTGCACAACAGGACCCAGTAAAGGGGTTTACCCGCGCCATTTTTTCAGGATTGCCAACGGTTGAGCTGGCAAAAGTTGTTCGGGATTTAGTATTGCCTAATAAAAAACTTCATGGCCTTTATCATGTGGCTTCCAAACCAATCAATAAACATGATCTTCTAAAGTTGGTAGCTAAAGTTTACGGCAAAGATATTGAAATAATTCCTTCGGATGAATTGGTAATTAATCGTTCACTTAATGCAGATCGATTCAATCAATCTACAGGCTATCAGCCGCAAGAGTGGACTGACTTAATTAGAAACATGCATCAGTTCAATTAATTTCAGAAAAATATTAATTATGTTTAATAATAAAGTTCTATTGATTACTGGGGGTACAGGATCTTTTGGAAACGCAGTTATTAAGCGTTTTTTGCAAACCGAAATCAGTGAAATTCGAATTTTTAGTCGTGATGAGAAAAAGCAGGAAGACATGCGAATTTCTCTTAGTCATCCTAAGCTTAAGTTTCATATTGGTGATGTTCGCAATTATGACAGTATATATGATGCTATGAAGGGTGTTGATTATGTATTTCACGCTGCAGCATTGAAGCAAGTCCCTTCATGTGAGTTCTATCCAATGGAAGCATTTAAAACCAATGTATTGGGCGCTGATAATGTAATGAACGCTGCAATTGCAAGAAAAGTAGAGCGAGTTATTGTGCTAAGCACTGATAAGGCTGTATATCCAATTAACGCAATGGGCATCTCAAAAGCAATGATGGAAAAGTTAATGCTGGCGAAGGCAAGAGTTCAACAAAAAGGCGACACAATTTTTTGCGGGACGCGTTACGGAAATGTGATGGCTTCTCGAGGTTCAGTGATTCCTTTATTTATCGAACAATTGAAAGCAGGTAAATATTTAACTGTAACTGATCCGACAATGACTCGCTTTCTGATGTCTTTAGAAGACTCAGTAGATTTGGTTATTTACGCATTTAAGAACGGGGATCACGGTGATATTTTTGTTCAAAAAGCACCTGCTTCAACGGTTGGTGTGCTGGCGCAAGCATTGAAAGAATTGTTTGAAGCAGACGTGCCGATTAAAGTGATTGGAACAAGGCATGGTGAAAAACTATATGAATCACTTATATCTAGAGAAGAAATGGCAAAAGCAGAAGATAAGGGAAGTTATTTCCGTATCCCTGCTGATAATCGTGATCTAAACTACGCCCATTTTTATCAAGAAGGCGATATAAACCTTTCTAAAACTGATGACTACACATCACACAACACTTCACAACTTGATTTAGAGAGCGTAAAGAATTTACTGCTCAAGCTCCAATTTGTAAAGGATCAGTTGAATGCTTAAGGTAGTTACTATTGTTGGTACACGACCTGAACTGATTAAAATGTCTCGTGTTATTAGTGAACTTGACGAGCATACTAAGCATATTTTGGTTCATACAGGTCAAAATTTTGATTACGAACTCAATCAGGTTTTCTTTGATGAACTTGATATTAGAAAACCTGATTATTTTCTAGAGGCTGTTGGCGGCAGTGTGGCACAAACTATAGCTCGTGTAATCGAAAAGTCAGATGAGGTATTCGAAAAAGAGCAGCCTGATGCTCTATTGCTGTATGGTGATACCAATTCATGTCTCTCAGTAATAGCCGCCAAACGTCGCAAGATTCCTGTTTTTCACATGGAAGCCGGCAACCGCTGTTTTGATCAACGTGTCCCAGAAGAGCTGAATCGTAAAGTGCTGGATCACCTGAGTGACATCAACATGGTGCTCACCGAGCATGCCAGGCGCTATTTGTTAGCAGAAGGTATTCCCGCTGACCGGATTATTAAAACTGGCTCTCACATGCAAGAAGTGCTTGATCATTACATGCCAAAAATTACTGCGTCGAACGTCCTTGGTAGACTGAATCTGCAGTCCCAGCGCTTCTTCTTAGTAAGCGCGCATCGCGAAGAAAGCGTCGATTCACCAGAGAATCTGCAAGACCTGCTGGATACGCTGCAAGCGCTGGTTAAGCAGCATGATATGCCCGTCATCGTGTCCACACACCCGCGTACTAGACAACGCCTAGAAAAATTAGGATTAGCAAGCCTAGATAAGAAAATCCAGTTCCTCAAACCATTTGGTTTCTTCGATTACGTAAAGTTACAAATGGAAGCGTTTTGCATTCTATCTGACAGCGGCACGATTACCGAAGAGGCGTCATTGCTAAACTTGCCAGCAATAACTATTCGTAATACCCATGAGCGTCCAGAGGGAATGGATGAAGGTACGCTGATAATGACTGGACTCAAAGCTAGAAGAGTTCTTGATGCGGTTCGCGTGGTGACTAACAAACGCAATAGAGAAGAGAGGCAATTCAAAGTTGTTCAAGATTACGAAGGCAATATAGTGTCTAAAAAAGTATTACGTGTTCTGACGAGTTATACAGATTATGTTAACAGAGTAGTATGGTCTAAATGAATCCACACCTAACGCATAAATCAACACCTATTGAGATTTTCAATAGCTTTATACGTAATAAAACACTCATTTCCCAAATGACTAAAAGAGAAGTGTTAGGACGCTACAAAGGCTCTATGGTTGGACTTGCCTGGTCATTTTTCAACCCACTACTTATGCTTAGTGTTTACACCTTTTTCTTTTCATTTGTATTTAAAAGTCGGTGGGGCAATCTACAGGAGGCAAGTCACGCTGATTTTGCAATTGTTTTATTTGTTGGTCTGATTATTCATGGTTTATTTGCTGAATGTATCAATCGCGCTCCTATACTCATCAGTAGCAATCTCAGCTTTGTTAAAAAGGTAGTTTTTCCACTAGAGGCTCTCTCTTTTATATCAATGGGTTCGGCTTTATTTCACGGAGGCATTAGCGTTGTTGTATTACTAATTCTGCAGTTAATTATTATTGGTAGCTTGAACTGGACTATTATTTTTTTCCCCTTAGTGGTGATGCCGCTAATCTTCATCACGCTTGGGTTTTCATGGTTTCTTGCCGCCACTGGCGTTTTTATAAGAGATATAGGGCAAGTTACAGGATTAATAACTTCGGTCATGTTGTTTCTCTCACCAGTTTTTTATCCAATATCCACCTTGCCAAACAAAATGCAAGCTTTTGTAATGTTCAATCCGCTTACCCTAATCATTGAAGAATCTCGCAAAGTTTTATTATTTGGCAAAACACCAAATTTAATGGCATTAAGTGTATATACCTTAATTAGTTTAAGTATTGCATGGCTTGGATTTTGGTGGTTTCAGAAAACTAGAAAAGGGTTTGCTGATGTCCTCTAATGCTTCTAATAAAAGAACCTCAACTCTACCCACTCCTCCAGCTAATATTGTATGGCATCAGGGCAATGTTAGTAAAGCTAGACGCGAAGCAAAAAACGGTCATCGTGGCGCAGTGTTATGGTTTACAGGACTATCTGGCTCTGGAAAATCCACACTAGCTCATGCGGTAGAAGACGTGCTTCATCAGCGCGGTTACCAAACTTTTGTGTTGGATGGGGACAATGTACGCCATAATCTTTGTGCTGACCTTGGCTTTTCCAGAAATGATCGCGCTGAAAACATGCGACGCGTTAGTGCCGTAACCAAGCTCTTTATTGATGCAGGGATGATTGTTTTAACTGCTTTTATATCCCCATACCGTGATGATCGTGAGGGTGTTCGCAAGGTCGTTGGACAAAATAATTTTATGGAAATTTACTGCAATGCTTCTCTGGATGTATGCGAAAGTCGAGATATAAAAGGACTCTATAAAAAAGCGCGAGAAGGTCTAATAAGTGAATTTACAGGAATATCAGCACCCTACGAAACACCCATTAGTCCAGACCTCATCATTAATACAGATACCTCGTGCCTAGAGGATTGCGTTAATAAAGTGATAGAAGAAATAATGCGTCGTGGAATATGTGAATTAAAGTTAGATTCAATACTACAGTCTGACTCAACTAATCTTTGCCTCAATAAAGGCTCACTCCCATGAATAATACTGCCATTCGGGTTCATAACTTAAGTAAGTGTTATCAAATTTATGATCATCCACAAGACAGATTAAAACAATTAATCGTACCCAAAATGCTTGAGCTAGTTGGACAAGAATCCAAAAACTACTTTCGAGAATTTTGGGCATTGAATGATGTTTCTTTTGAAGTCATACGTGGTGAAACAGTTGGTATTGTTGGGCGCAATGGTTCAGGCAAGTCAACCCTACTGCAAATGATTTGCGGCACATTACAACCCACTGAAGGAACAATAGAAACTAATGGCCGCGTAGCAGCACTTTTAGAGCTTGGTGCAGGTTTTAATCCTGAATTCACTGGGCGTGAAAATGTTTACCTAAATGCCACTGTGCTCGGTTTAACCCCAGATGAAATTCAAAATCGTTTTGAAGATATTGCGTCATTTGCTGATATTGGAGATTTTATAGAACAACCTGTAAAGCATTACTCTAGCGGGATGTATGCAAGACTTGCATTTGCGGTGGCTATTAATGTTGACCCTTCAATTCTAATTGTAGATGAAGCACTCGCCGTGGGAGATGAGCCCTTCCAGCGCAAATGCTTTGCTCGCATTGAAGAAATTAAACGTAATGGCGGCACTATTTTGTTTGTATCGCATTCATCTAGTGCAGTTGTTGAGCTTTGTAATCGAGCAATATTGTTACATGGAGGGGAGCAACTTTTTATTGGGGAACCCAAAAAAGCAATTGCATGGTATCAAAAATTAATGAATGCAAGCCAAGAGCAGGGAATGCAAATTATTGATTCGATTCGCGAACATCATTATCAACCTGACAATACTACAGATATTGACACTGCAAACCAATCAAATATTGAAGCGCCTTCGATTTTCAGTGAAGGTTCCATCTCAGAGGATATTCAAGAACATGAACCCAATGAAACCTTTGATGATAGTTTTGTTTCAAAAAGCATGATTGCTTATGAGCCTAATGGTGCTGAGATTTCTAACTTTAGAATAGAAACTTCAGATGGTCGTATTGTAAATAATTTGCTAGGAAGAAATCGTTATAAGTTTTGTTATGACGTTACCTTCATCGAAAACTGTAAAGGGGTGAGATTTTACACCTTAATCAAAACACTTACTGGCGTTGAATTAGGTGGGGGCGTTTACCCTGCAAACAACCTCGAAGGTATGGATTATGAAAAAGGTGAAAAAGCAACAATATATTTTGAATTTTACTGCGGACTTAATACAGGTACTTATTTTATTAACTGTGGATTAGGCGGAAATGGAGGGCAGTCATTGCACCGTATTATTGATGCTATGCCATTCAGAGTATACGCACATGATAACACATCCAATTCATTTGGCATGATTGATTTTGCTTACATCCCCGCGATATTTAATTTATTAATAAATGACAAAGAAGTATAAATATAAACGCCTCTCTAAACGATACTTTTAAGATATGCCTAATCAAACGCTGCTAATTTCATTCTGCAATCAGGTATCGTCTCCATCACAATCACTTTGTGTTATGGATATAGACAGTAAGTGTATTCGCTGGGTTGATCTATCGCCTATCCCTATCGAATATAGAACAGATTTTGTTGGAATCACTGGGGTTTGCTTTGCTTACAACCAAATTGTTTTTGTAACGCAAGCTGTAAGACCCGTATTAGGGCTCTTAGACAAATATGCAACCAAGGTTATTGCATTTATACCAATGGTGAAGTCTAAAGATTTACACTCCTTGGTGTTTTACCAAGATTATGTATATGTTGTTAGTACTGGTACAAACGAAATTTATCGTGTTCCCTTACATAATCAAACTTTTGGAAAAGAAGAACTATATTGGCAATACCCTAATGTAAGTTACGATAAAGATGAAATTCACTTAAATGGACTTACTATAAATAATAATCGGCTGATTGCATCATGTTTTGGAATTAAAACGGAAACAGCTAAATGGGGAAGCGATGGTCGAGTATTCTACTTAGACAATGGTGCCAATATTATTGACGGATTAAATCAACCGCACAGCCCAACCATTAAAGATGGATACTTGGTTTTTGCAGAATCGAAAGTTGAGCGAATTTATATTTTTGCTGAAAATAATACCGATAATTGGCTACTGCAAAGCACTTATGAATTAGATGGATACACCAGAGGAATTGCACTCTTGGGACAGGAAGTTTTGGTAGGGCTTAGTGCAGACCGAAAGGTATCAAGAAGCAAACAAGTATATGTTGATGAGATTGGTCAATTGCGACCATCAGAGTTAGTGCGCGTCAAAATTGACAATGGTACAGCGCTGAAAATTCCATCAATTCCGCTGCTTGGCAGAGAAATCTATGATGTTTTGCCTATAAATAAAAGTTGTGGTGCCAGTAGCTTTGAAGATGCAATATCAGAGCGCATCAACAGCATGGAATCAATTATAGCGGCTGAGAGAGTGATTATTTCCCAATTCATTACCGAAAAACAAAAACTATGCATTGACATGGAACGCGTACAGAAAAGTTGTCAAGACGACTTTAATAATTTGCGGGTTGATTATCAGAACTTGCTTGCTGAACATCAAAATCAACAAGAAGGCGTCCAAAAGCTTCAAGACGACTTTAATAATTTGCGGGTTGATTATCAGAACTTGCTTGCTGAACATCAGAATCAACAAGAAGGCGTCCAAAGGCTACAAGACGACTTTAATAATTTGCGGGTTGATTATCAGAACTTGCTTGCTGAACATCAGAATCAACAAGAAGGCGTCCAAAGGCTACAAGACGACTTTAATAATTTGCG
>JACCDS010009049.1_pt1 | contig 15732 bp, 16 predicted proteins | sample 7446441 | NCBI WGS metagenome assembly JACCDS01 (sample SAMN15323445, study PRJNA562643) | freshwater metagenome | isolation source: river surface water | place: USA:Blue River Watershed | collected 2017-08-17
CCACGGGGGACACCCTGCTGCGCGAAGTGGCGAGCCGGCTCAAGGGCTGCGTGCGCGACACGGACACCATCAGCCGCCAGGGCGGCGACGAGTTCGTCCTCGTCCTGCGCGACCTCCAGGGCGCCGAAAGCAGCCTGCCGGTCCTGACCAAGATCATGGAAACTCTGCAGGAGCCCTGCTTCAGCGACGGCAACGAGCTGTCCACCTCGGCCTCCATCGGCGTGGCGCTCTACCCCCAGGACGGCAGCGATTTCGACATCCTGCGCAAGAAGGCCGACATGGCCATGTACCGCGCCAAGGAGGCCGGCCGTAACACCTACCGTTTCTTCGACGAGGCCATGGACGAGGAAGCGGTCGAGCACCTGCTGATGCGCAGTGGCCTGCGCCGTGCGGTCGAACGCGGGGAATTCGCGCTGCACTACCAGCCGCAGATCGAGATCGGCAGCGGACGCCTGATCGGTGTCGAGGCCCTGCTGCGCTGGGAACATCCCGAGTTCGACCTGGTCTATCCCGACCGTTTCATTCCTGTCGCTGAGGACAGCGGCCTGATCGTGCCCATCGGCGCATGGGTCATCGAAGAGGCCTGCCGCCAGGCCATGGCCTGGCAACGTGCCGGGCTGCCGGACCTGGTGGTGGCGGTCAACCTCTCGGCGGTGCAGTTCCGCCGGGGCGGGATTGAGGAGACCGTGACCCGGGCGCTGGAGAGCAGCGGGCTGGCACCGGACCGCCTGGAACTGGAGCTCACCGAGTCCATCCTGATCCAGGACGTGGAGCAGGTCATGGCCACGATCCGGCACCTCAAGCGACTGGGCGTGCAACTGGCCATCGACGATTTCGGCACCGGCTACTCCAGCCTGTCCTACCTGAAACGCTTCGACATCGACAAGCTCAAGATCGATCGCAGCTTCATCCGCGACCTGGCCACCGACCCGGACGATGCGGCCATCGTGCGGGCCATCATCCAGATGGCTCACAGCCTGGGGCTGCGCGCCATCGCCGAAGGGGTGGAGACACCGGAGCTGCTGGCGCAGCTGCGCAGCTTCGGCTGCGACGAGGCCCAAGGCTATCACTACGCCCGACCCATGCCGGCTGCGGAGTTCGAGCGTTACCTGGCCGCCTTCGCCACGGCCCGCCGCTGAGCCGCGGGCCTGTTCAGACCAGGCTCGCCTCGCGTCCGTGCGCCAGGGCCAGCACCTCGCGCGCATCGCGCGGCTTGAGCCGGTGATCGCTCCAGACCTGGCGCCAGCGACGCGCGCCAGGCAGGCCATGGCGCAGGCCCAGCATGTGGCGCGCGATCGCATACCAGGGCGCACCATCCTCCGCCTGCGCGCGTTGCATGTAAGCCACCATCTGCTCCTCCACGCCCTCGCGGCTCAGGCCCGAGGGCGCAGCGCCGAAATAACGCGCGTCCCAGGACGCCAGCCACCAGGGGTTGTGATACGCCTCACGTCCGATCATCACGCCATCGAGGTGCTGCAGCTGCTCGGCCACCTGCGCGTCCGTGGTGATGCCGCCATTGATGACGATGGTGAGCTGCGGGAAGTCACGCTTGAGGCGGTGCGCCAGCTCGTAACGCAGCGGCGGCACCTCCCGGTTCTCCTTGGGCGAGAGGCCCTGGAGCCAGGCGTTGCGCGCATGGACGATGAAGGTGTCGCAGCCTGCTTCGGCCACCGTCCCCACGAAATCACGCACGAAATCGTAGCTCTCGGTGCGGTCGATGCCGATGCGGTGCTTGACGGTCACGGGGACGGATACCGCATCGCGCATGGCCTTGACGCCTTCGGCCACCAGCTCTGGCTCGGCCATGAGGCAGGCGCCGAAGGCCCCGCGCTGCACCCGCTCGCTGGGACAGCCGCAGTTGAGGTTGATCTCGTCGTAGCCCCACTGTTCACCCAACCGGGCGCAGGCCGCCAGATCGGCAGGCTCGCTGCCACCGAGCTGCAGGGCCACGGGGTGTTCCTCGGTGTTGAAGCGCAGGTGGCGGCCGACGTCGCCATGCAGCAGCGCACCGGTGGTGATCATCTCGGTGTACAGGCGCGCGTGGCGGCTGAGCAGGCGGTGGTAAAAGCGGCAGTGCCGGTCGGTCCAGTCGATCATGGGCGCGACCGACAGGCGCCAGCGCCCGGCAGGGGACAGGGGTTCGGACATGCCGGGGATTATCTCAGGCGGGTCGCTAAAATGATGGGCTTTGTTGCCAACCCTCACGGACCGACCCGTCGCCGCCTGCCCCATGAGCACCACTGCCACCCTGACCGAATTCGAGCGCGAGATTGCCCAGTTCATCGTGACCACCCTCAACCTGGAAGTCACCCCCGAGCAGATCACGCCGCTGGACCCGCTCTACGGCGACGGCCTGGGCCTGGACTCCATCGACGTGCTGGAGATCGCACTGGCCGTCTCCAAGCAGTACGGCTTCCAGATGCGCTCGGACGACCCGGACAACGTCAACATCTTCAGCTCCCTGCGCAGCCTGGCCGCGCACATCGCCGCCCACCGCGCCTGAACACCGGCGTCGCCTCCCCATGAAAACCGGGCTGTGGCTCAAAGTGGCACTGGCAGCCCTGCTGGTGCTGGGCTACCCGCTGGGCATGCACTGGCTGCTGACCGCCTCGAGCTGGTCACACACGGCCCTGGCCTGGTTCAGCCTGGCGCAGAACGTGGGCATGCAGCTGCTGCTGGCGCTTTTTTTCGGCCTGACCCTGCGCCCGGGCCATGAGCCCCTGATCGCACGTTTCGCGCGCCGTATCCATGGGGCCGACTACAGCCCGCGCATCGCGCGTTATGCCCGCCAGGCCACCTGGGCCTGGACGCTGTTTTTTGTGGCCATGGCGCTGATTCCCATCGCGCTCTTCGCCTGGACCTCGGTCGACGTCTTCTCCTTTTTTGTCAACGTGATCTCGCTGCCCCTGCTGGGCCTCATGTTCCTGGCCGAGTACGCCGCGCGTCGCTGGTGCCTGCGTGGCATCGCACACGTGCCGCTGGCGCGCAGCTTCACCCTCTACCGTGAGGAACGGCGTGCGACCGACACGGTCGCCCCGCCCTCGCCCTGACCATGCCCGCCCTGTTTTCGCATCGCACGCCCCAGGCCGTGATGGCCTGGGCCAACGGTCGCGCCATCACGGCGCTGGACGTTCTGGCTGCCGCCCGCCACATGGCGGCACGCCTGCCCGAGGGCTGCCCCGTGCTCAACCTCTGCAGCCGGCGCCACCACTTCGCCGTAGTGCTGGCCGCCGCCCTGCTGCGCGGCGTGCCCCTGCTCCTGCCGTCGACCCGTACGCCCGAGATGCTGCAGCGCCTGGGCCGGAAACATCCGGGCCTGCAGGCCGTGGTCGACGCGCCCGGCGACAGCGGCGGCCTGCCGCAGATCCGCTACGAACGCGGCCCCCTCCCCGCGCCCGGGGAAGCCTTTGAGGTACCGGACATCCCGGGGGAACAGATTGCGGCCTATGTGTTCACCTCGGGATCCACCGGCGAACCGGTGCCCCACGTCAAGCACTGGGGCCTGCTGGTCGAAAACGCGCAGGGCGCCGGCCGGCGCGTGCGCGAGTGGCTGGGCACGGACGCGCCCTTCACCGTCACGGGCACCGTGCCGGCCCAGCACATGTACGGCTTCGAGTCCACGGTGCTGCTGCCCCTGCTCAACGAAAGCATCATCGACGCCAGCCACCCTTTCTACCCGGCCGACATCGTGCAGGCACTCGAGGCCACGCCAGCGCCACGCGTCCTGGTCAGCACGCCCTTTCACCTGCGCACCCTGATCGAGTCCGGCCTGGCCGTGCCGCCACTCGCCCTGCAGCTCAGTGCCACGGCGCCACTGGCGCCACAACTGGCGCGGCAGGCCGAGGAACGCCTGGGCGCACCGCTGCTGGAAATCTACGGCAGCACCGAGACCGGCCAGATCGCCACGCGCCGCAGCTCGGCCGGCGAGCTCTGGCAGACCCTGAACGGCGTGCAGGTCCGGGCCCTGCCCACGCCCGCGGGCGAGGAGCCGCGTTTTGCGGCCAGCGGCGGCCATGTGGAGGGCGTGGTGCCCCTGTCGGACGTGCTCGAGCTCGAGTCACCCACGCGTTTCGCCCTGCTGGGACGGCACACCGACATGGTGAACATCGCGGGCAAGCGCACCTCGCTCGCCTACCTGAACCACCAGCTGGGCAGCATCCCCGGCGTGCTCGACGGCGCGTTTTACTGGCCGCAGGACGCGGCCCAGGATGCGCAAGCCCGCATCCAGCGACCGATGGTCTTTGTCGTCGCGCCGGGTCTGGACGAGGCGACGCTGCAGCACGCCATGCGCGAACGCATCGACCCGGCTTTCCTGCCGCGTCCCGTCCATTTCGTCAGCGCGCTGCCACGCAATGCCACGGGCAAGCTGCCGCAACAGGCTCTGGCGGAACTCGCACGCCAGCTGCAGCACCCCACCCCGCCGGGAACGTCCGCGCGCCCGCGCTGGAGACCCGCGCCTCTGGTGAGCGGCTCGCTGGGCCTGCACGCCGTGGCCGCGGCCGGGCTCTTCACCCCGGCCTGGCCCTGGAGCGTGGGGGCGCTGGTGGCCAACCACGCCCTGATCGCCACCACCGGCCTGTGGCCGCGCAGCACCTGGCTGGGCTCCAACCTGCTGCACCTGCCGCGCAGCCGCCCCGAGGTGGCCATCACCATCGACGACGGCCCCGACCCGGAGGTCACGCCCGCCGTGCTGGACCTGCTGGAGCAGCACGGCGCCGTGGCCACCTTCTTCTGCCTGGGCGCGCATGTACGGCAGCATCCGGCGCTGGCGCGCGAGATCGTGCGGCGCGGCCACGTCATCGGCAACCACAGCCAGCACCACAGCCACCGCTTCTCGCTCATGGGGCCGGGCGCGCTGCGACGCGAGATCGGCGCCGCGCAGGACAGCATTGCCCAGGTCACGGGCGTGAAGCCCGCCTTTTTCCGCGCGCCCGCCGGCTTGCGCAACCTCTTCCTCGACCCGGTGCTGCACGCGCTGGACCTGCGTCTGGCCAGCTGGACGCGACGCGGCTTCGACACCCGCACGGGCGACGCGGCCCTGGTGCTGCGCCGTCTCACGCGCGGCCTCGCGCCGGGCGACATCCTGCTGCTGCACGACCACCACGCCGCGCGCACGCCCCAGGGCCGGCCCGTGCTGCTGGACGTGCTGCCGCCGCTGCTCGCCACCCTGCGGGAGCGTGGGCTGCAGACCGTGCCCCTGCGTCCCGAACGGCTCTGAGTATCAAGGCGCCCCCCTACAATGCGCCACCCTGGTGCATCCCCTCTCATGTCCAAAGTCCCGCTGCCTCCCGTCCTGCTCGAACAAGCCACCGCGCCCTACCGTCCCCTGGGCAAGTTCGCCTGGCATTTCGCACGCGGCAAACTCGGCGGTGACCCGGCCTTTGCCGGGCTGTTGCAACGCGGCCTGATCCCGGCCCGCGCGCGCGTGCTCGACATCGGCTGCGGCCAGGGTCTGCTGGCCGCACTGCTGGGCAGCCTCGCGGGTGATTCGCCGGCCGAGCGCGCCTGGCCTGCCGGCTGGGCCCCGCCACCCAGCGGGACCCAGGTGCATGGCATCGAGCTCATGCCGCGCGACGTCGAGCGCGCGCAGCAGGCCCTGGGCCACCTCGGCGAGCGCGCCCGCTTCACGCTGGGCGATATGTGCACGACCACCTTCACCCCGGCCGACGTCGTGGTCATCCTCGACGTGTTGCACTACGTGAATGAGGCGGCCCAGGAGGATGTGCTGCGCCGCGTGCGGGAGGCACTCGCGCCCGGTGGCGTGCTGCTGCTGCGCGTGGGCGACGCGGCGGCCGGCCTGCCCTTCAAGCTCAGCAACTGGGTCGACGCCGTGGTCTTTTTCTTCCGCGGCCACAGCAGCTCGCGCCTGTACTGCCGCCCCCTGGGCGACTGGCAGGCGCTGCTGCAGAAGCTGGGCTTTGCGGTAGAGGCCGTCCCCATGCACGCCGGCACGCCCTTCGCCAACATCCTGCTGGTCGCCCGCAAGGCGGCTTGAACGCATGAGCACGCTGTCGCTGGCCATCGAACACGACCACCCGGCCTATGCCGGCCATTTCCCGGGCCGGCCCATCCTGCCCGGTGTGGTGCTGCTCGACCGGGCGCAGCGCGCGCTCGAGGCCGCCTGCGACTGCCGCATCACCGGTCTGGCCCAGGCCAAGTTCCTCAGCCCCGTGACACCCGGCGAGGTGCTGGAACTGGACTATGAGGCCAGCGCCACGGGCCTGCGTTTCGAGATCCGCTGTGGCACGCGCCGCGTCGCCAGCGGGCGCTACAGCCTGGCCACACCATGAACAGCCGGCCGCAGGAACCGACCGCGGACAACACGCCCGCCTGGCTGCAGCGCAAGGAGCGCGGCAGCCAGCTGATGCTGCGCCTCATGACCTGGCTCTCGCTCACCCTGGGCCGGCGCCTGACACGGCCCATCGTCTACGGCATCGCGCTCTACTTCCTGCTGGCCGCACCGGCGGCGCGGCGTGCCTCGCGCGATTACCTAGGCCGCGCGCTGGGCCGGCCCGCGCGCTGGATGGATCTGTACCGTCACATCCTGGCCTTCGCCAGCACCATCCACGACCGCGTCTATCTCCTGAACGACCGGCATGAGCTGTTCGATCTGCGCATCCAAGGCCAGGACGTCGTCCAGGGTCCGGACGCGCCCCAGGGCGGCTTCCTGATCTTCGGGGCCCACCTGGGCAGCTTCGAGGTGCTGCGGGCCATCGCCCGGCGCGACTGCGGCCAGTCCGTCTGCGCGGCCATGTACCCCGAGAACGCGCGCCTGCTCAACAGCATGCTGGCCAAGGTCAACGCCGAGGTCGTGCTCGACATCATCCCCCTGGGTCGCATCGACTCCATCTTCCAGCTCAACCAACGCATCGAGGCCGGCGCCATGGTGGCCCTGCTGGCCGACCGCGCCGTGGTGCCCGACACCTACCTGAGCGTGCGCCTCTTCGGTGAGCCGGCGCCCTTCCCGCTCGGTCCCTTCCGCCTGGCGGCCATCCTGCGCCGCCCGGTCTGTTTCATGACGGGTCTGTACCGTGGCGGCAACCGTTACGACATCCATTTCGAGCACCTGGCCGACTTCAGCACCGTGCCCGCCGGCCAGCGTGATGACGCGCTGCGTACCGCCATCGAACGCTACGCCGCCTTGCTGGAAAAGCATGGGCGCGCCGCGCCCTACAACTGGTTCAACTTCTACGACTTCTGGAAGGGAGATGCCCGTGCATCCCACTGAGGCGCCCGTACGGCGCGTACTGCTGCTCGTCCTGCTGCTGGCCAGCCTGCCGGCTGCGCACGCCGCCGACTGGCAGCTGGCCGACCTCATGCAGCAGCTGGGCCAGGTCAAAAGCGCCCAGGCCCGTTTTGTCGAGCGCAAGTACATCGCCCTGCTGGACAAGCCGGTCGAGTCCGCGGGCGAGCTCTCCTTCACCGCGCCCGACCGCATGGAGATGCGCACGCTGCGTCCCAAGCGGCAGTCGCTGCTGCTCGACGGCAACCGCCTGACCATGGAGCAGGACGGGCGCTCGCGCACCGTGAGTCTGCAGTCCTACCCCGAGGTGGCGGCCTTTGTCGAGGGCATACGCGGCACCCTGGCCGGGGACCGGCAGGCGCTGGAGCGTGTGTACAAGGTGCACCTGATCGGCGGCCCGGCGCGCTGGCAGCTGCTGCTGGAACCGCACGAGGCCGGCATGCGCCGCATCATCAGCCGCATCCGCATCGGCGGCAGCCAGGCCGAGGTGCTCAGCGTGGCCTACGACCATGCCGACGGCGACCGCTCCGAGATGCAGATCACGCCCCTGCGCCCATGAGCTTCCTGCGCCGCCACCTGCCCATCGTCCTCTGGCTCGCCGTGCTGGCCGGCCTGGGCACCGTGATCCTGCGTACGCCGGTGGTCACCGATCTCTCGGCCTTCATGCCCAGCGCGCCCAGCGAACGCCAGCAGATGCTGGTGGACCAGTTCAAGGAAGGCATCATCGCCCGCCTGGTCATCGTGGGCATCGAGGGCGGCGACGCCGCCGAGCGCGCGCGCCTCTCGCGCGCGCTGGCCGACACCTTGCGCCCGCTGCCCGAATTCCTCGGTGTGCAGAACGGCAGCGCCGAGGAACTGGCGCGCGACCGCAGCTACTTCTTCGAGAACCGCTACCTGCTCAGCCCCACCGTCATGCCCGAGCGCTATAGCGAGACCGGCCTGCGCGACGCGATCAGCGCCATGCTGGCGGACATCTCGGGCAGTGCGGGCATGCTGATCAAGCAGCTGCTGCCGCGCGATCCCACGGGTGAGGTGCGCGAACTGCTGGCCGCCTTCGAGGGCGGCGAGCAGCCGCCCAGCACCGAGGGCGTCTGGTCCACGCGCGACGGCGCGCGCGCCCTGCTGCTGCTGCAGACCCGCGCCGAGGGCTCGGACCTCGAAGCCCAGGCGCAAGCCCTGGCCGCGGTGCAGCGGGCCTTCGAAGCCATCCCGCAGCGTCAGGCCGGGACCCGCCTGCTGATGACCGGCACCGGCGTGTTCTCGGTGCAGTCGCGCAGCCTGATCCAGGGGGAGGTGCGGCGCCTGGCCATCGCCAGCCTGGTGCTGGTCGTGGGCCTGCTCTGGCTGGTCTACCGCTCCTGGCGCCTGCTCGGGCTCAACCTGCTGCCCATGCTCACCGGCACCCTGGCCGGCATCACGGCGGTCAGCCTGGCCTACGGAGAAATCCACGGCATCACCCTGGGCTTCGGCACCACCATGATCGGCGAGGCCGTGGACTACGCCATCTACCTCTTCGTGCAGCGGCCGGGGCCCGCGGCGCAGCGCGCGTTCTGGCGCACGCTCTGGCTGGGCCTGCTGACCTCGGTCGCGGGCTTCCTGGCCCTGCTGGGTTCGGGCTTCCCGGGCCTGGTGCAGCTCGGCCTGTACTCCACCGCCGGCCTGGTGGCCGCCGTGCTGGTCACGCGCTACGTGCTGCCGCCGCTGATGCCGGCCCGGCTGCCCGCCATCGACCTGCCGCGCACCGGCGCACTGCTGCAGCGTGCGGTACAGCTGGCGCCGCGTCTGCGCGGCCTGCTGCTGCTTTTCGTCGCCGCCATGCTGGCCGTGGTGGCCCTGCATGCGGACCGCATCTGGAACCGCAGCATCTCGGCGCTCAACCCCGTGCCGCGTGCCGCGCAGCAGCTCGACGAGGAACTGCGCCGCGACCTCGGCGCCTCCGAGCTGCGCTACCTCGCCGTGCTCACCGCCCCCGATGCCGAACAGGGCCTTCAGTTGTCGGAGCGCGCCAGCCGGGTGCTGCAGACGCTGAGCCGCGAAGGCCAGCTCGCCGGCTACAGCGCGCCCAGCCAGGTCCTGCCCAGCCGCGCCAGCCAGCAGGCCCGCCAGGCCGCGCTGCCCGAGACCGCCGAGCTGCAACGCCGCCTCGGCGCTGCGCTGGCCGGCCAGCCCCTGCGGGCCGAGCGTCTGCAGGGTTTTGTGGCCGACGCCGAACGCAACCGCACACGCGCCCCGCTGACGCGCGCCGACCTCGATGGCACGGCGGCCGCCCTGCTCTACGACACCCTGCTGGTGCAGCGCGAGCGCGACGTGCTGGTGCTGCTGCCACTGCGGCCCGTGCTGCGCGAGGGGGAGGCCACACTGGAACTGGACCGCGTGGATGCCGCACTGCAGGCCGAGGGCCTGGCCCAGGCCACGGTGATCGATCTGCTGGCCGAGACCAACGCCCTGTTCGACAGCTATCTGCAGGAAGCCCTGCTGTTCTCAGGCCTGGGCTGCCTGGCCATCCTCGCCATCCTGCTGTTCATGCTGCGCTCCCTGCCACGTGCGCTGCGGGTAGCCTTGCCGCTGGCCTGCGCCGTGCTGGGGGTGACCGGCGTGCTGCTGCTCGCCGGCACCGCCCTGACCATCCTGCACCTCGTGGGCCTGCTGCTGGTCGTGGCCATCGGCTCCAACTACGCGCTCTTTTTCGACAGCAGCAACACCGGCGCCGGCCTGCAGGAGCAGCGCCAGACCCTGGTCTCACTGGTCACGGCCAACCTGACCATCGTGGGCAGCTTCGGCATGCTGGCGCTGTCCAGCGTGCCGGTGCTGGCCATCCTGGGCCACACGGTGGGCCTGGGCACGGTGCTGGCGCTGCTGTTCTCGGCCGTGCTGGCCCGCCCTTGGGTCACGAGCACCCCGGTAAAATCGATGACCTGAGCCGGGCGCCACGCCCGCTGCCCCTTCTTTCATGCCCGCCCTCCACCTTTCCGCCTACACCATGACCAGCGCCCTGGGCGCCGGCCTGTCCCCCACCCTGCAGGCCCTGCGCGAACAGCGCAGCGGCGTGCGTGCGCAGCAATGGGAAACCGTGGACCTGGACACCTGCATCGGCGAAGTGCCTGAGCTGGACACGCTGGCGCTGCGCGCAGATCTCGCCGCCTACGACTGCCGCAACAACCGGCTGGCCCAGCTCGGTCTGGAACAGGACGGCTTTGTCGCCGCCGTGCAGGCTGCCGCGGCGCGCTACGGCGCACAGCGCGTCGGCGTTTTCCTCGGCACCAGCACCTCGGGCATCCTGAATTCGGAACTGGCCTACCGCCACCGCGACCCGGCCACCGGCGACTTCACGCAGCCGCTGGACTACCGGCGCACCCACAACAGCTATTCGGTGGCCGATTTCGTGCGCTGCTATTTCGGCCTGCAGGGACCGGCCCTCGTGGTCTCCACGGCCTGCTCCTCCAGCGCCAAGGTCTTCGGCAATGCCCAGCGCATGATGGACAGCGGCCTGATCGACGCGGCCATCGTCGGCGGCGTCGACAGCCTGTGCCTGACCACGCTCTACGGCTTCAACTCCCTGCAGCTGGTCTCGCGCCGGCCCTGCCGCCCCTACGACGCGCAGCGTGACGGCATCTCCATCGGCGAGGCCGCGGCTTTTGTGCTGGTCGAACGGGCCGACCGGGCGGTGGCGGGTGACATCGTCATGAGTGGCATCGGGGAATCGAGCGACGCCCACCATATGTCGAGCCCGCACCCCGAGGGCCTGGGCGCGCGCCTGGCCATGCAGCAGGCACTTAACATGGCGGGCCTCCAGCCCGCGCAGATCGACTACATCAACCTGCACGGCACGGCCACGCCCAGCAATGACGCCGCCGAAGACCAGGGCGTGACCGCCCTCTTCGGCACCGGCACCCCCTGCAGTTCGACAAAGGGGCACACCGGCCACACCCTGGGTGCAGCCGGCGGCATCGAGGCCGTCATCTGCGCCCTCGCGCTGCAGCACGACCTGGCCCCGGGCGGCTGCGGCACTGAAGCCGTCGACCCGCGGCTCAAGGCCCGCTACCTGCTGCGCAACCTCGAACAACCCCTGCGGCATGTCCTGAGCAACTCCTTCGGTTTCGGTGGCAGCAACTGCAGCATGGTGCTGAGCAAGATCGGAGGTGCCGCATGACACTCACGGTCCATGTGCAGGGCATCGGCGTCTACGGCCCCGGCCTCACGGGCTGGGCGCAGGCCTCCGAGGTACTCAACGGGCGCAGCACCTACACCCCGGCGCCCATCCAGCTGCCCGCGACCGAAGCCCTGCCCGCGGCGGAACGCCGCCGTGCCGGCACCACGATCAGGCTGGCCTTCGCGGTGGGCTTCGAGGCCATCCGTCAGGCCGGCGCCGACGCCTCGACCCTGCGCTCGGTCTTCAGCTCCAGCGGCGGCGACTGCGACAACTGCCACGCCATCCTCGAAACCCTGGCCTCAAGCGACCGTGCGGTCTCGCCCACGCGTTTCCACAACTCGGTGCACAACGCACCCTCGGGCTACTGGAGCATCGCCACCGCCTGCCGCGCCACCACCACCAGCCTCTGCGCCTACGATGGTTCGTTTGCCGGCGGCCTGCTGGAGGCCGCCACCCAGGTGCGCAGCGCACAGGAGCCCTGCCTGCTGCTGACTTATGACACGCCCTACCCGGGCCCGCTGGGCGCCCTGCGCCGCATCAGCCAGCCCTTTGGCCTGGCCTTGCTGCTGGCCCCCACGCCGTCCCCCGGCACGCTGGCCACGCTCGATCTGACCCTGGGCCCGCAAACGCCCCAGGGCATGGACGATGCCGCGCTCGACGCGCTGCGCCTGGGCGCACCCGCCGCCCGCAGCCTGCCGCTGCTGCAGGGTATCGCCCGGGGCAAGGGCGGCAACGTGACGCTGGAATACCTTGAGGGAATGTCGCTTGATGTCAGCCTCCGGCCCGCTGCCTGACCGCACCTGGATTGCCGCGCGCGTCCCGCATGCCGGCCGCATGTGCCTGCTCGAGCGTGTGCTGGCCTGGGACAGCAGCCAGATCCACTGCCTGGCCACCAGCCACAGGGGCAGCGACCACCCGCTGGCCCACACGGGTACGCTGGGCATGGCCAATGGCATCGAGTACGCGGCCCAGGCCATGGCGGTGCACGGCGCCCTGCTCGCAGGCCTCGACACGGCGCCCGCTGCGGGTTTCCTCACCAGCGTGCGCGACGTGCAATGGGAAGGTGCACGACTGGACACCCTCGGCCCCGAGCTGCAGGTCCATGCCGAACGCCTCTCCGGCGACACGACCACCATCCTCTACGGCTTTCGCCTGGAAGCGCAAGGCCGCACCGTGCTGAGCGGGCGCGCCAGCGTCATGCTCGACGCGGGTCGCCCCTGAATGCCCATGGACCTCCGCATGAAACACGCACTCGTCACCGGTGGCAGCGGCGCCATCGGCGCGGCCATCAGCCGCCGCCTGGCCGCCAGCGGCCTGCACGTCATCATCCACGCCAACCGCAACGCGGCTGCAGCCCAGACCCTCTGTGAAGAGATCGTGGCCGGCGGTGGCTCCGCCAGCACGGTGGTCTTCGACGTCGCCGACGAAGCCGCCACGCGCGCAGCGCTGGAGCCGCTGGTGGCCCAACATCCGATCCAGGTGCTGGTCAACAATGCCGGCATCCACGACGACGCCGTCTTCCCGGGCATGAGCAGCGCCCAGTGGCACCGCGTCATCGATGTCTCGCTGCACGGCTTTTTCCACGTGACGCAGCCCCTGACGATGCCCATGATCCGCACCCGCTGGGGCCGCATCATCACCATCACCTCCATCGCGGGACTCACCGGCAATCGTGGCCAGACCAACTACGCGGCGGCCAAGAGCGGTCTGCACGCGGCGAGCAAGTCGCTGGCGCTGGAGCTGGCCAGCCGCGGTATCACGGTCAATGCGGTCGCACCGGGCATCATCGCCTCGGAAATGAGCCAGGACGCCTTCAGCGCCGAGGACATCACACGCCTGGTGCCGATGAAACGTGCCGGTCGCCCCGAGGACGTGGCGGAGCTGGTCGCCTTCCTGGCCTCAGAGCAGGCGTCCTACATCACCGGCCAGGTGATCTCGGTCAACGGCGGCATGATCTGACAGCGGCACGGGCCCGGTCCCGCGCGCAAAACCACCGAAGCATCGCCGGTAACCTGCCAGGGCCAGCACCGCACCGCCGGCGCCCAGGGCAATGCCCCCCAGCACGTCCAGCAGCACGTGCTGCTTGGTGCCCAGCGTCGAATAGACGATGAGCACACACCACAGCCAGTTGAGCGCATGCCAGCCCCGACCGGCATCGACGCCGCGCAGCTGCGCATGCAGCCACAGGGCCGAGTAGACCGCGATCGCCACATGCAGCGAAGGGCAGGCATTGCCTGCGGTGTCGAGCCCCTCGAGCAGGGTCAGCCCCGTGCCCGGCGGGCGCTCGAAGACCGGGATGACCGTGGGCCAGAGGTAAAAACACAGCAGGCCCAGCAGGCAGACACTGCCCACGCCCACGCCGTAATAGACCAGCTGGCGCAGGCCAGGCATGAGGGCCGGCGGCAGGCAGGTATAGAACCAGAGCGAGAGGTAAGGCACCCAGGCCCACCACTGCATGGGCAGGGCGGTGTCCAGCCAGGTCAGGGGCATGGTCGTGACCTGCGCGTGCGGATATCGCAGCAGGAAGAAGTAGGCCTGGAAAAAGAGCCAGATGAACAACGCGCAACCCGTCGCCTTGAGCCACCACAGGCGCCAGAGCAGCTGGTTGAGGGCACGTGCCGGCGACTTGCGGTTGGAGGTCATGGTCAATAATCGCTGCCTGTGCGGCAAATGGTATCAGCGATGCAACCCAGGCGACCCCGCCATCCGCTCTGGCGGGCCTACGAAATGTTTGCCATGTGTATCGGGCTGGGCCTGCTGGCCCTGGGCTGCCTGCACACCCTGCCGCTGTTTGCCCTGCTCTACCTGGTGCTGCCGCGGCGCTGGCACCGGCCGGTCTCGCGGCGCATCATCCGCAGCGGTTTCAGCTTCTACCTCGCCGTGCTGCGCCACACCTGCCAGGTGCGGCTGGACCTGGACGAACTCGCGCCTCTGCGGCAGGCGCAGGGGCCACTGATCGTCATCGCCAACCATCCCTCGCTGCTCGACGCCGTGCTGCTGCTCAGTGTGCTTCCGCAGGCCAGCTGCGTGCTCAAGGCGGGCCTGCTGCACAACCCCCTGTTCGGCGTGGGCGCGCGCATGGCCGGTTATGTGAGCAACGAGGACCCGCGCCAGATGATCGTGGACTCCACCCGCGCCCTGCAGCAGGGTGCCCAGTTCATCCTCTTTCCCGAGGGCACCCGCACCACGGCCTTCCCCCTCAACCCGCTGTCCAGCGCCTGCATCCTGCTGTCCAAGCAGAGCCAGGTTGCGCTGCAGACGGTGCTGCTGGAGTACTCGACGCCCTACCTCGGCAAGCACTGGGGCCTGCTCACCCCGCCGCGCCTGCCCCTGCACATCCGCGCGCGGCTGGGGCGGCGTTTCGAGCCGCCGGAACTCACCGGGCCGGCCCTGGCCGAACTGGAAGCCTATTTCCGCGAGGCGCTGGGCGGCTGCTCCCCGCCCTCAGGCCGCTGAAGCACGCGGCGCGGCCAGGGTCTGGTCCAGGACGGCACGCGGCGTGTTGATCACCAGGATGTCGATCTGCGCGGCTTCCTCCCCGCCCACCGTGAGCAGGGCCGAGACGGCGGCCGCGGTGTCGGACATGGGGCGGGTGCGCGCCACGACCTCGACCGCCTCGCCCGGCAGCACGGGCCGCCTGAAACTGCACTTGCGGATGCCCGCGAGCATGCCGACGTAATCGCCCTCGAGGCGGCGCGCGAGGGGGGAGCCGGCGCGCATGCCGGCCCCGGCCACCTGGGCAACGAGTTCGACCAGCAGGGCACCGGGCACCAGGGGCAGGCCGGGGAAGTGCCCGCGCAGCACGGCGCTGTCGGCGGACCAGCGCGCCCGGGCCTCGAAATGGTCATGGTCGCGCACGGTCAGCGCTTCGATGAGCTGCATCTCGCCAGCGTGCGGCAGCAGGGTGTAGACAGCCGCGGCGTCGAGCGCCAGGGGGTAGTGCAGCGTGTCGTTCATGCGCGGCGTGCCAGCTCCGGGCGTGGCGTCGGGTTCAGCCCTGGTAACGACGGGCGATCAGCGAGACGTTGCTGCCGCCGAAGGCAAAGGAGTTGGACATCACGGCGTCCAGGCGCTGCCCCTGACGGGCCTCACGCGCCACATGGTCCAGGCGGCAGCGTGGATCGGGCTGCTCGAGCCAGGCGGTGGGCGGGATCACCCCGCGTGCCATGGCCAGCAGGCTGATGGCGAACTCGGTCGCGCCGGCCCCGCCGCTCAGGTGGCCATGCAAGGACTTGGTGGAGCTCACGGGCAGGCGATCGGTATGGTCGCCAAAGGCCTGCCGGATGGTCTCGCTCTCGACCACGTCTCCGGCGTCGGTGGCCGTGCCGTGGGCGTTGAG
>JACCDS010604958.1_pt1 | contig 15729 bp, 12 predicted proteins | sample 7446441 | NCBI WGS metagenome assembly JACCDS01 (sample SAMN15323445, study PRJNA562643) | freshwater metagenome | isolation source: river surface water | place: USA:Blue River Watershed | collected 2017-08-17
AGGCCGCCGATCACGACCACCGCGAAGATGGTGACGATCAGGTTCGAGCCCATCAGTGGCGATACCTGCAACACCGGCGCCGCCAGCACGCCGGCAAAACCGGCGAGCGCGACGCCGAAGCCATAGGTCAGCGTGACCATCAGCGGCACATTGACGCCAAAGGCTTCGACCATTTTCGGGTTTTCGGTGCCGGCGCGCAGGTAGGCGCCGAGCCGCGTCTTCTCGATCACGAACCAGGTCGCCAGACACACCGTCAGCGAGGCCGCCACCACCCACGCCCTGTAGTTCGGCAGGATCATGAAGCCCAGGTCAGTCGCGCCCGCGAGCTGATCCGGCACCGAGAACGGCTGGCCGGATACGCCATAAAAAGACCGGAACACGCCTTCGATGATCAGCGTGATGCCGAAGGTCAGCAGCAGGCCGTACAGATGATCGAGCCGGTACAGCCAGCGCAGCATGGTCTTCTCGATCACGATGCCGAACAGCGCGACCAGCAGCGGCGCGATCAGCAGCATCGCCCAGTAGCTGATCCCGAAATACTGCAGCCCCATCCACGCGAGGAAGGCGCCCATCATGTACAGCGCGCCGTGCGCAAAGTTGATCACATTCAGCAGGCCAAAGATGACCGCCAGGCCCAGCGACAGCATCGCGTAAAACGAGCCGTTCACCAGTCCCAGCAGCAACTGACCCAGCAATGCCGACAGCGGAATGCCGAAGAAATCCATATCAAACCCCCAGCAATTCGTTCAGCACAGGCATCTTTTCGTCCAGCTGCGACGACGTAAACTGCTCGACGATCGCGCCGTGCTCGACGACATAAAAGCGGTCCGCCAGCGGCGCGGCGAAGCGGAAATTCTGCTCCACCATCACGATGGTGTAGCCCTTGGCCTTCAGCATGGTGATCATGCGCGCGAGCGCCTGCACGATCACGGGCGCCAGGCCCTCCGAGATCTCATCGAGCAGCAGCAGCTTGGCGCCGGTGCGCAAGATGCGTGCAACAGCCAGCATCTGCTGCTCGCCACCGGACAGCCGCGTGCCCTGGCTGTGCCGGCGCTCGTCGAGGTTGGGGAACATGCGGTAGATTTCATCGACCGGCATGCCGCCTTCCATCAGCACCGGCGGCAGCAGCAGGTTCTCCTCGGCCGACAACGACGAAAAGATCGCCCGCTCTTCCGGGCAGTAGCCGACGCCGAGATGCGCGATGCGGTGCGTCGGCAAGCCGATCGATTCGACGCCATTGATTTTCAGAGAACCGGTGCGTCGTCCGGTCAGCCCCATGATCGCGCGCAGCGTGGTGGTGCGGCCCGCGCCATTGCGGCCCAGCAGGGTCACGACCTCGCCCTGCTCGACCGACAGGTTCAGGTCGTGCAGGATGTGCGACTCACCGTACCACGCATGCAGTCCCTTGATGTCGAGCGCCTTGCTCATCAGTGCGCTCCTTCGAGGTCAGCCGCGCTGCCCATGTAGGCCTCGAGCACCTGGGGGTTGCGCGATACGGTAGCGTAATCGCCCTCGGCCAGGATAGCGCCGCGCTGCAGCACCGAGATACGGTCGCAAATACCCGACACCACGCTCATGTTGTGCTCCACCATCAGGATGGTGCGGCCCCGGGCGACCTTCCTGATCAGCTCGGTCACGCGCGCGACGTCCTCATGGCCCATGCCCTGCGTCGGCTCATCGAGCAGCATCAGCTCCGGCTCCATCGCCAGCGTGGTCGCGATCTCGAGCGCGCGCTTGCGGCCGTACGGCAGATCGACAGTCACGCTGCCGGCGAATTCGCGCAGGCCGACTTCATCGAGCAGCTGCAGCGCGCGCTCGTTCAGCTGGTCCAGCGTCTTCTCGCTTTTCCAGAAGTGCAGCGAGGTGCCCAGCGTCCTTTGCAGGCCGACGCGCACGTTCTCCAGCACCGTCAGGTGCGGGAACACGGCCGAGATCTGGAACGAGCGGATGATGCCCATGCGGGCCACTTGCGCGGGGCGCAGCCGCGTGATATCACTGCCGTTGAACAGGATCTGGCCTGAACTCGGCGCGAGAAACTTGGTCAGCAGGTTGAAGCAGGTCGTCTTGCCCGCGCCGTTCGGCCCAATCAGCGCGTGGATGTGGCCGCGCTGCACCTGCAGGTCGACTTCGTTGACCGCGACGAAGCCCTTGAACTCCCGCGTCAGGCGACGCGTTTCGAGAATGATGTCAGCCATTGCCCTTGATTTTCATTGTTGTCATGCCAGCGCTGTCTCGGGCGCTTTTATTGGCAGGTCCCCTCACAGCCCCAAACTTATTCGATTTTCATCAAAAAACAAACTGGATTATTTATCAGGCAATCATATCCAGCCGGATACGGCACGCAGTTTGATCCGGGCAAAGCGCACCGCCGGCCGGGTTGAAGAATGTCGCGCTGCCGGTCGATAGGGCAGCTACGACCGTTTTCCTGCGCGTCCGCGCGGCTTTGTGTATTCTGGCGTTGATCAACCTCATTACAGCGAGACCGGAATGAAATCCCTGTTCGGCGACATCAGCAATATCATCAGCCTGTCGATCACGCCCGCCTTCCTGATTCTGGGCGTGCTGCTGCAATTGCGGGTGCTGAACAACCGGCTCGACCGGATCACCGGACGACGCGAAGTGCTGGAGCAGCGGCTGAGCGGCGGCGGCGGAACCCGTGAAATGCTCAGGCATGAGCTCGGCGTGCTGTACCGGCGCGCTGACGTTATCCATCGCGCAGTCAGCTTCTCGTCGGTCAGCATGGTCGCCATCTGCGCGGTGGTAGTCGCCCTGTTCGCCGACGATGCATTCCGGCTGCAACTGGCGTCGCTGGTCGCCTTCCTGTTCGTCGCCGCGATGCTGCTGCTGATCTGCAGCTTCAGCCTGTTCCTGCACGAGATCTTCATTGCCAGCCATTCGATGCCAAGCACCGCACTGCTGACAACGCGGCACAGCGACGCGCCGCGCTAGCGGCCTCAGGCCGGCCGGATCGCGTCGGCCAGCCAGAAGCGCGAGTTCATCTCCTCCAGCCCCACCGCCGCTAGCACCTCGCGCAGGCGCTGCGCGGCCTTTTGTCGCGGCAAGTCCTTGTAGCTGGCAATGATCAGCTCGTTTTTCATCGAGTGTTCCCAGCCCACCAGCTCGGTCACGTTCAGCTGATAGCCATGCGCCTCGAGTTGCAGGCAGCGCAGCACATTCGTCAGCTGACTGCCGAATTCGCGCGTGTGGATAGGGTGCCGCCACAGCTCGGTCAGCGCATCGCGCGCCAGCATCTTCCCTTTCAGCCTTCGCAGGGTGGCCGCTACTTCGGCCTGACAGCAAGGCACCAGCACGATGAAGCGCGCGCGCTTCTTCAACGCGAAGCTGATCGCATCGTCGGTTGCGGTATCGCAGGCATGCAGCGCCGTGACGATATCAACCGTGTCCGGCAGCGCCGGCGAAGTAATCGAGTCGGCCACCGACAGGTCGTGGAAGCGCATCCGCGCAAATCCCAGCTGCGCGGCCAGCTCGCGCGCACGCACCACCAGTTCCGCGCGCGTCTCGATGCCGTGGATCACTGCGCCGTTGTCGCGCTGCTTGAAGAACAGGTCGTAAAGAATAAAGCCCAGATACGACTTGCCCGCGCCATGATCCACCAGTGAAATCGCGCGTCCTTCGTCATCGAGCTGCTGCAGCAGCGGCTCGATGAACTGGAACAGGTGATAGACCTGCTTGAGTTTGCGACGGCTGTCCTGGTTCATCTTGCCGTCACGCGTGAGGATGTGCAGCGCCTTCAGCAACTCGATGGATTGTCCTGCCCTGATTTCCGGTTCTGCCATGGTGAAACGATCTCCTGCTGCAAGGCCGCCATGTTAACCCAGCGCGCGACCGGGAATGTCCGCGCCCGGTGCGTGCGGCAAGCTAAAGATATTTCACTGGTCGCGGTAGTTCTTACGCGCTCTTGCCCGTCGCGCGCGGCGCGGCGCGTCATCGCAGCGGTGGGCATGGTCGCTGCTTAGACCTCCATCGTGCCAAAGCATTGGCCCATCACAGACCGCGCACCAGCGCGGCACGCCTGCATGTCAGGGAGCTTCCATACTCAAGCAGAGGATGACCCATGAAAGTTTTTTATTCGCGCCTGTTCACCCCGTGGTGGATCGCAGCGCTTTCCATGCTGGTAATTGCCGGTTGCGGCAGTGACAGCAATCCCATCAGTCCGACCGCGGCCGGCACCAATCAGGTGAATTCGGTCAACAGCAAGGTGCCGAGCAATGTATTCTCGGCGACGCTGACCGGTTCGGAAGAAGTACCGGCCGTGAATTCGGCGGCGACCGGCACGGGTGTCGTCGTCGTCGACCCGAACACGCGGACGATGAAGGCTACCATCGTCACCGCCGACATCGCGGGTACGGCCGCGCACATCCATGTCGCTCCGCGCGGTGTGGCGGGACCGGTAGTGTTCGCACTGACGGAAACGGCAGCGGGATCCGGCATCTGGTCCACAACGGTAACGCTGACCACGGAGCAGCTGGCTCAGCTTCAGGCCGGCAATTACTACTTCAACGTGCACACGGCAGCCTTCCCGGACGGTGAGATACGCGGCCAGATCACGGCATCGCTGCCGCAAAGCGGCGCAGCGATCAACACGGGTTCCAACCTGACCAGTACCGGCGCAACCGGTACCAATGCGACGACACCGGGCACCGCCACGACTACCGGCACGACTACGGGTACAACTACCGGAACGACGGCGGGCACCGACACCAGCGTGACCGGCACGTCCGCAGGCAGCTCGGGCATCGGCACAACGGGTGGCGGCAGCAGCGCCACGACCGGATCCGGTACGGCGGCCACGACGCCTGGCGCGGTAACAGCCGCAGCGGTTCGTCCGGTGTTTTACACCAACGTGCTGTCCGGTGCGCTGGTGGTGCCGCCAACCTCCAGCACGGCAACCGGTACGGCGATTACGGTGTTCCGCCCGCGGGACAACACGCTGGTCTCGGTGATCATCACCAATGGCATCACCGGCACTGGCGCCAGCTTGCGGCAGGCGACGCCGACGGCGATCGGACCGGTCGTGGCCACGCTGACTGAGTTGATTGCAGGCTCGGGCATCTGGACTTCGCGCGTTACCCTGAGCAGTGAGCAAGTCACGGCGTTCAAAGCAGGCAATTTCTACTACGAAGTGTCGTCTGCAGCCTTCCCGTCCGGTGAAATCCGCGGTCAGGTCGTGAAGACCAGCGGCACGACCACCGTCGCCACGACGGGCACTGGCACCACAACCGGTACCGGCACAACGACCCCGACCACCACGACCCCGACCACCACGACTCCGACCACCACGACAGGTACCGGAACGACCAGTACCGACCTGACCGGCTCCGGCACGACGGGCGGCACCACCGGCTCGACCGTCGGCACCGGCACGACGCCGACCACCGGCGCAACCGGCATCGGCACGACGGGCACGAATACCGGCACCACAACGATAACGCCAACGACGACCATCACCGGCACCGGCACCACCACGCCGACCAGTACCACCGGCGGCTAAGCGCAGGCGCCGGACTCAACCAGCCCCGGATGTCTTCCCGGGGCTTTTTTCATCGAATTGCCGCCGAACTCAGCCGGCCAGACCTTCCGTGACCGGCAGCGACTTCTGCAAATAGGCGGTCAGCTGCTCTTCATCGAGCGGCATGCTGAACAGATAGCCCTGATACGCGTGGCAACCATGCGCTGCCAGGAAGGCGCGTTGCCGCTCGTCTTCGACGCCCTCGGCGATCAGCTGCAGCTTCAGGCTTTGCGCCAGTACGACGATGGTGCGCACGATCGCAGCATCGGTTTCCACTGTCAGAACATTGCGGAAGAAGGAATGATCGATCTTCAATTCGTCGAGCGGCAAGCGGCGCAGGTAGGACAGCGACGAATACCCGGTGCCGAAGTCGTCGAGCGAAAAACTCAACCCGCAAGATTTCAGCATCTTCATCTTGTAGATCACTGCATTGACGTCATCGACCAGCAGGCTCTCGGTAAGCTCCATGCGCAGCCGGCGCGGATTGACGCCGGTACGCTTCACAACGTCCAATGTCTGATCGACGAACATCGGATGCCGGAACTGACGCGCGCTGACATTGACCGACAGCGTCAACTGCGCCGTCTGCGGCCGGGCAGCCCACTGTACCAGCCGTTCGCATGCGCTCTGCACCGCCCACATGCCGATCGGAATGATCAGCCCGGTCTCCTCGGCTACCGTGATGAAGTCGGCCGGAGATACCAGGCCCAGTGTCGGATGACGCCAACGCAGCAGCACCTCGAAGCCGAGCAGCCGGCCGGCCTCCGTAACCTGCGGCTGGTAATGCAGCACGAACTCGCGCTGACGCAATGCGCGCCTCAGGTCGGCCTCGAGCTGGGCGCGGCGCGACAGCTGCTGCTGCATCGACGGTTCGAAGAAACGGATCACATTGCGGCCGGCCGCCTTGCTCTGGTACATCGCAAGGTCGGCGCGCTTGAGCATCTCGCTCACGCTGTCCTGCGCGGTGTCGAACACATAGATGCCTATCGAGGCACTGCTGTGGTAATCGTGACCCTGCAGCTGATAGGGTTTGTCCAGCGCGGCGAGTATCTTGTCGGCCACCATCTCGGTGTTGCGCCGGAATACGTCCTGCGATTCGCGACCGCCCTTGAGCAGCACCACGAACTCGTCACCGCCGAGCCGCGCGACCAGGTCGTTCCTGCGCACCGCGCCCTGCAAGCGCTGCGCTGCCTCTGTCAGCAGACGGTCGCCCATGTCGTGGCCGAGGTTGTCGTTGATGGTCTTGAAGTTGTCGAGGTCGATGAACACGATCGCACCGTGCTCGATGCTGTGCGGGCTGGCGTCGACCAGCTTGTGCAGGCGGTCGAGCAGCAACCGGCGATTCGGCAGGCCGGTCAGCGGGTCGTAAAAAGCCAGGCGCTGTATCTCGGATTCAGCCGCCTTGCGTTGGCTGATGTCGAGCATTATCCCGCGCAGCACGCTGCCTTCATGCGCATCATCACGCACTACGCTGCCGATTTCCTCCACCCACAGATAGTCGCCACCGCGGCTGCGCAGCCGGTACTCGCAGCTGTACTCCATGCCGCCGCCTATGGCTTCGTCGCGCGCATGCTGCGCGTCGTCGATATCTTCTTCATGCACCTGCGCCCGCCAGAAGCCGGGCGCGTGCCAGTCCGGTATCGGAAACCCGAACAAGCGCTCCGCCTGCGGCGACACATAGCTGTAGTCGCCGTCCGGCAGGGCCACTTCCCAGGACACCGCATTCGTCCCCTCAATCAGCATCCGGTAACGGCCGATCAGGCGGCTCCGGCGCTCGCTTTCATCATGCAGGCGTTCATGTTGGGCGTTCAGGCTGTCGAGCATGTGATTGATCGAGCGCGCCAGTCCGGCCACCTCATCCGATCCGCCGACCGGCGCGCGCTCGGCGCTGAATCCCTTGTGTACGACCTCGCTGGAGAAGCTTTCGAGATCGCGCAGCTGTCGCGTCAGCAGCAGCGCGACGCGATGGCCCAGCGCCATCACTGCGATTGCGCTGATCAGCACCAGCGTGATGATCAGTGCCAGTTGCAAGGCATTGACGGCGGGCCGCCCCGCGTCCGGCTCTACGCTGACCCTGAGCTGCAATGCGTCGAACGGCGGGGGCAGGCTGAGCGCAGCCGTGATGGCGGCGGCCGGCGGGCTGGGCAGGCCGGCCGCTGCCGGATCCCAGACCAGCGTCACTGTCTCCGAGTACAGCACCGAGTTCAAGTGAAACTGGAACAGCAGGGCACCCTCCGGCTGATTGGTGCGCGGCGGACGAATCAGCTTGACCGCGAGCAGTTCCGGCCCGTCGCTGCCCTTGCGCAGCACCACGCCTTCTGTGCCTTGGTTCAGATGCTGCCGCAGCCATTGCCTGTCCTCATCGCTGAAGCGCGCATAGTCATTGCTGGCGAGGTCGCCGCCGATGAAGTCGGTGAACAGGATCGCCACCGGAATCGCGTTCACGTGATGAATACTGGACAGGTAGGGATGCAGGTAGCCGTCGCGGCCGGCCGAGTCAGTCAGGGCGGACGCGAGCAGGCTGCTGTCGGCCAGTTCGCCGATACGCGAGATCAAGCCGCGCATGGTCGTCTCGGCCAGCATCGCGCTGTGATCGGCATCGCGCTGCATCAGCCGGCGACCGGTATCGCGATTCTGCAGCGCGGCCAGTCCTATGGATGCCAGTGCCGTCAGCAGGATTACCGCTGTCGCGAGTGCGGCGCTGGCCAGCGCGAAGCGCTGCGCGAGGGTGGCCGTCGCAAATGAGGCCTTCCAGCGTGACAGCAGGCGCTTCATCGAGGCACCAGCAATCCGTCGGCCCGATAGCGCATCATCGTCAGGTCGGTCGATGACAGCGCTTCGTGCCGGCGGGTCGAAAAGGCAGGCCGGTAGGACTTCACCAGTCCCTGCCAGTGCGGAAGATGTTCGAGCGCATGACGGATGCGCGCGCGATCGGCGCTACCGGCTTTTGCAATCGCCAGCGCCAGCAGGTGGACCGCATCGTACGCATGCGCGACGCCGACCGCCGAGCGGATATCTTCGATGCGCTTGATACCCAGTGACGCAGCCGACGCGAAAAAGCGGGTGCGCCGCGCCGGATCGGCGCCATGGAAACTGAAGGTCTGCAGCACCGACAGATCGACCACCTTCAGCGCATCGCCGCACTGCTCGACGAATTCGCCGCCGGCCACCCCCCAGTGAGCAATCAGCGGCACGCGCTGTGCAAGCGGCAGCCTGGCCATTTCGCGAACCAGAATTGCGGCTTCATCGTTGGCTACGATCACGATCGCCTGCGCACCGGCATTGACCATCTGCTGATATTTTCCGATCAGCGTGGTGTCGGCCCAGCTGAACCAGTTACTGGCAACGATGGCTGGCGCCGGAGCCTGCTTCAGGTAAGCCTCCGCCGCGGCAAGATTGCTGCGGCCCCACGCGGTATTGCTGAGCAAAAGTCCGACGCGCCTGAAACCGCGCTGCGATGCGTGTTGCAACATGAAGGGCATCGCCAGACCATCGCGCAGCGACACGCGGAAAACATAATTTGGCTGCATGCCGTTGTGCACGATTTGCTCGGCAGACGACCAGACCGCAATAAAAGGAATTTTTTGTTCGGCGATCACCGGCAGTTGCTCAATCACCACCGGGCTGAAGCGACCGCCCAGCACCGCAACCAGTCCCGGCTGCGCTGCGAGGTCCTTCAGGTTTGCAACGCCGCGCGCCGGAATCGAACGATTGTCGCGAATCGCCAGCTGCAGCTGGCGACCGCCAAGCAGCCCGCCGGCGGCATTGATCTCATCGATCGCACCCTGCGCGCCAAGCTGTATCGCTTGCGCCGACGTGCTGCGCTGCAGGCCGAACTCGGCATCAATGCCGATCAGCAGCGGCGCCTTGTCCGTTGCTGACGCAAAGGGCATCACCGCGCTGCCGAGCAGGGCGCTCGCGCAGCACAGCATGAAGTGTCGTTTCGAGTCGGACAAGGAATTCGGGCTGGACATGATCCCCATCACAGGCGGTATCGTGCATCAATGAATCATTGCCGAAAGGATACATTAGGTATATCTGCCTGAAAATGAATCCGCGCGAAATTGACAGAAATTTCATCGATAAATTTCTTCGAATGAATTTTTTATTGCGATTAATTACTGCGAGGAAATTATTTCTGCATCACATAGTCGCCGGGCGCTGCTGGCAGGTCATGATCTTTGCATTGCACCGGATGCGATGGCCGCTGTTGCTGTCCATGCTGCAGCCAGTCCGCCCAGGCTGGCCACCAGGATCCTTGTCGCGCCGGTGTGGAACGCAGCCAGCGGTCCGGGTCGATGTAATTCTCGCTGTGTGGCAGCAGCATTACGCGATAGTGTCGTCGCGGATGTCCGGGCTCGCTGCAGATGCCGGCGTTGTGACCGCCTGAGGTCAGCAGGAAGCTCATGTCGGTGCCGATCGCGAGGCTGAGCTTGTAGACTGAGCGCCACGGCGCGACGTGGTCGGTCTCGGTGGCGACGACGAAGGTCGGCACGCGAATATCGCCGAGCGCGAGCGGGCGACCATCAACCTGAAACCGTCCCGCGAACAAGTCATTGTTCAGGAACAGCTGGCGCAGGTAATCGCTCTGCATCCGGTAGGGCATGCGCGTCGCATCAGCATTCCATGCCATCAGGTCCGTCATCGTCTCGCGCTGGCCGAGCAGGTAGTTGTTCACGATGCGCGACCACACCAGGTCACGCGTGCGCAGCAGCTGGAACGCGCCGGCCATCTGCCGGTTGTCCAGATAGCCCTGACTCCACATCACGTCTTCGAGATAGTCGAGCTGGCTGTCGTCGATGAATAACCGCAATTCGCCGGCCTCGGTAAAGTCGGTCTGCGCGGCCAGCAGGGTCAGTGATGCCAGATCATCGCGATGCTGCTGCGCCAGCCATGCCGCGAGTATCGCCAGCAGCGTGCCGCCGAGGCAGTAGCCGACTGCCTGCACGCGCTCGCCACGCTCGCGCTTCCTGACCTGTTCCAGCGCGGCGAGCGTGCCCTGGCGCAGGTAATCGTCAATGCCAAGGTCGCGATCCTCGGTACCCGGATTGCGCCACGAGATCATGTACACCGTGTGCCCGCGCGACACCAGATAGTTGACCAGCGAGTTATGCGGCGACAGGTCGAGGATGTAGTACTTCATGATCCACGCGGGAACGAACAGCACCGGCTGCCGGAATACCTGCGGGGTCTGTGGCGCATACTGGATCAGCTCGATCAGGCGATTGCGGAACACCACTTGCCCCGGCGTGTTCGCCACTTCATGGCCGGGACGAAATTTATCCGCGTCGCGCGGCGGATGGTCGCCCAGCGCGCGCTCCCAGTCTTCCCCCAGGTACTGCAGGCCACGCAGCAGGTTCTGGCCACCCTCGCGCGCAATCGCATCGAGCACTTCCGGATTGGTCGCAATGAAATTCACCGGCGACATCATGTCGAGCAATTGCCGCGAAGCGAAGGACGCGACCTGCTGGTGATGCGCGGACATGCCGCCGATGCCGGTCGTCGCGTTATGCCACCACTGCTGCTGCAGCAGGAAGCTCTGGTAAATGAAGCAGTAAGGCCAGCTCTGCCATTGCGGCGCACGGAATCGCCGGTCCTGTATCAATGGCTCGATACAGGGCGCGCAATCGCCGCCGGCCAGCGTGCGCACCGCGTACAGGCCCAGCCGCGTCGCTTTGCGCGCAGCCTTCTCGACCAGCAATTGCTGCTTGCCGGGTGAGGCCGACAGGTGTACCAGCCAGTCTATCCACGCCAGCGTCAGGCTGCCCGGCGAGATGAAGCCGGTCAGGCGGCCCATCGCTGCATGGAACATGCGATCCGCCGGCGTTGGCTGGTCGAGCTCGTCAGCGGCCGGCACGGCTTCTTCGCCGTGCGTGGTGTCCGGGCGGCGCGGCAGCACGGCCGCGAGGCTGGCGGCGGGTGTCAGGGTGGGCAGCAGGTCCATCGCTATAAAAAAATCCTTTCGACCACGCTCAGCCCGGCAAGTGCCGCTCAGCGCTCGCCGTACCGGCGCTGTACGCGAGCCATTACCGCGCGGGCGGATTGATACACGGCACCCGTCAAGCGCGCCAGCCTTCCGTCACGATCTCGCGCATGATCGAACAGCCAGTTACGCAACCGATAGCGCAATCCCATCCAGCTCATCCGCATCACGGTCGATGGCGACAAGGCCATTTGCAGCGGCGATCGGTAAATCGTGAGCCGGATCAGCGAGCGCGGATAGCCGAGCAGCTGTGTCTTGTACTGATAGCGGCCCCACAGCAAATGACATTCACGCGCGCCGATGCGGATGCAGTCGCAGACCGACCAGAAGCAGCACATCATGCCCAGCCGGTAGGACTCCAGCGCCGGGTCAGCTGCCGACAGCAGCATCACGTAGTTATCGCCGACGCGGCATGCCAGCGAGCCGCCGCAGACGCGACCGGCCTGACGCGCGATACCGATCAGACCGCTCTCCGATGCGAGCTTCATCATGCGCGCAGTTTCGCGTCGCGACATTTCGGCGCGCTTGCCGCGCGAGGCCATGCTGGCCCGCTTGAATTCCTGCAGCTGCCGCAGGAAGCGGCGCAATTCGTCGCTGCGCATCTCGCTGCCCCGCAGCACTTCCCATTGCAGGTCAGGATGATCGCGCTGCAAGCGGTTGCCGTAGCCGCGTATCGTCTTGCGCGTGGACTTACCGAGCGCAGCAACATAGTCTTCCACGCGAGCCGGCAGCTCGATCACGTAGTTTTCCGAGAAGGCGTACTGCTGCAATACCAGTCCGGACAGCGGGCGCGGCAGAGAAATCGCGTTGAAGCACACGGACTCCGCATAAGCAAAGCGCGAGAACACCGCACGACAAAATTCGGCCGCGATGTCCTGCCCGAGATCGATCATTTCGGTCAGCACCACCGCCTGCAGCCCACGCATGCGGAACAGCAGCACACCGATCACTTCACCGCGCCGATAGCCTATCCAGGTGTGCGGCGTCGGCCGCGCCGCATCGCACAGCTCCAGATGGCGCAGCGAGGCGTACAGGCTGCCATGCAGGCGATCGAGCGCAGCTGCGGCAAAGGCAGGCACCGCATATTCATGAATCTCGCTGACGATATCGACGAGGGAGTCGGTGGCCGGCAGCGGATCAATGCCGGGAGCGGCTGCCAGCGAATGCGGCAGCGAAGTGTCGGTCAAGTGTGCCATGGCTCTCCCTGATGAAGCGTGGAGCCATTGTCGGCGCAGCGAAGAAAATCCTGCTTGAGGACCGCCAAGCAGCGCGATGCTGCGCCTGTCGTCAGTCAATCGACGCGACGCAAAGCGAGCGCATCATCTGAATCACTCAGGGGAGTGTCCAGCGGGGACAGCCCGGTGTCCAAGCCGGCCGGCGTGGTTCGAATCCATGCTCCCCTGCCCGCCCGCATGGGGGAGGGGGTTGGGTCAGCCGATCTCCGCGATCATCTCGATCTCGACGCAGCTTCCTAGCGGCAGCTGCGCGACGCCGAACGCCGAGCGTGCGTGTTTGCCGACATCGCCGAACACCTCGCCCAGCAGCTCGGAGCAGCCATTGGTCACCAGATGGTGCTCGGTGAAGTCGGCCGTCGAATTGACGAGGCTGACCAGCTTCACGATGCGCTTCACCCGCCCGAGATCGCCGCCGCACGCCGCATTCAGCGTCGCGATCAGGTCGATCGCAACGGCGCGCGCGGCTTCCCTGCCCTGCTCGGTCGTCATGTCACGGCCAAGCTGCCCGACCCAGGGTTTGCCATCTTTCTTTGCGATATGGCCGGACAGGTACAGCGTGTTGCCGCTCTGGACGTACATGACGTAGGCGGCAGCGGGGGTGGCGACGGCTGGCAGCGTGATGCCAAGTGAATCCAGTTTCTGCTCAATATTCATTTCAACTCCTGAAAAATATTTTCCGGCGCCTACGCAAGTAGCCGGCCTCCAGCGCCACGGATAGCGCCTTTGTCAAAGGTAAAGACGTCGGTGCATCCCGCATCACGAGCCAGTTCAGCAATAAGAAAGTCAGCAAAACTGGATTTTTCCCTGCCATCCGCGCTGAATCTCTGGAGCGCCAGCTGGACCACATCGCGACGTTCGATCACGAATACCGCCATCGCGAGCAAGTCATCCAGGACTTCGGCAATTTCGCGTCGCGTGGCTGCATATCGGCGTTTCAGGACCCAGCAGAGTTCAGCCAGCACGACGACGCTGATGTAACCCGGCTTTGATGCCGATAACTCGTCTTCGATCAGATCTATTGCGCGCTTTCCCTGCTTCGCATCGTCCTGGGCAAGATAGCGAACCAGCACATTTGTATCGAGTCCGATCATGCGCAGGTCCTGCCGAAACGAGCGATAGCGCCGTCTGCAATGGCCTCATTCATCTCGTCGATACTGACAGGCCTCGGCACCCGACCGGCAAATCTGCCGCGCAAAACCGATGGATGTTTCGACACGGGAATCAGGGTAAAACCCTCGCCGGACTCAACAAAATCGACCTGGTCGCCCGGCGCCAGACCAAGCTTCTTCCTCACTGCCGATGGCAGCGTGATCTGTCCTTTGCTGGTGAGCTTGGCGACGGCCATAAATTTCTCCTTACCGCTGGTAAGGAACCATACGTCACCCGTACTCAAGGGTCAAGGCTGACGCACAAGGTCCCGCCCCTTGAATTTATGAGCCACGCCCTCATATCAAGCGAAATTCTTTGTCATTCAAGAACTTACCGAGGACACCATGACCGTCGCAGAAAAACAAACCCTGGGCTTCCAGGCCGAAGTCAAGCAGCTGCTGCAGCTGATGATTCACTCGCTGTACTCGAACAAGGAAATCTTCCTGCGCGAGCTGATCTCGAATGCGTCCGACGCATCGGACAAGCTGCGTTTCGAGGCGATCAATAACGCCGGTCTGTTTGACGGCGACAGCGAACTGGCAATCAGGGTTGATTTCGACAAGGCCGCGCGCACCATCAGCATCAGCGACAACGGCATCGGCCTGTCGCAACAGGAGGCGATCGACCACCTCGGCACGATCGCGAAATCCGGCACCAAGGAGTTCTTCTCCAGACTTTCCGGCGACCAGCAGAAGGATGCTGCCCTGATCGGCCAGTTTGGCGTCGGCTTCTACTCCGGCTTCATCGTCGCCGACCGCATCACCGTCGAATCGCGCCGCGCCGGCCTGCCGGCGAATGAAGGCGTGCGCTGGGAATCGGCCGGCGAAGGCGACTTCACGGTCGAGACCATCGACAAGCCGCAGCGCGGAACGACCATCATCCTGCACCTGCGCGAGGGCGAAGACGAACTGCTGTCTGCGCACCAGCTGCGCTCCATCATCCGCAAGTACTCGGACCACATCTCGCTGCCGATCAAGATGCGCAAGGAAGAGTGGGACGAGGAAAAGAAGGAAATGCTTGTCCGCGATGAGCTGGAAACAATTAATCAGGCCAGCGCGCTGTGGGCGCGCAGCAAGTCCGACATCAGCGACGAGCAGTACAAGGAGTTCTACAAGCATGTGTCGCATGACTATGCGGAGCCGCTGACCTGGACCCACAACCGCGTCGAAGGCCGCAGCGAGTACACGCAGCTGCTCTACATCCCGTCCAAAGCACCGTTCGACCTGTGGGACCGCAACCAGCGCGGCGGCATCAAGCTGTACGTGAAGCGTGTGTTCATCATGGACGATGCCGAGCAGCTGATGCCGGTCTATCTACGCTTCGTGAAAGGCGTCATCGACTCCAGCGACCTGCCGCTAAATGTCTCGCGCGAGATCCTGCAGGAATCACGCGACGTCAAGGTGATCCGCGAGGGATCGACCAAGCGGGTGCTGGGCATGCTGGAAGAACTGGCCAATGCGGACGAGCAGGAGAAAAAGGACAAGTACGCGGGCTTCTGGACCGAGTTCGGGCAGGTGCTCAAGGAAGGCATAGGCGAGGATGCGGCCAACAAGGAGCGCATCGCCAAGCTGCTGCGCTTCGCCAGCACGCATCATGACAGCGACGCACAGCAGGTCTCGTTCGCCGACTACGTGGCGCGCATGAAGGATGGCCAGGACAAGATCTACTATGTCACTGCCGACAGCTACACGGCGGCCAAGAACAGCCCGCACCTTGAGATCTTCCGCAAGAAGGGCGTGGAAGTGCTGCTGATGACCGACCGCGTGGACGAGTGGATGCTTTCGTTCCTGACCGAGTTCGAAGGCAAGGAGCTGGTTTCGATCGCCAAGGGC
>JACCDS010562777.1_pt1 | contig 15719 bp, 12 predicted proteins | sample 7446441 | NCBI WGS metagenome assembly JACCDS01 (sample SAMN15323445, study PRJNA562643) | freshwater metagenome | isolation source: river surface water | place: USA:Blue River Watershed | collected 2017-08-17
CTGCAACAGGCTCCGTTACCGCAGGAACAGGAAGGATAGGTTTTTCAGGCGCTGGAGTAACAATAGGCTCAGGTACAACTACCGCAACGGGTTCAGTTACCGCAGGAATAGGAAGGATAGGTTTTTCTGGTGTAGGAGCAACAATAGGCTCTGGTACAACTACTGCAACAGGCTCCGTTACCACAGGAACAGGAACGATAGGTTTTTCAGGCGCTGGAGTAACAATAGGCTCAGGTACAACTACCGTGGCAGGTTCTGTTACTACAGGAATAATTACCCCAGGTTTTTGAGGCGCTGGAGTAACAATAGGCTCTTGTACAACTACTGCAACAGGCTCCGTTACCGCAGGAACAGGAAGGATAGGTTTTTCAGGCGCTGGAGTAACAATAGGCTCAGGTACAACTACAGCTACAGGTTCTGTTACTGCAGGAATTGGAATGATAGGTTTTTCTGGTGCTGGAGTAACAATAGGCTCAGGCGTAACAATTGTAACGGGTTCAATAACCGCTGGAGCTGGAATTGCAGGTTCTTTGGGCGCAGGAGGAATATTTATTTCAATTTTTTCCCATGTAATATCAATGGTTTCTTCTGCAGAGTTATTTTGGCTATCTAAAATAAGCAATTTAATAAAACCTGATTGGGAGAAGGGGCCAATTGTTGGATTGGATAAATTAGCGTCGTTAATTGGGGCAGAGGATGTCCAAAAGTATTTATAAGGGGGAACTCCCTTTCTGGCTGTAGTGAATCCAGATGTTGAATAGGTTTCGTCACCTTTTAATGTAGAATTTTGTCCAGCATCAGCAATTAATTTAGCAGGTACCGCCACCTCAATCTTAGACCGAGGGCCCTCACAATCGTTGATTTTTTGAGAAACCCACCTTGTAACCATTAAATCATCGTCGGTTTCATTAATCACATTTTTTAATGTGATACTCGTTGCAGTACTGATATAATTGGCGTCATCTTCATTTGTATACCAAATATTATTGGTTCCACCACTTGCTTTAAATAGTATATTGGATCCGCTTTTGATTATTGCGGGGGTTCCTGCATTTTGTGGCGCACTCGGTACGGAAAAACCTTGCGCACTCGTACCGGAACTAGTTAAACTCTCGCATCCATTTTTAAAACAGCTCGCTTTGAAGGAAACTGGATTTAAATCTGTGGGCGTAAATGAAAATTTGGCTCCCTCAGCTATTTTTTCTCCAGTGGAATTGTACCAAAAAGTTGTGTATGGATAACATCCATTAGATGTTACAGTGATGGAGCTATTGACACAGCCCTTAAAGACTGTTGCAGTATGAGTAGGTATGGGTGCTGTTTTTATTTGAATACTTACTTCATTGCTCGTTCTGGGACAAGTAGCTGTCTGATTCAGATTAAGCAAGGATCCTTCATTATCGTTATTGTTGCTTACTTGAAATTCGACTCTGATTTTAATTTTGTTTGCATCGATCGAAAAAGGAGCATTTTTTATGAGTAATTCATTGTTTTTGGTTCCGGCAAATATTTCATCATCCGACATATCTTGATAGGGGCCGCCATTAATAGATCTTGTCCATTGATAACTTTTGATATTTCCTTGAACGATGCCTGGAATTTGTACTTTTAAAGTATTGTTCGATCTTTCACATATAAGCGGATTAATAATCGACTCAATGGCATTTAGAGTAATGTTGGCAGGTTCTGAGGTAACAGTGCAAGCTTTGGTGGCAACTTTAACTCGGTATTGTGTCCCTGATGGATGTTCTATACCTCCTGAGGGATAGATTTGATAGTTTTCAGTGGTTGCTCCATTAATAGATTTAAAATCTGAATCACTAGGTCTTTTCTTTTCCCATTGATAGGTGGTTCCATTGCTTTCTACAAGCATTCGAATGCTGTTTCCTTCGCAATCTGTTTGGCTAATTGGATGTTTGGTTATTTCTGGACATTGTGCTTTTGAATTAAAGCCACAAATTAAACTAAAAAATAGTAAGGAGTATTTATATAAGTATGATTTCATGGTGGGCAGGTATTTAAGATTCATGCCCGAAATAATACAATCTTATTAAATCAAAAAAGCCATTAAAATGGCTTTTTGACTTAATATAAATTAACTGATAACTTTAATGTGTATTCTGTTGATTATTAGATAATTATGAAATTATCAAGAACTTTATTAAATGTCACATATTTTAACAGCTTGTTCAAGAGATGCCATTTTATCTTCTTTTGCAGGGATAAATTCTTGACCAATAAAACCTTTATAGCCCGTATCATAGATCGCTTTTATAATAGCTGCGTAATTCAGTTCTTGAGTCTCATCAATTTCATGACGGCCAGGAACGCCTCCTGTATGGTAATGTGAAATATATTGATAATTCTTTTTGATGGTTGCAATTACATCACCTTCCATTATTTGCATGTGATAAATATCATACAACAATTTGAACTTGTCTGAACCAACCATTTCGCAAAGTACCGCACCCCATTCTGTATGATCAGCTTGATAATCCTTGTGATTTACTTTGGAATTAAGTAATTCCATCGATATCGTCACATCATATTTCTCGGCTGTCTTCATAATTCTTTGAAGACCTATTTTACAATTAATTAATCCCTGTTCATCACTAATTCCGTTTCTATTTCCAGAAAAGGTAATTAAATTTTTAACGCCTGCTTTTGCAGCTTTAGGGATTAAATCTTCGTAAAATTGAACCAGTTGATCATGGTTTTTTACTTTGTTGAAAAAGTTAGGTAAGCCCATACCTTCTGGATATTTACCCCAGCCGATAGCGGCAGTCATATCATGTTTTTTCAAGATATCCCATTCTTCTGGACCTGTTAATTCGATGGATTGTAAACCGATTTTTTTCGCATTGACAACTAATTCCTCAAAAGGAATCTTATCGTAGCACCATCTACAAGCCGAGTGATTGACTTTTCCTTTTAAATCTGCTCCAACTTGACGGTCAGATTCAGAGAATCTTTTTTCCATATGGGTATTCAACATCCCTACTGATGCTAGTCCCAAAGAGTTTTTTAACACATCTCTTCTTGAGAAATTATTTTTCATATATGTTTTAGGTTTAGATTTTCTTAAAATATACTAACAAAATTCAATGCAAAAGATTGACTGATTCTAAATATCAAATCAGGATAAATTCCAAACAATATACTTAAAATTCCTAAAGAATATAAACTTGCTATTTCTAATTTGGTCAAATCATACATTTGCCAATCGGAATTTTTTAAATAAGTGGGTCCTAAATAAATCTTTTGAAATGTCCATAATAAATAACCAGCGCCTAATAAAATTCCAAGGGCGCCTAAGACTGCCCAAGAAGCATGTATATGCTTACTCGTAAATGCACCCATTAAACTAAAAAATTCACCGATAAATCCTGAAAATCCAGGTAATCCCAATGAAGCGAAAATAGCAATACCAGAAATTAAAGTAAATTTTGGCATCCAATTAGCCAGACCTCTAAAACTATCAATCGTTCTATTTCCTGTTCTATCATAAATTACTCCGACCATCAAGAATAGAAGTGAAGATAAAATACCATGAGAAAGAGATTGAAATATGGCTCCTTGAACTCCTTCAACATTGAATGAGGCAATTCCGATCAGTACAAACCCCATGTGAGAAATAGAAGAATAGGCGACTAGTTTTTTTAGATCTGACATAGCAAGCGCATTATATGCACCATAAATGATTGAAATGGCTCCTAAAGCAGCTAAAATATTTGCATTTTGAAGGGATTCTAAAGTGAAAAATGGAAAGCATATTCGTAACCATCCATAGGCACCAATTTTCAAAAGCACTCCAGCTAAAATGACCGATATAGGGGTAGGCGCTTCTACGTGAGCATCCGGAAGCCAAGTATGTAAGGGAACCAAAGGTAGTTTGATGGCAAAACCGATAAATAATAACCAAAAGCTCCAATATCTAGCACTGTAATCCGCCAAAAGCCATCCTGAATTGGGATGCAAAATGCTTCCAATTTGACAATTGTTAGGATCTCTTAAAGCCTGCATGTCAAAACTATGAACGATTTGCTGAGTTGGAATTTCTTGGTTAGCAATGGCGTTTTGAATGGCGTTTAATCCAGAAATATCAAAATTTTGGCCATCTGAAATCATTCCGATATGTATAGCAGTCTCATAAGGGTCTACATAGGCTATTCCCATACCAAGCATAACAACCAAAATAAATAATGAGCCAACAAGTGTGTAAATGAAAAATTTTATTGATGCATAGTTTTTCCTTGGACCACCCCAAATACCTATTAAAAAATACATGGGCAGTAACATGAATTCAAAAAAGACATAAAACAACAATAAATCTTTCGCCAGAAAACAACCAATAATCGAGGCATTTAAAAGCAAAATCAAGGAAAAATAACCATTTATTTTTTCTTTAATCACATGTGAATTAATGATTGCGATGAAACTGATAAAGCCCGTTAAAATGATTAGTCCAAGGCTTAGTCCATCTACTCCTAGGGCATAATTAACATGAAATTTCCCAAAATTACCGAGATCCAAGCGAATCCATTGATAGGTTTCTTCGAATTGAAAATTTGGATTAGAAAAATCATAGTTGGAATAGGCAAAGGCAATAAGGGCTAATTGAAGCCCCGAAAGTATAGTTGTAATTCTTTGTACCCAATTTCCCAATTTCCCACTGGCAACTAGAATGGATCCAATGAGTGGAATGAGAATTAGGAAAGATAAAATGGGAAATGCTGACATATATAATCCGATTAAGTCGGTTAAAAATTAAATCAAAAAATAAATTAAGAATATTCCAAAAGTGATAAAAACGAATATCCAATACGTTTTAATTTCTCCTGATTGCCATTTGCTAAAATATTTACCTGTTGTCTGACTCAATTTAGATGTAAAACCTACTAGAAGTCCATCTACTACTTTATGATCAAACCAAGCTATCATATGAGCAATAATGACCTGTATTTCTGCCAAAAAATTGATTGTTCGATCTAAAAATTGTACCTCTAATTGATTCAATAACTTGCTTTTGTGAAAAACCAGAGCATACATATTGGGCCAGAATTGGGGCAGAAATTGATAATTTTCTTTAGGAATCATTTTACGTGTTACATACGTTAATCCAATACCTGCTATCCAAGTGAAGGCCGTAATCATTATCCAATAATTGGGTGTATGGTGAATTATTATTTGGAAATAAGTTAAAACCGTTGAATGTTGAATTTCTAATGGATTGAAGCTAATCCAAATAAATAAGCTTAGTATGGCCAAAATTACTATGGGGATAATTTGCCAATAATCTGTTTTTACCTCCTTGAAAACAAGATTTTTTCTGTTTTCACCCAAAAAAATCAAATAAAATTGTCTGCTGATGTACCAAGAACTTAATAACATACCGATGCCTAGTGCAACAAGTAGACCTATGTATATTTCAGAATAAATACTTAATCTGCTGTATTCAATTAAATAACCAGCTAGATTTTCTTTAGAATAAAACCCTGTTGTTAGAGGTGCCCCCATGAGTCCTAAACCAAAAATCAAATAAGCATAGGTGTTTAACGGCATCCATTTTTTTAAGCCACCCATTTGATCTAAACTTTGCGCATCTAACTTTTTACTTGATTCTTGGTGATGTAAAAAATGGATAACGTAACCTGCGGAAAGGAATAATCCAGCTTTGAAAATACCATGCACCACCAAATGTAGCATTGATACTCCACTTCCCATGCCCATCCACATCAGTCCAATTTGAGAAATGGTAGAATAGGCCAATGCTTTTTTGATATCGTTTTGAAATAATGCAAAAGCAGCACCTGCTAACAAGGAAATAGCACCAATAATAGCCATCAGTAAATGCGTCTCTTCTCCCATTAATGGGAAAATACGGACTCCCAAAAATACACCAGCCGTTACCATGGTGGCAGCATGAATCAATGCAGAAGCGGGGGTTGGTCCTTCCATTGCATCTGGTAACCAAGACATTAAGGGAAATTGAGCAGATTTCCCAATTCCACCAGCTAACAGTGCAATTCCAATGTAAAAAGGTGCAGGGCCTAACAGGCTGACATTCATGTCTGAAAATCGATCACTTTTAAAATGTACAAATAGGGCAAAAAATCCTAAGAGAAGTCCTATGTCCCCCAAACGATTCAATAGAAATGCTTTTTTTGCAGCTTTGGTGGCGGCATCTTTTTGATGCCAAAAACCAATTAATAAAAAGGAACACGCCCCAACTAATTCCCATGAGCCATAAAAAATAGCAATTTGGTCAGTTAATACTAAACCTAACATTGCTGCTACAAAGAGATGCAGATAAATATAATATCGTGCTATTTTGGGATCCTCTTTTAAATAAGATTTTGAAAAGATTTGTACCAAAAAGCCTACTGATGTGACCAGTAATGACATTATTTGAGCAGGAGAATCAATGAAAAAACTTGCTTTATATAAATGAGAGCCGACTGTAAACCAAGGAAAACTAGCTCTAGCAATTTGTCCCTTTAAGAGTATAACTAAACCGACAGCAAACAAAAAATTTAGTCCGGATAAAAAAATGGATAAATTAGGGGCAACCTGCTTTAATTTACTTGGGATAATTCCTATTATCATTGCTGATATCCAGGGAATTAGGATAAGCAAAGAAAATAAGAAAGGTAATCCCATAGGGTTGCTCGATTTAATTTACAAATATAGGGTTTAAATGATAGAAAATTATCAAGAACCTGTTAGGAAATACTCTAAAAATTGATTTTTGGGGAATGGGGCCCCTTACCCCCTGCAAAATATAGTTTTTTTAGTTCAAATAACTGATAATACACGTATATCACAATCAAGTTGTTGATGAATTTTCTTCTAATTCATTTACCGTGTTGTCTAAAGAGAAAATGCGAAGAAAGAAAAGAGCCAATTGAAAACTGGAAAAATCAACATTCATCACTCATAATTATTTCGACCGAGGCTTAGGAGTTGAATGCGGGAGGTGGAAACTAATTATCCACCACTAACAGGAGGTATTAAAGCAATTTCCATGTTTTCTTCGATGATGAAATCATTTTCGGGGAAATGGTGCTCCACAGCGATTCTTAGAGAAGGTAATTGATTCAAAGATGCATATTGACTTTTTACAGCGCCAAGTAATTCTTTCGCCGTTGACTTTTGTTCTGTTTCAAAAAGAAGTTCTTTTTGTTGCAATAAATCTCGGGTAATTCCAAAAAGTAGAATTTTGTAAGTAGGCATTTGATTGGAGGCAATTTTGTACCTTTGTTAATTGTTTCGCAAATATATTGGATATAATTCAAAACGCTAACTTCTTTTCAGATCAAATAATCGATAACCATGGTCGAGCAATTACCTATTTGCGCTTGGCAGTAACTGATCGATGTAATTTACGTTGTTTTTACTGCATGCCTGCTGAAGGAGTTAAATACATGCCAGAGAGAGAATTGTTGTCGTGGGAGGAAATGGCGCGATTGGTTACATTGTTAAGCGAAATGGGTATTCGTAAAATTAGAATTACAGGTGGTGAACCATTTGTACGAAATGGTTTAATGGAGTTTTTGGAAGAGATTTCAAAAATTAAATCATTGGAAATTTGTATTACAAGTAATGGAGTTTTGTTGGAAAAGTATTTGCCAAGTTTACTTCGTTTAGGAATTAATTCGGTCAATCTAAGTTTAGATTCATTGGACAAGGATCGTTTTAAGCAGATAACAAGAAGAGACGATTTTGATGTAGTTTACGGTAGTTTGATGGCATTGATAGAGGCCAAAATGAAGGTCAAATTGAATGCCGTTGTCATGGATGGCAAAAATGACCAGGATATTTTATCATTAGCATCCTTTACGGAAAAGCATCCAGTGTCGGTTCGTTTCATTGAAGAAATGCCTTTCAATGGTTTGGGCCAAAATGACTCTTCATTAAAATGGGATTTTCTCAAAATTATCGAGCATATCAAAGAAAAATATCCCACACTGAAATCTTTGGATGCTCAATATGGAGATACAGCAATGAATTTTCAAGTACCTGGTTTTTTAGGCGATATCGGGGTTATTGCGGCTTTTAGTAGAACTTTTTGTGGCACATGTAATCGATTGAGAATTACTGCAAAAGGTGAAGTGAAAACTTGTTTATACGATGATGGGGTATTTGATTTAAAGACATTGTTAAGAGCAAATGCCAGTGATCAAGAGATTAAAAATGCGTTGGCAATTTTAAATCAAAAAAGACCCTTAGATGGTTTTGAGGCAGAAAAAAATAGAAAAAATGTGATTCAGGAGTCAATGACTACGATTGGAGGTTAATATGAATAAAATGGTAAATTTTTTTGAAAATATCAACGACTTAAAAGTCTTGGTGATTGGAGACTTAATGATAGATGCCTATACTTGGGGTAAAGTGAGTAGAATTTCTCCTGAGGCGCCTGTACCAGTCGTAAATGCAATTAAAAGAGAGTCGCGTTTAGGTGGAGCGGGTAATGTAGTCATGAATATTGCCAGTTTAGGAGCCAAACCTTATATGGTTTCAATTGTAGGAGATGACGAAGCTGGTGATGAACTGAAACAGCTTTTTCAAAGACAAGGGTTATCCGCAAGTGGGCTTCATTCTGAGGAAGGTCGTTCAACCACTGTGAAAGAAAGAATCATTGCTGGCTCTCAACAATTATTGAGAATTGATACAGAAACTGAAAAAGCGATCAGTCATGAATCTTCATTGGTTTTGTTAGAAAAGGTCAAGGACTTAATTCCGGAAATGGATGTTATCATTTTTGAAGATTACGACAAGGGTGTTTTAAGTGGAAGTTTGATTCAATCCATTATTTCTTTGGCTAAGGAAGCCAATATTCCAACCGTCGTTGATCCCAAAAAGAAAAACTTTTTTGCTTATCAAGGTGCAACCTTATTTAAGCCTAATTTACACGAATTGAAAGATGGCTTAGGCTTGTCATCTGAAGATTTTGAAGGTGATAATTTGATAAAAACAGTTCGTGATTTCAAAAATGCTCAAAAATTTGAAGGCCTTTTTGTGACTTTGTCAGAAAAAGGAGTCTTCATGGATTTTCGAGAGGAACAAGTGAAAATTCCTGCACATATTCGCCAAATAGCAGATGTTTCTGGTGCAGGAGATACAGTTATTTCGATTGCAGCTTGTGCATTAGCTTTGGGATTGAACCCAAAAGAAATTGCATCCCTTGCTAATTTAGGAGGAGGTTTGGTATGTGAATCCTTGGGGGTTGTTCCTATCGATAAAGAACTTTTGAAAAAAGAAGCGCTTAAATTATCAATTAATTAGTCATTTACCCAAGCTGTAAATTCAATTTCTACTTTGTATTGCGGTGCAATCAAGGCTGAAATTTCATAAATTCCAGTTGTCGGTTTTACTTGTCCAAAAAAATGTGCGTGCGCTTTGGCAATGTCTAAATTTTTTGAAATGTCTGTGGTAAAAATACGTGTTCGAACCACATCATTAATGGAAGATCCAGCCTCTTCTAAAACCACTGCAATTCGTTCAATGATATTATAGGTTTGGGCATAAAAATCGTCAGCACTTACTTTTTCTCCATCTATCAAGGCTACTGTTCCTGATATCTCTAATAAATTGCCTGTTTTTACTGCTCTACAGTATCCGAATGTATCTTCAAAAGGAGAACCACTTGAAATATTTAATCTATTTGACATTATTTTTTTGATAATTGTTTACTATTTCCCACAATTCTGGCTTCGCTTTTTTCACTACTTCCCCAATTACAATCACAGCTGGATTGCTAAGTTCGTTTTTTTGAGCGATTTTATCAAGTTCAGCGGCAAAACCGATGCCTATTTTTTGATTAGTTAGGGTACCATTTTGTACAATTGCGGCAGAAATATCTCCTTTACCATATTCTTTGCAAATTTGAGAAATTTCAGATAATCGGTGCATACCCATTAAAATCACAATGGTTGCGGTTGATTGTAAAGCTAACTTTAAATCATTGCTCAGGCTACCATCTGACTTCGTGCCTGTCATTACCCAGAAACTTTCATTGATCCCTCGCATGGTCAAAGGAATTTCTGCTGCTCCAGCAGCTGCATAAGATGAGCTAATGCCTGGAACATAGGCAGTTAAAATACCATATTGTTGTGCAAATTCAATTTCTTCTTGTCCTCGGCCGAACACAAATGGATCTCCTCCCTTTAATCGAACAACATGCCCAAGTGCGTACGCTTTTTCTACAATTAATTGATTGATTTTATCTTGTGAATGACTTTCACCCGGTCTTTTCCCGACGAATATTTTTTCAGCAAGAGGTTTCGCGTATTCCAAAAGACTTGAGTCCACCAAAGCGTCATATAAAACAACATGTGCGCTTTCTAGTGCCCTAATGGCCTTTAAGGTGATTAATTCAGGGTCACCTGGGCCTGCACCAACGACTGTTAATCTAGGTTGGGGTTCTAATCCTTTAAATCTGCTTAAGTTAGTAATCATCTTATACGGCAGCTAATTTTTGTCTGAATTGAATGGCTTTTTGTAAAAAGTCGAATGCCTCTTGAGCATAAGCCATTGCAAATGCTTCATTTGGTTCATTTTGATTGATTTGCAAAACTAAATTGGCGAATGATCCTTCGGAAATCGCAAATTCTTCAGTTTGTACAAAATTTTCATCAAAGCGGTTGATCACAGCCATTTGATTAGACACGGAAACACTCTTGTCTAATAACAATGCTTTAGCTGAAGAAACAAACACACTGTAAGCATGATAAATGGCATCTGCCCATCTTTTGTCATCTAATGCACCTTGACACCAAGTGTATTTTTCCTCGGATTCAAATAATAAAGTAGCGACTAAGTCAATCATCACGCCCGCACATTCACCCACGCCAATCTCGGTAAAAAAGGCATCTGCCGCACCCCAATCAATGAATTCGTCTTCTTTTAGATTTTGTAAATCAGCAATCGGTTTTAATAAATTATAGAAATATTTTTCACCTTGGCGATCGTAATATTGGTGGAAGTATTCTCCTTCCTGAGCGTTTTCTTCAAAATTGTTCAAAATAACGCGTAAAACTTCTGGTCCACGTTTTGAGGGAACTTTGATGACTTTGTCCGCAATTCTACCTTCCCCGTTTCCTAAGGTTGCCCCTCCTAATAATACTTGCAGGGCAGGTAAAACACGTTTGTCAGGCGCCTTTAACGAAGATCCGTGAAAACCAATGGAAGCCATTCCATGTTGACCACAAGAATTCATGCAACCTGAAATTTTAATTTTAATTTCATTGTCATAAATTAACTCTGGAAAATCTTGTGAAATAACCTCTTCTAATTTAGAGGTGATGTTAGTTGAGTCTGATATAGCCAGGTTACATGTATCTGTTCCAGGGCAAGCTGTAATATTTGCTACAGAGTTAGCCCCTGGAGCAGCTAATTGATGAGCAGATAATACTTGGTAAACATAAGGTAAATTTTGAGTAGGAACGTATTTTAACATCATTCCTTGATTGATAGTAATGCGAATATCATTACCAATATAACCTTCTAATTTTTCAATTAAACTCCGGGAAGTATCGCTAGAAATATTACCATTTAAAATTCTAACATACACCGCATGTAAACCTTTTTGTTTTTGCTCAAAGGTATTGGTTGCAAGCCAAGTTGCATAATTTGGAGTATCCTCTGCTTTTACTTCTGAAAGTTGAGTAGGTATTTCTACTTCCCATTTTGAGGCATCATCTATTTCAAAAGAATGAACTTTTAAGGCTTTTACTTCTGCTTCTACTAACTCAACAAATGTTTCAAAACCAATTTTTTGTATTAAGAATTTCATTCTTGCTTTATGGCGAGAATTTCTTTCACCATGTCGATCAAAAACCCTTAATATTGATTCAATGTAAGGTATAATTTTATTTTCCTCCAAAAATTCAAAGGCCACTTTCGCCAACATAGGTTGAGCCCCTAATCCACCACCTACCACTACTCGAAAACCTTTTTTCCCATCTTTAATTTTTGGAATAAACCCTAAATCATGTAGGTAGGCCAGAGAAGTATCTTCTTCAGTATTTGAGAAAGAGATTTTTATTTTTCTTCCCATTTCTTGACAAATAGGATTTCTTAAGAAATATCTAAAGGCTGCATCAGCATGTGGGCTCACATCGAATACTTCGTTTGGGTCAATGCCAGAGGTAGGTGAAGCAGTAATATTTCTAACCGTATTTCCACATGCCTCCCGCAAGGTGATATCATCTTTTTCTAATTCAGCCCAAAGTTCCGGTGTACGGTCTAGTGATACAAAATGTATTTGTACATCTTGGCGGGTTGTTAAGTGTAAATTTCCTATCGAATATTCATCTGAGATATCGGCAATCCTTTTCCACTGGTTGAATTTTATTTTACCATAAGGAAGTTTAATGCGGACCATTTGTACACCTTGCTGGCGTTGGCCATACACTCCACGCGCCAATCGAAGACTTCTGAATTTTTCCTCGTGAATTTCTCCAGCCTTAAATTGAGCAATTTTATTAGCCAAATCGATGATGTCTTTTTCAACAATTGGATTTTCTATCTCAGAACGGAAACTTTGCATATAACAATATTTAGTACTACTAGTCTATATAATATATAGATTTTATCCAAAATTACTAAAATACATTTTATTGACAAAGAATAATTGTGGTCGTTTGGAAATATTTTTTAATAAATCCATCCCAAGTATTTTTTTGTTCAAAAAATCTGAAATATTCATTAGCTTTGCAGATTGATTTCAGAGGGGTGTCCGAGTGGTTTAAGGAGCACGCTTGGAAAGCGTGTGTAGGTCTCAAGCTTACCGAGGGTTCGAATCCCTTCCCCTCTACCATTTTTCTAGTATCCCATTTCTCTTTTCTTATTTTCTCGTTTTCTTTCTTTCCAGAACTGATCAGGACCATAATCTTACCCTTGGCTAAATTATCAGTTAATTGAACTTTAAAATCCTTAAATTGCAGGGGGTAAGGGGACCCATTCCCCCAAAATCAATTTTTTGATCATTTCCTAACAGCTTCTTGATAATTTTGTGTTGACGGGAATTTTATATCAGCTTGTGGTTTCTAGAAACTTAGCTACCTGCTCTTTCTATCTCACGCTCAGCTGTGCTGAGTGTGGAATATTGGATGAACTTTTAGTTCTCTCACGCTCAGCTGTGCTGAGTGTGGAATATTAGATGAACTTTTAGTTCTCTCACGCTCAGTTGTGCTGAGTGTGGAATATTGGAAGAACTTTTAGTTCTCTCACGCTCAGTTGTGCTGAGTGTGGAATATTGGAAGAACTTTTAGTTCATAAGCATATTCGGCATCGGTAAATAAAATATGAATGCTGAGTTATTGATCTTCTCTTCCCATTTTTCTCACTTCTGCTTCGTATTCAAAAGTTTCCAAGAAAAAAGCATAATTATTCCAAGAAATTTTTACATTTACATTCTTTAAACCTATTTGAAATGAAAAAAACAGCTTCTGAGCAAGCTAGTAGAAGGGCGTTTTTGTCTAAAGCTAGTTTGGCACTTGGTTCTATTATTATTTTACCTAGACATGTTTTGGGCGGTAAAAGTGCTAATGGAGTAACTTATTTGGCGCCAAGTGATAAAATTAATTTAGGATTTATTGGTACTGGAAAGCAAGGTAGGGGATTGGTCAATTCTTTTCTATCTACTGAGCGAATTCATTTAGCTGGTATCAGTGAGGTCTATCAAGCCAAAGCAGATTTGTTCACGAACCGTGTGAAGGAATTATATGCTAAAAATGAAAAATGGGGTTCTTCACCCGATTTGAAAAATTACCTCGATTTCAGAGAATTGTTAGCAAACAAAAGTGTAGATGCCGTAGTAATTGCTACCCCAGATCATTGGCATGCTGCCATGGCCGTTCGTGCTGCTGAAGCAGGAAAGGATATCTATTGCGAAAAGCCTTTGTCTTTGACAGTCAAAGAAGGCCGTGCCATGGTGAACGCAACTAGAAAACATCAAAGAGTGTTTCAAACAGGAAGTATGCAGCGATCTTGGCCTGAATTTAGGCAGGCAGTTGAACTAATAAGAAATGGATACATAGGAGAGGTGAAAAGTATCAAGGTAAATGTAGGTCCCCCTCCAGAGAAATATAATTTACCTACGGAATCCATTCCGGAAGGATTGGATTTTGATAGATGGCTAGGACCTAATGCTGCTGTAGGATTCAATTCAGAATTAGCTCCGCCTATTTCCAAAGATGTTTTCCCTAATTGGCGAAAATATAAAGAATTTGGAGGTGGGGGCATGACCGATTGGGGTGCGCATATGTTTGATATTGTTCAATGGGCTTTAGATATGGATCATTCTGGTCCTGTAAAAATTGAAGTTCCCAATGGATCTAATGTGCCTTATTTGACATATACTTATGAAAATGGGATAACCATGACACACCAAACATGGGAATGGAACAGTGGGGTAGAATTTGTGGGAACTGAGGGAACGCTTCGAATCGCCAGAAAAAAATTAGAAACTTCTAATCCTATTTTAAAGGATCGTATTATTGCTGCCAATGAAAAGCATGTTTATAAGAGCGAAAATCATTACAACGATTTTTTAGATGCCATCAAAAATAGAAACAAGCCTATTTGTGATGTCGAAATTGGGCACAGAACAGCTTCTGTTTGTAATTTAGGAAACATTGCGTACGAATTGAATCGTAATTTAAACTGGGATCCAAAGAAGGAGGTTTTTGCCAAAGACGCAGAAGCGAATGCATTGTTAGGAAGAAAAATGAATAAAGAGTGGAAAGTATAAACACATAAAATCTATTATTATGAACAAAAAAATAGTATTAATCGCACTATTCGCGATGTTTGCACAAGTATCATTTGCTCAAAAGGGGAAATGGGTTGATTTATTTAATGGTAAAAACTTGGATGGTTGGAAAGTTAGTGAAAGCCCACAATCATTTCGAGTAGAAGATGGTAATTTAATAGTTGAAGGGCCTCGTGCGCATTTGTACTATGACGGCGATTTTAATAATCATGATTTCAAGGATTTTGAAGTGCATGCAAAAATTATGACTTTTCCGGGAGCCAATTCTGGAGTCTATGTTCATACCGAATTTTTACCAAATGATTGGCCAAAGCAAGGTTATGAAATTCAAGTAAACAATTCGCATACTGATTGGAGAAGGTCGGCCAGTTTGTACAATATTGTGGATTGTGCTGAAGTTTATGTGAAAGATAACGAATGGTATGATATGATTGTAACCGTTAAAGGAAATAGAATCACTACTAAATTGAATGGCATTACGGTGGTAGATTACACTCAACCAGAAAAGCCGCTGAGAAACAAAGGCCAAGAACTTCGATTAATAAAAAATGGGACCATCGCTATTCAAGCACATGATCCCAAAAGTAAAATAATGTATAAAAGTATACAAGTAAGACTATTATAAGTCGACTGCTTCACCATAAGCCGCTTCGGTAGCCCCTTTAAAGGCTTCCGAAATGGTTGGGTGAGGGTGGACAGATTTCATGATTTCGTAAGCAGTACTTTCTAATTTACGAACCACAACTGCCTCAGCAATCATTTCAGTTACATTGTATCCAATCATGTGTGCACCTAATAGTTCACCATATTTGGCATCATAAATAACTTTTACAAAACCATCACGAGCACCCGCTGCAGTTGCTTTTCCTGATGCCACGAATGGGAATTTACCCACTTTGATATCATAACCAGCTTCTTTTGCTTTTTTCTCTGTCATACCAAC
>JACCDS010797330.1_pt1 | contig 15717 bp, 18 predicted proteins | sample 7446441 | NCBI WGS metagenome assembly JACCDS01 (sample SAMN15323445, study PRJNA562643) | freshwater metagenome | isolation source: river surface water | place: USA:Blue River Watershed | collected 2017-08-17
CGCGACGATGTGACGCAATCGATTGCCGCTGAGCGCCGGCAGGTCAATGAACAGGAGTTCCTGTACCGACAGCGCGTGAACCATCCCTTCGCCTTCGGGGTGGCTAAGGGATTGATGAAGCTCACGCCGCCGGCGCTGGTTCTGGGCGTAGGCTGGAGCACGTATGCACTGACAACGGCCATCATCGAGGTGGGGGCTGCCGATGCCGCAATTGCGATTGCCCGGAATTTGCAGGAACTGCCGGGTGAGTTGCGCGCACGGCTCAACAGCGAGGATCCGACGGTTCGCGGCGAGGCGCTGGTCGACACGCTGGCCATCGCGGGCGCATCGACGGCAATTGCCGGGCAGTTGCAGCAGGCTGGCAGCAGGGCCGTCACGGTAGCGCTGGAGCGGCAGGCGGTGCTGCAGGCCGAGATCAAGGCGAAAATCAAAGCGAGCATCGATAACAACGCATATAGAGATGGTGCTCAGTTTGAATCTGGAAAGTCAATAGTAGCGACCAGCCCAAATGAAGCCATTTTTTGGTCAGGAACAAGCGAGGGGATTGGCGGGGAGCTTGTGGCAAAAAGTTTCGCAGAGAACAAGAAAGGTGTAACTCTTGAGCAATTGATCGAGCGTCGACAAATTGAAATGCCTGTATTTGACCCAAAGAATCAAGCATCAATTGATTTTTGGAAAAATATATCGACTGAATTGGCTTTGAATGCCTCCGGAGAAGTTCGAGTAGTTTTGGGAACTAAATTACGACCGCAGGGAATTTGGGAAACATACGAGTTGCCAGCTTTAAAAAATAATCCTTCTGTTACAAAAATAATTGCAATTGATCCCAGAACTGGATTCGAAACTTTGATATTCGAACGAGGGGTAAAATGATTAAAAGTTCGACGCGATCATCAATCACCTATCAAGATAGCAATAAAAACGACATAATTTTTTTTGGTGAGTGGACGCTTGAGCCAAAATTTTATTTGTCAGCTTTTGGCGAGGCGTTCTTGATTCGCTCAAATGGAGAAAAGGTGCAGTTAAGTTTTTCTGAAAAAACAAAATATTTGAAAGAATTTCTAATCGATGCAGAAAAAAGAGGGTGGGAAATTGTTATATGTGAAAATTAAAGAATTTTCGCATTAAGAATCTCATTGTTTAAAAAATTATGTTGGCTAGAAAATAGCGAATAAATTCTATTAAAAGATGAAAGTATATTGAATTAAGAGGAATGCCAGGTAGCGGGGATCTTCGATGCCGACACGGTGCAGACGGGAGTGACCGCGCAAACGCAGATCACGCAGACCTTCAGCGCGCTGGCGCCGAAGCAGGTGGCGACGTATGCCGGCGGGAAGGTCAGCGAGATCAACGAGCAGCTGGGCAGGGAGGCCGATCCGGAGCGCCGCGCAGCCCTGCTCGCCGAGCGGCAACGATGGGAGGAGGGTGGCGCCTATCGTGTGATGCTGCACACGGCCGCAGGCGGCCGCGCCGGTCATGTCGGCGGAGCAGCCGGCGCCGGTGCGGTCGCCGTATCAGCGCCGGCGTTGAATGCGCTGCAGGCGACCCTCGAAGATTCCCTGGTAGCGGCGGGCATGGCGCCGGTGATCGCGAAAGGCGTGGAGGCCAATGTCAGCGGTCTGACAGCGGCCGGTGTGGGGGCCACCGTCGGTGGCGCGACGGGCGCGGGCGTGGTGCTGTCGGTGGATGCGAATAACCGGCAGCTGCATCCGGAAGAAACAAAGTGGATCAAGGACCATGCCAAGCGTTTCGCGCAGCAGCAAGGGATCAGCGAGCAGGAAGCGGCAAGGCGATTGGCGCAGCAAGCATTCCGCCAAGTACAGTTTGGTGCGTCAGGAAGCGAGGACACCCAGGCCCGTTACTTCCTGAGCCAAGCGAACGGAATGCTGCCGGCGGATCCGAGCTGTCCGAGCTGCGGGCCGGGCTATCTGTTCTATGCGACACCCGATCAACGAGCTCACACCGGTATGTACGCTGCCCAGGTGGTGTCGGACCCGAAAGCGCTGGCGTTTTACGGGAAGAACGGAATAGTTCAGCCGACACCGCAGGGAATTCAGGCGAGCGCAACGCGGGATGCGAATGTCAGGAGCAACATTGGTACGGCTACGGTCGGGGCAGCGGGCGCAGCGGCTAGCCTGACGGTGCCGCCGGCACTAAGCTGGTGTCTGGCCAATCCGGTTGCGTGCAATCGTGTCGTGATAGCTGGCGGCGAGATTGCCGCAGGCGATGCGTTGGGGCCGACCAGCCTCGGGGTCGTCGGTACCGTCTCTGCCGTGAAGGCAGTACGCTCGGCCGATGAGGTGAACGCAGCCATGAAAGCGCGGGGTTGGGAGCCTGCGTGGTCGCCGGGAACGCCTGTGATCGAAACGACGCTTCAGCCGGGGACGAAGGTCAACATGATTGTTGATGAAAAGACGGCGCAAGCAATTGCGGAAAGTAAGCTTGACAAAATAGCGCCCGGGGGGGTGGGCAACCTTCGATGAAGTGACGACTGTTTCAGTCGATATGAGGCAACGGGCGACGATAACTACACAATTCAAAAGCGCAGCAGATGGTCCATATAACGTCGTTGAATTGGAAGTATCGCAGCCACTGAAAGCTAACATCGGATTCGTTGGCAATCAGATTGAATCTGCAGGTAGCACATTGCGCGGGGGTGCGACTCAGGTGCAATTCGATGAGGCAATCACAGGCAAAGATCGATGGGCTTACTTGAAGCCCATTTCAGCGCCCAAGCTTTTGAAGTAAGGAGGATTTTGCGTGGAAACGATCAAAGATCTGTCAAGAATTTGGGACAATGGGACAGTCTCTTCCGCGTCATGGAGTGCGGAAAAAATTGAAGATTTTAAAAAAGAAACTGGCGCAAAAAAAGTGGTTGGATCAAAGTGGACATATTGCGAAAGGGAGTATGAAACACCTTTCTACGTTCGGCTGCTAGCTGATCGAACAGGCGTCGTACATTTCGCAAATGATGATTTGCAATCTGGCTGCATCGTTGTGCGAAATGGTGATCTTTCTGAACGAGCAGTCGTTACCGTTCCCAGCATCGACACAAACTCACGTCCAAAGGATGGATACTTGAATTTGCCGCCTAGCTCGGCCCGCTTCGGCGGCATCGAATGGGGATGCGAAGGAAACGATGGTTATACCGACTATCTTTTTGATTTCGACTGGAATACAGGCAAGTTACTGCGTTTTGCCAGACCATCACGCCCTTGGTGACATTGCAGACAAGCTGGCTTCGACATGAGCCGATACAGGCGCGATCACGTCAAAGCCGCCAGCCGTAGCCGAGGTAAAACACGGGCGTATACCTGCGCTCCGCAATCGGGCTGTTGGCCTGGGCATCGGAGAGCCGATTGATGCTCGCGCCAAAGAAAATCGCACCGCTGCTGCCGACGAGGCGCAGTCCGGTAAGGCCTGCCGAAAAGCCGACGCCTGAACCGACGGTGCGCGGCAGCCCATCCACCGTTTCGGAGGCACGCATGCCCCAGTAGTAATTATTCATTGCGGCATTCTGCCAGGTCGCATTCACCAGGCCATTCAGCCGGAAAGCCTGTTCCGTGATCAGCGGACGAATGAACTGAAGCTGCGCAACCTGACCGTTGCTGCGGCCGGTGACATCGAAGCCGTACTCGAAATTCAACACGCCGGCGCGCGTGGTCCAGCGCAGGCCGGGGCCGGCGTCAATGGCGAACTGCCGGTCTTGCATGCCAGCCGTGCGCGGGTTATCGCTGGCGTCATAACCAAAGCGCGGCTCGGCGTACAGGCCAATCCTCAGTGACCGGTCATCAGAGGTATAGCCCCAGACACCGGCCTTCAGCCCGGACACATAGGCGATGTTGCCCCAGCTGTACTGCACAACCGGCAGCACGAGGGTCCGCAAATCGCGACTGCCCGGTGTTTCCGGAAAAACGCCTACGCCCAGGCCCAGGAAATTACTGGCCGATGGAATCGGCTGCTGGGCCTGTCGTTCAGACAAGGATTGCGCCGACGCGCTCGCCGACACACAGGCCAGTGACAGCAATCCGATCAGGCAGGCTGGCTTTGCAATGAGCTTCATATCCGGTCCCGGGTGTGATTGGCTTGGATCATGGCACGCCATGGCTGCGGCATGCACACATCGATTGCGTGAATCGCAATAGATTTTGCCACCATTTCAAGAATCGCAGGCGACGCAGCATGTCTCGGGATTCTGCGCAGCCTGCCGGACTGTGTGACCGGAAAGCCGCTGCACCGGGTGTCTTGTGTCCGAGTCTTGCTTCCCGACCAAGAAGCGTCATGCCGCTTGAGGGAGCCGCGGACGATCGCGCCGCGAATCACTGCTCCGCCGGCGCACGCGCAGCAGGAAGCGCGCTGCACGGACCAGCGCGATATTGAGGGCCGTGCGCCAGTCTTTGGCCACAGAAGCGACCACGACCGTGCCGGCACCGGCGGTGGTGAGTTTGACCTGGCAGCGTTTATCGATGCCACCGCGCGGGCCATTGATGTCCGACATCTGGATTTCGGCATGCGGCACCAGTCGCCCGAGTCGACGAAAAACGAACCGGACGCGGCGCTCGGTCAATTCGCGGAATTCGGCAGCGAGCGGATCACGGGACTTGAACAGTATTTGCATTGAAACCCTCCGTTGTTTGGGGCAGGAGGGAATGTGCGGTTTACTTTTGCCGGGAAAAAGCAGGCTTTTAAGAAATCAAATCTCGAATAAATCTGAGCCTGTCTGGCCGGGTGTTTTCGTGTGTGGGGTGGTGACGTACGCGCAAGGCGGCGGCATGCCTTGCCGGGTAATGCCTTCACCACCCGTCATGCCTCACGATAGAGCAGCTCTTGCGTTGCTTGAAAAATATTTTTAATGCTATCTTATCGGCTTCATTTATCAAGGAGCCAGATCTCATGTCCGCTATTCAACTCGACCTGACCAAACTGCTGGGTTTTAAGATCATTGCCGGTGAGATCGTGGCCAATTCGCAGCCTGTAACGGTTGGCGCAAAATTGGGAGAAAAAGAAGGGATCAAGTCTGTTGTATTGGCCGGCGTGCGAACGGGTGCCAAGGTCGGCAGCAAGGGTGGCGACAAAGCCGTTGGCAAGGCAGCCTGAGCCAGTTGGATCAGTTTTGCTTTTTCCCCAGCGCTTCTCAGGCCCGTCTGCTTGATCAGCGCATGAGGCTGTCGCTTGCCGACAGCCTCGACCATATCATCGAGCGTGCCGAAGGCAAACTGCCCTTCGATTTTTCATCCCTCGCGCCGATGATTACCCGCACCCGCGCTGGTGAGCGTTACCCGCCGTCGACCTTCAGTATTTACGCTGACATCGTTCTGGCGTTGTGTAATGAGAAGCCGGAAGCGGCAGTTTCTCTGCTTGAGGAACTGGCGCTTGAGCAGCCGCTTGGCCAGTCGTGGCGCGCTCTGCCGCTGGATGCACCCGAGCACAGCAAGCAAATGCCCCGCTATTTGCGCGCGATGAATAGCGACCCCGCGATCCAGTTTTACATGGGCCCCCCCTCGCTCGAAGTTTCAGACCGTTTTGCTCAACGGGTTACGGCAGGTTATCGGCTGATGGAATCGGCAGTTCCTGAACTGGCAGCGGAATTCAACGCGCTGGTCAGTGACATCATCATGGTGGTGGGTGACGATAAAGCCAAATACCAGTTCGATGGCGGATCCAGCTATTTTCTGTGGGGCGCCTTGTTTCTGAATGCGACTTCGCACGAAACCGAGGTCGCGATGGTCGAGGTCATGGCGCACGAGAGCGCGCATATTCTGCTTTATGCTTGCGCGTCCGATGAGGCGCTGGTGACAAACCCCGATGAGGAGTTGTTTGCTTCGCCGCTTCGTACTGACCTGCGGCCGATGGACGGCATTTACCATGCCACGTTCGTCTCCGCCCGCATGCATTGGGCGATGGACCAGCTGATTCAAAGTGGCCGGCTGGACGAGGCAGGCAGGTCTGCGGCAGAAAAGGCGCGCGATGAAGACGCCAAAAACTTCTGGGCAGGTTATGAGGTCGTGGCTCGCCATGGGCAACTCACCGCGACCGGTTCCCGGGTCATGCTGGCGGCGCTCGAGTACATGCAGTCCGTAACCGGGCGCGTTCCGGATCAGCTTGCGGGCGTGTAGGCGCGTAATAAGGCGTCCATCTCGCGCATCCATGCGGGCTGAACCCTTTTGCTGACATTTGCCTTTCTGGATGACCCTGCACTATCGGGTATCACAATAATCTGGTCGATGTGGTTTGCCGGTAATCCCGTGCGCAGCAACTCGTCGGTCTGGATCACCATCACCAAAGCCTCGACGTGCGGATCCGGCAGCAGGGCCATACACCGGGGATAAAGACCGGGGGCCGGTACATGGACAGATCCTCCCTGGTCGGACACGATATCGTCGTGCGTCGCCAGCCAGCAGCGAAAGCCGCGTGCGGCAAAGTCGGCTTGAATCCTCAGCCCTTCAGCCAATGCAGACTCACCGCCGACCACCGCCGCAATCGGAATCCGTCCGCCTGTGGGCAGCCATTCATCCAGTAGCGTGGCGATGACGCCGGCGGTCGTCCGGCCCGCCAGCAAAGGTGAAAAATTGACTTCATTGATGATGGCGTTCGTTTCGTGCCATGGCCGGGAGATATCGGTCGAGATAATGTCGATGCCGGCGACCGTGAGATTGAACAGGCGAGCGGCCTTAATCGCTGCCGCTGCATTTTCCGGGTGAATCTGATCGATCAGGTTTTCGACCACGCCACCCCATTCGCTGGTTTGGATCGGACGCAGCGGTATCATCACGCCCTCCGCCGGAATGCTGTCAGGCGTCAGATTGGCAGATGCGAGGCACGCCAGCGCGAGCTCATCCAGCGGGAAAGGTTTGAGGCGGGACCAGGGCGGCCGGGCATTTTCCTCGGCGTTTGCCCGCTCAACCAGCTCACGTATGCTCAGTCGCCCGTCGCCTTTCACGGATTTCGGCATGCGCTTGGCGACGATGCGTACTTTTCCATTCACGACAAGAACGCGATGGCAGATACCGGGGACCTGACGTTCCACCAGTACGGTTTTCGACAAGGCAGCGGCTTTGCTAAACGCTACGGCGAGTTGCTGGGTACTGGTGATATTGACTGCGACGCCCTCGCCACGGTCGCGGTCAAGCGGCTTGACGACTACCGGCCAGCCTAGCTGGTGTGCGGCTGCCAGCGCATGATCTTGCGTGGCGGCTCTCGTATGCACCGGTGCGGGGAGACCGGCATCCCGCAACAGGTTCGCAGACCGCCATTTGTCCTGGGAGATACGCGCGCCGATGGCCGAATCGACATGGATGGCGCCGCTGTTGACCCGCAGTTGTCTCGCGCCCGACCCAAGCTGGTAGATTCCGCTGCCAAGGTGCCGAAACGGGATGCGTTTTTTCCAGGTTTCGTGCAACACCGAGATCGATGACTCACCGCCATGAGCCGCCACATTGAAGTGCCGGACAAATTCGTCCTGCAGCATCGAGAAAAGGCGTTCGAGGTTGGCCGCGGTGCGAGACTGGCCGGCAAGCCACTGGATGGTTTTTGCCGCCATTTGGTAGGCACGCGTGAACGCATCGCCCGAGGTGTAATCGACGCGAGGTAAAGCGACGTCGAGCTGCCATTGGGTTGCATCCGGCATCTTGGGCTGCAATGAATTTATCCGGCCGATATCAAAGACCGGGATCCTGATCGCCCGCAGCAGCACCGCACCCAGACTCATCACGCGCGCAACCATGCCCGCTACCGCCGCTTCGACTGGGGTACGAGGTTGAAAAGCGAGCAGCGGGGTATCCGTCGACTTGATGTCGAAAGCATGTTCCAGCCATTCGTCAATTGCCGCGAGATGCATCGCCGGGTTGTAGTCAATCACCATCTCCACTCGGACTGACGGTTGACTGAGGCCATGCAGGTATCCGGCAGGCAGCCGTTGCGGAGGGTTTTTCTGGGGATGAGACATCTTCTTGCGGGTATTGGGAGCGGCGATCTTGAATGAGATCTGGTGCAGGTGAATGCCGCAATTTTAATGGTTAATCAGTCGCTAAAGAGAAACGCCGCCGTTCTTCTGCTGCTGTCATGCGCGGTATTACAGCAGGGTCCGCAATTGATTGATTCCCGCATGCGTCATGTCGATGAATGACGAGTCCAGAGGCAATGGCTGCGACGAGCATTTGGCGATGACCAGGTCGCTGCCCGGATCGATGAAGAGATTTTGTCCAAAAATACCCAGCCCGAAAACCAAAGGTCGGCTTCCCCGCTGGACATACCATTGGCTGCGGTAATGCATGTCGGCGCCGGCAAACAGATCCTTGAAGTCGCCTTGCTGCCAGGCTGATCGGCTGTCGAATTGCATGATGTCGCTGATCCACGCTTCCGGCACGACTTGATGATCGTGATAACGTCCGCCTGTCACAAAAAGACGGCCCACCCGGGCCATATCCCGTGGCACCGCACAGAGCCCGCCAGCGCAGCGCGGTGCGCCGAACCGGTCCACCGTGATATAGCCATCGCTTTCGGCTTGCAGGGGCTCCCATAATAATTGGCTGAGCAGGTCGGCAAAGCGGATGCCCGTCGTCCTTTCAAGCACCCAGCCCAGAACGTCGGTATTGGGGGATACGTAATGAAAGCGGTCATGATGATTGCAGTCGCGCCCGGTCAGTGACGAAAAAAAACTGCGCATGTCCGATGGTGATTCTCCGACCGATAGCGGGTCCCATAAATGCGATTTTCTGTATTCGATAATGGCGCCGGCTTTGGCGTGATAATCCTCGTCAAACCGGATGCCGACACGCATGTCGAGAGCATTCTGAACCGTTGCACCTGCGTACGCCGTGCCGAGCAACTCCGGAAGCAGGTCAGTGATCTGCGAGTCAGGGGCGAGAAGGCCGCGACCAACGACGATACCGGCGATGAGGCCCAGAATCGATTTGGATACGGACATCCAGATGTGCGGTGTCGCCGGCGACTGCCCCTCTGCGTAGTATTCGTAGGCGATCTTTCCGTTTTTGAGGATGACGATGGCGTCCGTATACGTGCGATCGAGCCAGCCTTGCAGATCGAGTCTTTCGTCATGGTGGTCAAGCCGAAAACGGCTCAGGTCAACTGCGGAATAATCCAGCGGCACGCTGCCGGATCCGGCACTTACGCAGGCCGAAGGTATCAGCTCACGTACATGATGAAAGGCCCAGCGGTTGAACGGTGGTGTTCGCCAATTCGCCAGGGTCACAAGCTGCTCGGTGGGAGGCGGAAACTGGCGCATCATTTTTTCCATGGGTTCTCCTCGGTGGCGGTGCGGATGACAAGCTAACGCTCGTATCGGCAAAATACGCGCAATAGCCGAAGGATAACGTGCCCAGCTGGCAGGACCGGTAAAACACCCATCGGTATGGATTTATTCAGGCGACTGTGCAGTGAATCGGATCGGTATGATCAGCAAGCCGGTGCGTGCGGACAGTGTCTGCATGTGGCTTTCAATGCGACGATAGATGGCGCGATTTTTGGGCGGGTATGTCAACCGCCTGCTTGATAATGCGTCTGGCTTATCAGGAAGTGCGATTCAGCGAAAGGAGCAGTGTATGGACGAACAGATGCAGGCGCTGGAACATGTGCGCAACACAGCGCTGGATATGGCGCTGAGGTTTGGTCCGAAACTGGTGGTCGCGATTGCCATCATCGCGTTTGGCTATATGGTGAGCCGCTGGGCCTGCCGGCTCGTCGGGCAGGCGATTGAACGGTTCCGGCTCGAGCCGCCGGTAGTCACGCTGCTGGTGAGGATCGTGCAGCTGGTGGTTTTATCCCTGTTCGCCATTATTGCGCTGCAAAATCTGGGCGTCGAATTATTGCCGCTAATTGCCGGACTGGGCGTCGCCGGTGCCGGGGTGGCTTTGGCGATGCAAGGCATTCTCGGTAATGTTGCTGCCGGCATGACGATTATCTTTACGCAGCCGTTTCATGTCGGCGACTACCTGTCGATCGGCGATGAGGAAGGCGAGGTACTGGAAATTACGCTGTTCAGCACAACCCTCGGGCATCCGGATCGTTCCCGGGTCATTATCCCCAACCGAAAAATTGTTGGTGAGATCATGCATAACTACGGAAAAATCCGTCAGCTCGATCTCGCAGTGGGTGTCGCCTATGGGAGCGATATGGAATCGATTTTCCGGGAAATCGGCGACCTGCTGCGCCGGCATCCGATGGTGTTACAGGATCCGGCACCCTTCTATGGCGTCAATCGCTTTGGGGATTTCAGCGTAGAAATCGGCGTGAAGCCCTGGGTCCATGTGCCTGACTACACGGCGGCAGTCAGCGACATTAACCGGACCCTGCTGGAAACCTTCCGCGAAAAGGGGATCGACATTCCGATGCCGCAGCAAGAAATCCATATGAAATCCTGACGGCGGCGAATCCCGCGCACGCGCGTCGTACGCCAGTCAGCGGCGAGGCAGCAGTCACTTCATGCAGGCCGGTACAAGACCCTGTTCCTTCGCATACGCCGCTGACGAGGTTTCCAGCACCTTGTGCACCAGCGCCTTGTCGCCGGTCAGCCAGGTCTTCGACAGCGCCACCCATCGCTTGCCGTCCCATTGCACCACTTTCACGGCGCCCGAGCCGGCGTGGTCGTCGCATGAGGTCTTCACCGGCGGGAAGAGGTCCTCAACACCGAGCTCCCTCTGCCGAGCCGGGTCAATATTCAGATTTTCCAGACCCCAGCGCATCTGTTCGCCGGTGATGGCCTTGCCTTTGCCGAACTTGGCCTGCGCAGTGCGCATTGCCTCGACCATCAATACGGCCGCCACGATCCCGCGCACATACATCACGTTGCCGATACGATCGAGCTCTTTCAGATTGCCTTTGCCGCTTCTGTACAGACCGTTACGGATCTCGTCGAGCAGCGGGAATTCTCCCGGCGTGGTGAAGCTCATGGCTGCGTAGCCTTTCGCGGCTTCGCCGGCCGGTTCGGCATCTTCTTCAGAACCGGCCCACCAGGCACCAAGGATTTTCTCGCGCGGGAAGCCGTTGCGCTGTGCCGTCTTCAGGCTGACTGCGCTCATCACGCCATAGGTCCACATAATCACGTAGTCCGGATTGGCCTGGCGGATCTGCAGCCACTGCGACTGCTGTTCATTGCCCGGTGGCGTGATCGGGATCCTGATCAGATCGAAGCCCCATTTCACAGCTTCCGCCTCCAGTACGGGCAGCGGCTCCTTGCCGTAGGCCGAGTCGTGATACAGGTGCACGATCTTCTTGCCTTTCAGCTTGTCCATGCCGCCGGATTTATCGCCGAGATAGACCACCATCGCCGCTGCCTGATTCCAGTACGTGCTAATCAGCGGAAAGACAAAGGGGAATACCTTGCCATTGGCCGCGTCCGAGCGACCGTAGCCGAGCGTGGTCATCGGCACCTTGTCCTTGCCGACGCGGTCGAGGATGCCATAGGCAATACCGGTGGTGACCGGCTCGACAACGGTCGCGCCGCCGTTTTTTCGTTTGAGCCTTTCATAACACTCCACACCTCGCGAGGGGTTGCCTTCGGTTTCGCATTCCTCCCAGCTAAGCCTGACCCCGTTAATGCCGCCGCGCAGATTCACCAGCGTCATGTAATCGATCATCCCGCCAAAAAAAGAAATGCCTTGCGAGCCGTAGGGGCCGACACGGTAGGACAAAAGTGGCACGAACTGCTCGGATGCAGCCGCTGTGCCGGGGGAAGCGAGCAAGAGGACGGAAATGGCGGTTAAGAGCAGAGATGAGAGGGAACGCTTCATCGTGATCTTTGACGTTTGTCTTGAAATGGAAGGCGCCTTTTCAAGCGACGATATGAACACCCGAACGTCACACCCGAGAATGAGGCGGAAAGGCATGTCCGAGCGCCGGCATTCACATCGTATCGCGGCCTGTATGCTCGCGAATTTTGGTATGAATACTATATGAAATTTGTCGTGTCGGAGACGGGTTTGGGAGGAATGGCTGCCTGCCCAAAAGAAAAATGAAAACAGGGTTATGTGAATGACCCGGAAGGCTTATCCCATCACCGTCCCAATGCAAACTGTCCAAGCGTTGATGGAAGGGATTTGCTGGAGTCGGGTGACGCGCCTGAATTCGAACCAGAGGCCTGCGGATCCACTGAACGCGTCACAGCCAAATTTCCTTCACATGAAGTTTCTGATCCTTGAGCGAATTTTTGCCTTTCCTCAGAGCAATGATGGGTTGCTCAACCTATACCGAAAGGTCCAGCAAACCCCCATTTGATAAAAATTACTTTCCTGAAGTAAATCAAGTCTTCCAAAAAATTTTTATAAGCGAGTGTCAGGATTCTGTCTTCTCGCGCGACAAAGTCACTGTGTACGTTTTGTGCACCGACCAATCAAAGGAGAGGATCTTGAATATGAAGACGATTGCAGCCGCCGCTGCTGCTCTGATTGCCAGTTCCGCCTGGGCTGATACGCAGGCCGACCGAAAGTGTGGCGCTGGTACGTGTGGGAAGAAGGAAAGCAGCTGTAAGAAGAATGAAAAGTGTGATGCGAAGGACGGCACCGGCGGGACTACGAAAGAGGCCGGTTGTGGAAAAAAAGAGGCGTCTTGCGGAAAAAAGGACGCTGCCTGCAGCAAGAAATAAGAGGGGAGGCGAGCATGGCCGGACTGGGCTATCGACGCGAAATGGCAGATTGGGATATGGCGGCAGTCAATGCAGATTTTTTCGAAGTCGTACCGGAAAACTGGGTGCGGCGCGACCGCTCACCCCTGCATCAGTTGATTGCCCTGGGCCGGCCAGTTCATCTTCATGGTGTTTCCCTTAATCTCGGCGGCTCTTCTGTAATCGATCAAAATTTCTTAAAAGAAATAAGGGGGTTGATCGATGATCTTGGTGCTGTCTACTATTCCGACCACCTCGCTGCAAGTGGCGACGCGCATCAGTTATATGATCTGTTTCCGATCCCGTTTACTCCTGCCGAGGTCCGGCGCGTTGCGGACCGAATCAGCCGGGTCCAGGATATTCTGGGCAGGCAAATCGGTATCGAGAATACGACCTGGTATACGAATATCGGGGATATCAAAGAAACCGAATTTATATCCTTGATAGCCGACCGCGCGGACTGCCATATTCTTCTGGATCTCAACAACATCACCGTCAACCACAAAAACCATGGCGGCGACGATCTGGAAAGCTTTGTGGCCAAGATTGACTTCAATCGAGTCATGTACATGCATGTGGCGGGTCACGAATTTGACGAACGCTTCGGGATGTATATCGACACACACAGCCAGCCGGTAGAAGGGCCAACGGCCGAACTCGCTTGCAGCTTGTGTCAGCAGCACGGCATTCCATTGCTACTAGAGTGGGATAACGAGCTGCCGACTTTGGATGCCATCAATCGGGAGCTGGCGTGTCTGAGCAGTTTTACGACTACGTGAGAGGGCGCTCAGATATGGTGCCCGACGGCTATACGGACTCTGGCATGCGTGTTTATCGCCATCTCGTGTGGCTGGGGGCTAGCCAGATGATTCATTCGTCGTTTCCGCAGTTGCGAGAACAATTGGGCGACGAAGCATGGCGGCTTCTGATTGAGGAATTCATCCGACAATCCCGATGGACTTCACATTATTACGGAGACTTACCCAATGAATTCATCAAATTTTTGGCCGAAGCAAGCTCCTGAATGGGTCACTGGCTCAGGCTTGCTCCTGCTACGAGTGTGGGTGGCACAGGAGTTCTTGATGGCAGGCCTGACCAAACTGCAAGGGGGAATGAGCGCACCTGAATGGTTTGCCGGGTTGGATTTCCCTTTTCCGCATCAATGGTTAGGACCTGACCTGAACTGGCTGGCAGCCGGTATTGGCGAGACTGCGCTTGCCATGGCACTGCTTCTGGGACTTCGGACCCGACTCGCCTCCTTGGGGCTGCTATACATCACCTACGTCGCAGTCTGGACCGTGCACTTTGATCTTGGATGGCAAGGGTGGAATCAAATAGACACTGAACAGGGATTGGGATTCAAAGTGCCATTAATGCTGGCAGTGATGTTGCTGGCGATCCTGACCCAGGGGGCGGGTGTTTTTTCTCTGGATGCGTGGAAGCGCCGGATGCGCAGCGGGCGCAGTCCTATGATGGTGCATGAGACAGCAGCATGAGTAGCATCCTGAACTCCTCGCACTGGGCGGTGCAATGGCGTGCACCGATGCTCAAGTTTGCGCTTCTGCACATACAGCCACCCGAGGAAGCCGAAGATGCCGTGCAAGACGCATTTGCGGCACTACTGGAAGTTGATCAAGAAATGCTCACTCGGATTGATCCAAAGCTTTACTTGTTCGGAATTTTAAAAAACAAAATTACTGATCGACTGCGTCGAAAGTACCGATCTGAACTAAGTTATGCCGATGCCTTTTCTGATGATATCGACGAACTGCTGTTCAGTGAGCGAGGGCATTGGCTGAAAGATGTTGCGCCTGCGTTCTGGCGTACGCCTGATGCTACGCTTGAAAGTGAGCAGTTTTTTGCTGTGGTTGATCTTTGTATGCACAAGCTGCCAACCAAGATCGCGCGCGTATTCAGCATGAAGCAGCTTCTTGAGTGCGATGCCGACGAGGTCTGTTCAACGCTGAGCTTGAGCAAGACCGATTATTGGAAATGTATGAGCCGAGCACGAAAACAGATACAGCTGTGCCTGAACCAGAATTGGTTCGTGGGAGACGGGCAATGATGAAATGCAGAGAATACATTTTCAAGCTCACCTCGGGTCAATTGGACCAGGCGACTGCCTTCGAGCGTTTCCTGGCGCTGCAACACCGGATGATGTGTGGTCGTTGCAGGTCATTCACGAAAAACGATGCACAGCTTGATCGCATACTGACGTCCTACCGCGAACGAATACTGACCCCCGTGCCGGAAGAGCCCGCTGAATAAATTCATCTGTTAGCCCGAGGCATTGCGTCATTTCTTCAGCGGAATGCGATTGAGCGCCTTATATGAATGTCCCCCTGGAGTTCAAACGATCTCTGCATGCTTGCGATTGGGTAAAGCTGGTCTTTTTTATGCTGGCTCCCGGACCTGGAGCTCGGGCCATTAATATTTTATCGGTGAAAGATTTTGATTGAAATCAAGTTTATTTGAATAGTTATTGTAAATAAAAATAAATCAAATTACGGTTGATTAATCTTTCGAAGATACGACGGCACTACCGGAGAGCGATTATTTGATAGACCTGGATGTGGGGGCGAATTTCACTGACGTTCAGGCCTGAGCGTGTTGGCACGACCAACACATTTTCGTCTCACCATGAAGGAGCAGATCATGAAAATATTTTTTGCTGCAACGCTCGCACTATCGTTGCTAAATCCTGTCGATGCCATGGCCGACGCGGCCAAAATGCTCAGTGTGAAGGAGCGCATTGAGATCGATGCAAAGCCCGACGATGTCTGGGCCAAGGTGAGGGATTACGGCGATGGGGGGGCATGGCATCCCGCTGTCAAAAAAACTGAAATTCTCAGCGGTGAAAACAACAAAGTTGGCGCGATCCGTCTGTTGACTTTGCAGGATGGTGGCACGATCAAGGAAGAGCTGTTGGCCTACGATCCGAAGAAAATGTCGTACCGCTACGTGATTCTGGAAGGTGTGCTGCCCGTCCGCGACTATGTGGCGACGATAGCGGTCGCGAAAGCTAAAGATGGCAAATCTGTCGTCACTTGGCAAAGCCACTTCAAACGCAAGGATCCATCGGCCACGCCGGCGGAGGGCCA
>JACCDS010006725.1_pt1 | contig 15713 bp, 15 predicted proteins | sample 7446441 | NCBI WGS metagenome assembly JACCDS01 (sample SAMN15323445, study PRJNA562643) | freshwater metagenome | isolation source: river surface water | place: USA:Blue River Watershed | collected 2017-08-17
GACCAGGAGAAGAACCGCGTCTCGCTGGGTATCAAGCAGCTCGGCGACGACCCGTGGGTCGGCATCGCCCGCCGCTACCCGCAAGGTACCCGCCTGTTCGGCAAGGTCACCAACATCACCGACTACGGCGCGTTCGTCGAGATCGAGCCGGGCATCGAAGGCCTGGTGCACGTCTCCGAGATGGACTGGACCAACAAGAACGTCAACCCGGGCCGCGTCTGCCAGGTCGGTGACGAGACCGAGGTCATTCTCCTTGAGATCGACGGCGAGCGACGCCGCATCTCGCTGGGCATGAAGCACTGTATGTCGAACCCGTGGGACGAGTTCGCCGCCAGCCATGCCAAGGGCGACCGTGTCCGTGGTCAGGTCAAGTCGATCACCGACTTCGGCGTGTTCATCGGCCTGCCGGGCGGCATCGACGGCCTGGTCCACCTGTCCGACCTGTCGTGGTCGGAAGCCGGCGAAGAGGCGGTCAAGCGCTTCAAGAAGGGCGAGGAACTCGAGGCCGTGGTGTTGGCCATCGACGTCGAGCGCGAGCGCATCAGCCTGGGCATCAAGCAGATCGAGGGCGACCCGTTCTCGAGCTTCGCCAGCAGCCATGACAAGGGCAAGATCGTCAACGGCATCGTCCGCAGCGTCGACGCCAAGGGCGCCGTGATCGGGCTGGACGGCGATCAGGAAGGCTACCTGCGCGCCTCCGAGTGGTCGCGTGACCGCGTCGAAGACCTGCGCGCTTTCCTCAAGGAAGGTGACAGCGTCGAGGCGATGGTGATCAACGTCGACCGCAAGAACCGCTCGATCCAGCTCTCGGTCAAGGCCAAGGACTATGCAGAAGAGTCCGAAGCCATGAAGCAGTACTCCGATAGCCCGGCCAGCACCGGCACCACCAACCTCGGTGCCCTGCTCAAGGCCAAGCTCGACAGCGGCAAGAGCGAATAAGGTCGGAGGCGACGCCAGGTGACCAAGTCCGAGCTGATCGCGCAACTTTCGGTGCGCTTTCCGCAACTGGTGCTCAAGGACGCCGAGATCGCGGTGAAGACGATCCTGGATGCCATGTCGCAGACGCTGTGCGACAGGGACCGGATCGAGATCCGCGGTTTCGGCAGCTTCAGCCTGAACTACCGGCCGCCGCGTCAGGGGCGCAACCCCAAGACCGGCGACACCGTGCCGGTGCCGGCCAAGTATGTGCCGCACTTCAAGGCCGGCAAGGAGTTGCGCGACCGCGTCGACGAGAGCGCCCGTATCGACTGAAGCGGCCCGCGGCAAGACCGCTGACCGCAATGCCAGAAGGCTGCCCCAGGGCAGCCTTCTTTTTTGCCGGCGGACGGCGTCTGCGGCGAATCGGTTACAGTTGCGCACCGGGCGCTTCTCGCGCCGCACAACCGCCCCACCCGAGCCCATGGAGATCCCGCTGCTGACCCGACTCGCGCAGATCGCCGCGTGGCTGGTCAAGGGCCTGTTGTTCCTGCTGCTGCTGGGGCTCGCGATCAAGAACAGCGACCCGGTGACCCTGCGCTACTACCTCGGCCTGGAATGGCAGGCACCGATGGCGTTGGTGCTGTTCGTCTTCTTTCTTGCCGGCGCGCTGATGGGCCTGCTGGCGATGCTGTCGCCTTGGGTGCGACAGCGCAGTGAGATCCGCCGCCTGCGAGCGCAACTGGCGCAAGGCCCGGCACGGGACACGGCCGATGCTTGAGATCGAATACTGGTGGTTGGCGGTGGTGCCGGCCTTCTTTGCGCTGGGCTGGGCGGCCGCCCGCATCGACATCCGCCAGGTCATCCGCGAGGCACGCGACCTGCCGCGCGCCTACTTTCGCGCCCTGAACCTGCTGGTTTCGGAGGACACCGAGCGTGCCACCGACGTGCTGGTCGAGCTGGCGCGAGCCGAACGCGGCAACACCGAGCTGCAGCTGGCACTGGCCGGCCTGTTCCGCCGCAAGGGCGAGACCGACCGCGCCATCCGCATCCACCAGAACCTGCTCGCCGAGGGTGGCCTCGACGCCGAGGCCAAGCAGAAGGTGACGCTGGAGCTGGCGCTCGACTTCCTTGCCGCTGGCCTGCTGGACCGCGCCGAGGGTGAACTGCGCCGCCTGGTCGGCACGCCACAGGAGGCGCGCGCACTGCCGCCGCTGCTCAACCTCTACGCCGCCGAGCGCGAGTGGCAGAAGGCCATCGAGACGGCGCGCCGGCTGGAGGAGATCACCGGGCACCCGCGGCCGCAGGAGATCGCCCAGTACTGGTGCGAGGTGGCGCAACACGCCTTCAACCATTCCGACGATGCCGGCGCAGCGGCCGCGCTGGAGGCGGCGCTGGCGGCCAACTACAAGTGCACGCGCGCCAACCTGATCAGCGGCCGCCTGGCACTGCGCCAGGGTGATGCGGCGCGCGCGCTGGCCTGCTGGCAGCGGGTCGAGTCGCAGAACGCCGAGGACCTGCCGCTGGTGGCGGGCCTGATCGCCGATACCGCGCTGACACACGGCGAAGGAAAAACCGCCGCCAACCTGCTGCGCGGCTACTGGCAGCAGGTGCCCACCGTCGACGTGCTGGATGCGGCCCTGCGCGTGGTGCTGGCGGTGGAAGGCGAAGACGCCGCGCGCGCGCTGCTGGCCGAGGCGGTGCTGCAGCGGCCGTCGATCCTGGCGGTGTCGCGGCAACTGGAACACGGCAGCCCGCTGGGCGACATCGCCACCCTGCGTCAGCTGTTTGGGCAGCACACCCGTCGTCTTTCGCAGTACCGCTGCAAGGCCTGCGGCTTCCGGGCCCGATCGCATTACTGGCAGTGCCCCGCCTGCTCGGCGTGGGAGACCTACCCGGCACGCCGGGTCGAAGAACTCAACATCTACGACTGAATATGACCCACGAACCCCGCATCGTCGTCGCGCTGGACTACGCCAGCGCGCAACCGGCACTCGACCTGGCGCGGCGGCTCGACCCGCAGCAATGCCGACTCAAGGTCGGCAAGGAGCTGTTCACCACCGCCGGGCCTGAACTGGTGCGGCAACTGATGGGGATGGGTTTCGGCGTCTTCCTCGACCTCAAGTACCACGACATCCCCAACACCGTGGCCAACGCCTGCCGCGCCGCGGCCGGGCTGGGGGTGTGGATGGTGAACGTGCACGCCAGCGGTGGCGAGAAGATGATGCGCGCCGCGCGCGAGGCGATCGATGGCTGCGAGCACAAGCCGCTGCTGATCGCGGTGACCGTGCTGACGAGCATGACGCGCGAGGACCTGGCCGGCGTCGGCGTGGATGTCGAGCCGCGCACGCAGGCGCTGCGACTGGCGAGGCTGGCGGCGGCGTGCGGGCTGGACGGCGTGGTCTGTTCGGCGCTCGAGGCCACCGAGATCAAGGTCGCCTGCGGTGCCGACTTCCGCTGCGTCACGCCGGGCATCCGGCCGGCCGGCAGCGACGCCGGCGACCAGAAGCGCGTCATGACCCCGGCGCAGGCACTCGCGAATGGTGCCGACGACCTGGTCATCGGCCGGCCGATCACCGCAGCAGCCGACCCGGCCACGGCGCTGGCCGGCATCGTCACGGAGATCGGCGGCGCGGCCGGCTAGTGTTTCTCGAACAGACGGTAGACCAGCCCCTGCTGGTCATCCGCGATGAGCAGACTGCCGTCGGGCATGGCCAGCACATCGGCCGGGCGGCCCCAGGCGTATTCGCCCTGCAGCCAGCCGGTCACCAGGTCCTCGATGCGCTGCACCGTGCTGCCTGAGGGCTTGCGTTCCAGCACCACGCGCACCACCTTGTAGCCGGACTTGCGTGAGCGGTTCCACGAACCGTGCAGCGCCACCACCCCGTCGCCCCGCCAGAACGTGATGCCCAGCGGCGCCACGTGCGGGCCGAGCTTGGCCATGGGCGCGACGAACTCGCTGCAGCTGCGTCCGCGGCCGTACTTGGGGTCGGGCACGGCGCCCTCATGGCAGAACGGGAAACCGAAATGCTGGCCGGCCTGCGTCATCCGGTTCAGCTCGCAGCTGGGTAGGTCATCACCCAGCCAGTCGCGGCCGTTGTCGGTGAACCACAGGTGGCCGGTGCCCGGCTCCATGGCAAAGCCCACCGAGTTGCGCACGCCGCGCGCCAGCGTCTCGCGCTGGCTGCCGTCGGGCTGCATGCGCACGATCTGCGCGTAGCCATCGGCGTCGCGGTCGCAGACATTGCAGGGTGCGCCGATCGGCACGATGAGGCGACCCTGCTCGTCGACGCGCAGGTAGCGCCAGCCGTGGTGGGTGTCGGCCGGCAGCCGGTCGTTGACCATCTCCGGCCGCACGCGGGGACCACCGCGCGCCACCTCGGCGATGCGCGCCTCGACATCGGCCACCCGGTAGATGCGCGAGATGTCGGCGACGTAGAGGTCGCCCTCGTGGGCGGCGATGCCGGTCGGCATCTCGAGGCCCGCCAGCAGGGTGAGCACGCGGCGTTCGGCGGCCGAGGCGCCGGGCAGCACGGCACTGACCACGCCGGCGTCGCGCGAGCCGACCAGCAGCGTGCCGGAGGGCAGCAGCGCCATCTGCCGAGCGTTGGCAACACCACTGGCGTAGAGCTCGATGGCGAAGCCCGGCGGCACGCGCAGGCGCGCGACGCCTCCGGGCTCGGCCGCGGCGGAGGGGCCGGCAGCAAGGAGGATGGCCACGCCGCACGCCAGCGCCATCGGCATAGGCGCGGGGCGCGTGCTAGCCTTCGCCGCGACCCTCATCGTGTGTACCAACCCTTCCGCCAGCGCAGAGCAGACCTTGAGCAGCCCCATCTACACCCTCCGTTGCGACGACCCCCGCCGGCACTTGTGGCAGGTCTGTGTCACCGTAGAGCAACCGGCCGCCGATGGCCAGCGCTTCCGCCTGCCGGTGTGGATCCCCGGCAGCTATCTGGTGCGCGAGTACGCCCGGCACGTCGTCAGCGTGAGCGCTCACTCTGCAGAGGGCCCGGTGGCGGTCAGCAAGACCGACAAACAGTCCTGGCAGGCGGCGCCATGCAGCGGGCCGCTGCACCTGGAACTGACGGTCTACGCGCACGACGAGTCAGTGCGTGGCGCGTGGGTCGACGACCGGCGTGCCTATTTCAATGGCGCAGCCTTGCTGCCGTGGGCCGAGGGCCTGGAGAGCGGCCCGCAGCGACTGCGCATCGAGCGCATCGCCGACCCCTGCGCAGCGGGTTGGCGGGTCGCCACCACGATGACCGCCGAGGACGTCGATGCCGATGGCTTTGGCAGTTATGTGGCCGCCGACTACGACGAGCTGATCGACCACCCGGTCGAGATCGCGGCGTGGCAGGCGGTGGGATTCGAGGCCTGCGGCACGCCCCACCGCATCGTGCTCAGCGGCGAATATGGCCGTGGCGAGCACGGCGCCGACCTGGCGCGTCTGGCCGCCGACGTGCAGAAGGTGTGCGCCTGGCAGATCGGACTGTTCGGTGGTCAGGTGCCGTTCGCCCGTTACGACTTCCTGACGCTGGCCACCCGCGGCGGCTACGGCGGCCTGGAGCATCGCGCCAGCACCAGCCTGATCGTGCAGCGCGACCACCTGCCACGCGCTCGTGGCCACGACGAGAAAGGCTACCGCACCCTGCTCGGCCTGTTCAGCCACGAGTACTTCCACAGCTGGCTGGTGAAGCGCATCAAGCCGGCCGATTTTTCGCCCTACGACCTGACTCGCGAGAACCTGACCCGGCAGCTGTGGCTGTTCGAGGGCTTCACCTCCCACTACGACGATCTGGCATTGCTGCGCGCCGGCGTGATCGACGCGACCACGTACTTGAAACTGCTCGCCGAGACCATCGGCCGCGTCCACGGCATGCCCGGCCACCGCGTGCAGACGCTGGAGGACGCCAGCCTGGACGCCTGGATCAAGTACTACCGCCCCGACGAGAACAGCCCCAACGCCACGGTGAGCTACTACGCCAAGGGCGCACTGGTGGCGCTCTCGCTCGACCTGCACCTGCGCAGCGCCACCGCCGGCCGGGTGACGCTGGACGCGGTGATGCAGGCCCTATGGCAGCAGCACGCCGATGCGCCGCTGCACGATGGCGATTTCGAGGCGCTGGCCGAGGCGGTGAGCGGCGTCGAGTTGGGCGGTTTCTTCGAGCGCGCGCTGCGCAGCACCGACGAGCTGCCGCTGCATGAACAGATGCCTGGATTCGGCATCGACTGGCAGTGGCGCGTCGGCGAGTCCGACGACAAGGCCGATACGGTGACGCTTGGCGCGCGTTTCGAAAAGCGCGACGCGGCGCGCGTGAAAACCGTGCTGCCGAGTGGCCCGGCGCAACGCGCCGGCCTGGCTCCGGGCGACGAGGTGGTGGCGCTGGATGGCTGGCGGGTGGACGCCGCCACGCTGCCGGAGGTGCTGAAGACGCTGGCGCCCGGGCAGGCGGTGAGCCTGCACAGCGCGCGCGATGGCCGCCTGCGCACCAGCGAGATCGTACCGGTGGCGCCGGAGCCCGACACCTGCCTGCTCAAGCTGGCGGCATCGCCAGACGAGTCCGCGCTGGCGCTGAGGAAGGGCTGGCTGGGCGCCTAGTGCCGGTGGCTCAGTCTGCCCACTCGCTCTTCAGGACCTTCCACTCCTGCTTGCCGCCCTCGATGTTCGAGCAGCCCAGCGGCTCCGGCTCCTCGCCCGGCTTTAGAACCGACTTGCCGCGGTCGGCGGTGCGGTTGTCCATGTACCAGCGCTCCAGCACCAGCTTCATGCTGCGGCTGGGGTGTTTGTTGGCGATGTAGATCATCACGCCGTTGCGCTGCACGCACTTGGAGTCGAAGTCGGTGCTGAAGGCGAGGAACTGCAGCGGGTCTTCGTCCCCGGCAGCGGCCTGCACGGGGGCCGCCAGCAGCGGCAGCGCGAAAAGCGCGAGGACAACGTGGATACGGGCAAGACTGGGCATGGGTAAACTCCGCGGCGGTCCTGCGGTCTGACCGCGCGCCACCGATTTTGCTCCCCCGCCATCACAAAGTGTCCGACATCTCCCGATTCGCCGCCCTGCGCTGCCTCGGCCGCCTCGGGCTGGAGAGCGTCCGCCGCCGCTGTTCGCCGCTGGCGGCGCTGAACCAGCTGGTCCCCGCCGACAGCCACCGCCACGTCGAGGGGCAGGCCTACGGCGCGCACCCGCGCCAGACGCTCGACCTCTACCTGCCGCTCGGCCAGGCTCCCGACACCGGCTGGCCGGTGCTGCTGTTCTTCTATGGCGGTAGCTGGCAGAGCGGCAGCCGCAGTGAGTACCGCTTTCTGGGCGAGGCGCTGGCGGCACGCGGCATCGTGGCGGCGGTGGCGGATTACCGGCTGCACCCCGAGGTGCGCTACCAGGGCGTTCTGGAAGACAGCGCCGCCGCCCTGGCCTGGCTCAAGCGCCAGGCTGCGCAGTGGGGTGGCGACGCCGGCCGCGTGTTTGTCGCCGGCCACAGCGCCGGGGCCTTCAACGCCGCCATGCTGGCACTGGACGCCCGCTGGCTGGCGCCACACGGGCTGCAGCCACAGGCGGCCATCGCCGGCTGGGTGGGCATCGCCGGGCCCTACGACTTCCGCCCGCTGATCGACCGCGCGCTGATGGCGATCTTCAACGCCCAAGATGACCCCGAGACCACGCCGGACGACACCCAGCCCATCTTCTACGCCAGCGCCGGGGCGCCTCCGGCGCTGCTGGTGGCCGCCCGCGAGGACCACATCGTCTACCCGGGCGTGAACACCGGCGGCCTGGCGCAGCGCCTGCGCGCGCTGCAGGTGCCGGTGACCGAGCGCTATTACCGGCGCGCCAACCATTACACGGTGGTGGGCGCCTTCGGCCACCCCTTGCGACCGCTGGCGCCGGTCCTGCAGGACGTGTGTGCCTTCGTCACTGCACGACAGGCTGGCGCCATGCCTTCGCCGGCCTGATCCGGCCCGATCCTGCAAGCGACCAAGACGCCGATCAAATTTTCCCCAAGGGGGATGGCAGACGGCCCGGATTTGGCTATGCTGATTTGACGCATCCTGTCGACGACCGGAGGTGTCTGTGGACAAGCCGCTCGGATTTAGATTGCTGGTTCTCGCCCTCGCGCTGATGCCCGCGCTGGCGTCGGCCAACGTGTTCGGCGTGGACCGTCGGGAGCAAGCCGCGGCCGACATCGACCCGCTGCGCTGGGTCGGCGAGCTCTACAGCGAGAACGACGAGTTCCAGACCGGCAGCGCGGTCCTGGTTGGCGAGTGCCACATCCTCAGCGCCTACCACTCCACTTTCTTCCGCCGCGACGGCAATCTCAACAAGCCGTCCGGCTACGTGGTGTCGCGCTTCATGCTCGACCCCGACCCGAACAAGCCAGGCAGCTTCCGCCGCAGCACGCTGGCGCGGCCGGTGGCCTGGGGCGAGTTCAGCCGCTGGTCGCTGCGCGGCCAGTCCGAGGATTGGGCGCTGCTGCAGCTGGACGATTGCCTGGGCCGCGAGGTCGGCTACGCGCAGATCGCCGGCGCCGGCGAGAAGGCCCGCAACGGCTACGGCGAGCTGCTGTTCGCCGGTTACCCGCAGTCGCGACGCCCGCTGGGTGGCGTGACCTTCGAACGCGGTTGCCACGCCTGGGACTACGGCCCGATCTTCCCCATCGTCGGGGTCGATTGCGCGTTCGAGAAGGGCGCCTCGGGCGGGCCGCTGCTGGAGCTGATCGACGGCCAGTGGACCGTGGTGGGTCTTGCCAGCTACCGCAGCAACCCGGTGGAAGAGCCCCTGCCGGCCTACATGAGCAAGCACCGCAACGTGATGGTGTCGTCGGATGCCTTCAGCGCGCGGGTGGGGCAGAGCCTGCAGGTGGCCCAGCAGTTGCGGCCGCCGCAGCTCGCAGCGGAGCCGGTGGCGCCGGGCCTGGCGGGGGTCGCCGCCAGGCAGTAGCCGGGCCACAGCCCAACTGCAGGCCCGCCGCGCCGGCTAACATCCGGCATGGCTCTCCGTTCCACCGTCTACAAGACCGACCTGCAGGTCAGCGACCTCGACCGCCAGGCCTTTGAATCGCAGCCGCTGGCGCTGGCGCTGCACCCCTCCGAGACCGAGGAACGCATGATGGTGCGGCTGCTTGCCTACGCCCTGCACATCGGCGAGGGGCTGGCATTCGGTCGCGGCATCTCCTCCGACGACGAGGCGGCGGTCTGGCAGCACGACCTGGCCGGCAACCTGCAGCTCTGGGTCGAGGTCGGTCTGCCCGACGAGCGCCTGCTGCGCCGCGCCAGCGGTCGCGCGCGCGAGGTGGTGCTGTACGCCTATGGTGGCCGCGCGGTGAGCGTGTGGTGGCAACAGAACCGCGACACGCTGGCGCGCCTGGGCAACCTGCGCGTGCTCGAGGTACCGCAGGACTTCAGCCGTGCGCTGGCCGCCTGCGCCAACCGCAATATGGCGGTCCAGGTGACGGTGCAGGACGGACTGATCTGGTTCGCGGTGGGCGACACCACGGTCGAGGGCAGCCTCAAGCGCCTGCAGCCGGCCGACTGAAACCGGCCCGCGCCAGGTCGGCGCAAATAGCCGAACCTGGACCCGAACTACGCCCGCGCCAGCACCGGCGCCAGATATCGCCCGGTGTGACTCTCCGGCGTGGCCGCCACCTGCTCCGGCGTGCCGGCGGCGATGATGCGTCCGCCGCCCGCCCCACCCTCAGGACCGAGGTCGACGATCCAGTCTGCAGTCTTGACCACGTCCAGGTTGTGCTCGATCACCACCACCGTGTTGCCGTGCTCACGCAGCCGATGCAAAACCTTGAGCAGCAGATCGATGTCGTGGAAGTGCAGGCCGGTGGTCGGCTCATCCAGAATGTAGAGCGTGCGGCCGGTATCGCGCTTGCTCAGCTCCAGCGACAACTTGACGCGCTGCGCCTCGCCACCGGAGAGCGTGGTCGCGCTCTGGCCGAGGGTGATGTAGCCCAGGCCCACATCCATCAGCGTCTGCAGCTTGCGGGCGATCACCGGCACCGCATCAAAGAAGCCCAGCGCCTGCTCCACCGTCATCGCCAGCACCTCGGAGATGGTCCGGTCCTTGTAGCGCACGTCCAGCGTCTCGCGGTTGTAGCGCTTGCCATGGCAAACGTCGCAGGGCACGTAGACATCCGGCAGGAAGTGCATCTCGACCTTGATCACACCGTCGCCCTGGCAGGCCTCGCAGCGGCCGCCCTTCACATTGAAGCTGAAGCGGCCGGGGCCGTAGCCACGCTCGCGCGACAGCGGTACACCTGCATAGAGTTCGCGGATCGGCGTGAACAGCCCGGTGTAGGTGGCCGGGTTGGAGCGTGGCGTGCGCCCGATCGGGCTCTGGTCCACCGAGATGACCTTGTCGAAGTGCTGCAGCCCGTCCACCGCCGCGTGCGCCGCTGGCTCGCTGCTGCCGCCGTAAAGGGTGCGCGCGATGGCGGTGTAGAGCGTGTCGTTGATCAGGGTCGACTTGCCGGAGCCGGACACGCCGGTCACACACGTGAGCAGCCCGACCGGGATGGCGAGGTCGACGTTCTGCAGGTTGTTGCCGGTGGCGCCGAGCACGCGCAGCCAGCGCTCGCCCGGGCCGATGCGTCCGCCCGGCATGGTGATGCGCCGACGACCCGAGAGGAAGGCGCCGGTGAGCGAATCGGGGTGAGCGGTCACTTCGTCCGAGGTGCCCTGCGCCACGATCTCGCCGCCGTGTTCGCCGGCACCGGGGCCCATGTCGACCACGTAGTCGGCGGCGCGGATGGCGTCCTCGTCGTGCTCGACCACGATCACCGTGTTGCCGATGTCGCGCAGGCGCTTGAGCGTCTCGAGCAGGCGGTCGTTGTCGCGCTGGTGCAGGCCGATGCTCGGCTTATCGAGCACGTACATGACGCCGGTCAGGCCGGAGCCGATCTGGCTGGCCAGGCGGATGCGCTGGGCCTCGCCGCCGCTCAGGGTGTCGGCAGAGCGGTCCAGCGACAGGTAATCCAGACCCACATTGATGAGGAACTGCAGCCGCGCGCGGATCTCCTTGACCACCTTCTCGGCGATCGAGGCGCGCTGGCCGCTCAGGGTGAGTTCGTCGAAGAAGCGCACCGAGTCGCGCAGCGGCTTGCGCGAGATGGCGTGCAGCGTCTCGCCGCCGACGAACACGTAGCGCGCCTCGCGGCGGATGCGCGCGCCCTCGCAGGTGGGGCAGGGCTGGCTGTTGAGGTAGCGCGCCAGCTCCTCGCGCACCAGGGTGGAGTCGGTCTCACGGTAGCGGCGCTCGAGGTTGGGGATGATGCCCTCGAAGCTGTGCTCGCGCAGGAAGGTGTTGCCGCGCTCGCCCAGATAGGTGAAGGGGATGGTCTCGCGGCCTGAGCCGTGCAGGACCACCTTCTGGTGCTCCTCGGAGAGCGACTCGAACGGTGCCTCGACCGAGAAGCCGTAGTGCCGCGCCAGGCTCTGCAGCATCATGAAGTAGAACTGGTTGCGCCGGTCCCAGCCCTTGATCGCGCCGGAGGCCAGCGACAGCTGCGGGAAGGCCACCACACGCTTGGGGTCGAAAAAGGTGACGATGCCGAGGCCGTCGCACTTGGGGCAAGCGCCGACCGGGTTGTTGAAGGAGAACAGCCGCGGCTCGAGCTCCGCCAGCGAGTAGCCGCAGACCGGGCAGGCAAAGTTCTGGCTGAACAGGTACTCCTTGCCGGAATCCATCTCCAGCGCCACGGCGCGTCCCTCGGACAGGCGCAGCGCGGTCTCGAACGACTCGGCCAGGCGTTGCTTGGCGTCCTCGCGCACCTTCAGCCGGTCGACCACCACCTCGATGCTGTGCTTGCGCTTCTTGTCCAGACGCGGCACCGCGTCGAGCTCGTAGACCTCGCCGTTGACACGGACGCGGACGAAGCCCTGCGCGCGCAGGTCCTCGAACAGGTCGGCCTGCTCGCCCTTGCGGTCGGTGACCACCGGCGACAGCACCATGACCTTGGTGTCCTCGGGGAGGGCCAACACGTGGTCGACCATCTGCGACACGGTCTGCACCGCCAGCGGCTCGTCGTGGTCGGGGCAGCGCGGCTCGCCGATGCGCGCAAACAGCAGGCGCAGGTAGTCGTGGATCTCGGTCACGGTACCCACTGTCGAGCGCGGGTTGTGGCTGGTCGCCTTCTGCTCGATCGAGATCGCCGGCGACAGGCCCTCGATGAGGTCGACGTCGGGCTTCTCCATCAGCTGCAAGAACTGCCGCGCGTAGGCCGACAGGCTCTCGACGTAACGGCGCTGGCCCTCGGCGTAGAGGGTGTCGAAGGCGAGGCTGGACTTGCCCGAGCCAGACAGCCCGGTGATGACGATCAGGCGGTCGCGCGGGAGGTCAAGACTGACGTTCTTGAGATTGTGCGTCCGTGCGCCGCGAATGCGGATGAAGTCCATGGAGGGAGGCCGAACCCAAACTGCTAATATTAGCCGCTGACCATGGGTCGACCCAAGGGCGGCGTAGTCCGCACCGGCCAGACCCCCCGGTTCTCTTCATCTCGCAGGTGCACGGCCCGGCTGTCCGGCCCGCGTGCCCCGATAAGGTATATCCCCCGAGCATGGACACCGAACGCGCCCTCTCTGCCGGCATCGCCCCGTCGCCGACCGCCGAAGCGGCGGCCGCACCGCGCATGGGCCGCCCCGAGATGCAGGCCACGGCCTGGCTGGCATCGATCTCGGCGCTGCGCCTGTTCGGGCTGTTCGTCATCCTGCCGGTGTTCGCGCTGTACGCCACCACCCTGCCGGGCGGCACCGACCACGCTCGCGTGGGCCTGGCGATGGGCATCTACGGACTCACCCAGGGCCTATTGCAGATCCCCTTCGGCTGGGTCTCCGACCGCATCGGACGGCGCCCGGTGCTTTACTTCGGCCTCTCCGTGTTTGCCCTGGGCAGCGTGCTGGCCGCTTGGGCGCCGGACCTGTTCTGGGTCACCGTCGGCCGCGCCCTGCAGGGTGCCGGTGCCATCTCGGGCGTGGTGCTGGCCTGCGTCGCCGACGTCATCGACGAACAACACCGCGGCAAGGCGATGGCCTTCATCGGTGTGAGCATCGGGCTGACCTTCGCCGGCTCGCTTGCGCTGGGGCCGGTGCTGGAGCGTGGCATCGGCGTGCCGGGCATCTTCGCCCTCACCGGCGTACTCGCCGTTGGCGCGCTGCTGGCGGTGGGGCGCGTGGTACCGGCGGTCAACCGCAGCGGCCCGGCACCGGTGGCATTCGCCGAGGTGATCCGCATCCCGGCGCTGAACCGGCTGAACGTGGGCGTGTTCGCCCTGCACCTGACGCTGATGGCGTTGTTCGTGGTGGTGCCGCTGATGATGCGCGACGCCGGCCTGGGCGAGGACCGCCACTGGCAGGTCTACCTGGCCGCCATGATCGCCGCCGTGGTGCTGATGATCCCGGCGCTGGTGCTGGCCGAGAAGCGCGGCAAGGGCAAGGCGGTGATGCTGGGTGGCATCGCGCTGCTGCTGGTCACGCAAGTGGTGCTGGGTTTCGCGGCCGGCGCCGGTCTGGCGCTGGTGATCGGCGCGCTGCTGGCCTACTTCGTCGCCTTCAACATCCTCGAGGCGCAACTGCCGTCGATGATCGCGCGCTTCGCCCCGGCCGGCGCACGCGGCTCGGCCAGCGGGCTCTACGCCACGCTGCAGTTCATCGGCACCTTCCTGGGCGGCGCCATCGGCGGCTGGCTCTACCAGCACTATGGGTCATCTGCCGTATTCGCGTTCTGCTCGGTAGTCACTAGTATCTGGCTCATCGCTGCACTGGGCATGCCTGCCGCCCCGCCGCGAAACCCGTCCGGGACGCAGCCCGCCGGCTGAGCCCGCAACCTCATCCAACTGGAGACAGACATGGCTTCCGTCAACAAAGTGATCCTCATCGGCAACCTTGGCCGCGACCCCGAGGTGCGTTACCTGCCCAGCGGCTCGGCCGTCTGCAACCTGCGCCTGGCCACCACCGAGTCGTGGAAGGACAAGGCCAGCGGGGAGAAGAAGGAGGTCACCGAATGGCACTCGGTGGTGCTGTTCGACAAGCTCGCCGAGATCGCCGGCGAATACCTGCGCAAGGGCCGCTCGGTCTACATCGAGGGCCGCCTGCAGACGCGCAAGTGGCAGGACAAGGAGACCGGCGCCGACCGCTACAGCACCGAGGTGCGTGGCGACGTGATGCAGATGCTCGGCAGCCGCGAGGGCGGTGGCATGGGTGGCGGTGACGAGGGCGGCGAGGCCCCGGCGCGCAGCAGCGCCAAGCCGGCAGCCAAGGCTGGCGCCCCCGCCGCAGCCGGTGGCGATCCGTACGACAGCTTCGAAGACGACGTCCCGTTCTAAGCGGCTGCGGCCAGCGACTTGCGGTAGCGGTTAAGGTCCTGCACGGTCTCAAAGGTCTGCTCGAACAGGCTGGAGAGATTGCGCAGGATGCCGCCGGTGACACGGCGCTCGCACTCGTCATCAAAGCGGATCTGCTCGTCGAGCCAGTGCTCCAGCCACTCCGGATCGGGTAGCCGGCTCTGCACCGTGTCGTTGGGGAACAGCGCCTCGTTCACGTGCAGGTTGGTCGGGTGCATCGGCTTGCCGGAGCGCCGCGGGCTGGCCATCAACATGCCGATCTTGGCAAATGCCGCACGCGCATCGTTGCCGGCGCGCTCGATGGCCCGCTTCATGAACTTGAGATACGCACCGCCGTGACGCGCCTCGTCACGCGAGAGCAGGTCGTAGATGTGCTTGATCACCGGCTCGGTGTGCCACTCGGCGGCGCGACGGTACCACTGGGTCAGCCGCACCTCGCCGCAGAAGTGCAGCATCAGCGTCTCGTAGGGCGGCGCCGGGTCAAATTCAAAGCGAACCGCGTGCAACTCGGCCTCGGTCGGTGCCAGGTCGGGCCGGAAGCGCTTGAGGTACTCCATCATCACCAGGGAATGCTTCTGCTCCTCGTAGAACCAGATGCTCATGAAGGCCGAGAAGTCCGAGTCGTGCCGGTTGTCGCGCAAGAACATCTCGGTGGCCGGCAGCGCCGCCCACTCGGTGATGGCGTTGTACTTGATGGTGCGCGCCTGCTCGTCGCTCAGCAGGCTGGCGTCGAAGGCGTCCCAAGGCACATCCTCCGCCATGTTCCAGCGGGCCTTCTCCAGCGACTTGAACAGATCCGGGTAAAGCATCACTGCGGTCCAGGGCTCACGGGGGCTATCGGGCAGATCACTCGGTGTATTCGAAGACCTTCACCACGCGCTTGACGCCCGGCGTGCCGGCGGCGATCTCTGCTGCAGCCGCGGCCTCTTCCTTGCTGACCAAGCCCATCAGGTAGACGGTCGCCATCTCGGTGATGACCTTGACGTGGTTGGGCGAGAAACGCTTGTTCGACTCGCTGAGGAAGCGGGTCTTGACGCGGGTGGTGATGTAGACGTCGTTGCTGCGCTCGCCGAGCGTGCTCGGGCGCGCCACGGCGACCTCGTTCTGCACGCGCTTGACGTTGTCGACATCGGCAGCGAGCTTCTCCACCTTGGCCTTGGTCGCCTCGTCTGGAACCTCGCCGGTCAGCAGCACCACGCGGTTGAAGCTGGTGGCGTTGATGTGGACCTTGTCGCCCATCTTCGCCGTGTCCGCCAGGATACGGAGCTCGACCCGCTCGTCCTCGATGTAGATGCCGCTGGTGCGACGGTCGTCCGCCATCATGGCGCCAACACCGACGCCCCCAGCCACGATCGGGAAGCAGCCTGACAGGCTGGCCGAGAGTCCGGCGACAACGAGAGCGGCGGCGAGAGTGGCGAGGCGCATGGGTTCTCCGCGAAGGTTATGTGTCAGTCATACATGAC
>JACCDS010687846.1_pt1 | contig 15713 bp, 11 predicted proteins | sample 7446441 | NCBI WGS metagenome assembly JACCDS01 (sample SAMN15323445, study PRJNA562643) | freshwater metagenome | isolation source: river surface water | place: USA:Blue River Watershed | collected 2017-08-17
TACCGGTACCAATGCATCCAAGCTTAACCTTGCCCAATTCGGGCTTTTGTAAGAAAAAGTATTTTACAGCGTGTTTGCTGCTAAAGAAAATCCACTCTGCTTCAGGTACTTTCGTAAAACGAATGGGCTTAAACTCAATCAAACTTTTTCCTTCAACAGCAAATCCCAACCGCGTAAGAGCATCATAAAAGTAATCGCCTTCAGCCGATGGCCGCGTAATAAAGACCTTTCTCGCTTTAATGTGTTTGATGTGTTCAACCACCATGTCAGCAAAGCCATCGGTGTCAAGTGTTTCAAAGCACAATTGGCGTGGCTGCGCTGTGGCGTTATCAGCGTGACTGACCCACAGCTTGAATTTCAAACGGTCATCGTCTTCTTCGGTTTCACAATACACACCCAATGGTAATTGACAGCCACCATCAAATAAATTCAATACTTCGCGTTCGAGATTAATGCGAACACGCACATCAAAATTACTGATCTCATCAATTACATCCATCAACTTCATGTCGTCATCGCGCACCTGCCAGGCTAATACACCTTGTGCAGGAGCGGGAATAAATTCACGTGGATTCAGTAATTCTGTATGCAAGTCCTCTAAGTCTAACTGTAACCGCTCAACTCCTGCAGCCGCCAATAAAATAGCATCGTACTGGCCATCCCGCAATTTCTGAATACGCGTTGGTACATTACCACGCATGTCTTTAATGGCTACATCTGGACGAAAAGCGAGCAGTTGCGATTTCCTTCGTGCAGATGATGTACCAACAACAGCACCCGTTTTTAATGAAAACTTCTTTTTTTCATCCACGTGTTCCTTGCGTATAATCAGCAGTTCAGAAGGATCTTCGCGGTGCGATACACCGGCAATCAGTAAACCCGGTGGGTTTTCAGTTGGCACGTCTTTATGGCTATGCACGGCCATATCAATTTCCTTTTTCAACAAAGCCTCTTCAAGTTCTTTAGTAAAAAAGCCCTTGCCTTCGAGTTTATCAAAGCTTGTTTCCCATTGCTGGGTGCGGTCGCCCGACGTTTGAATAATTTTTAATTCAACCGCATGCCCTTTGGCTTCCAACAACGATTTAGTATAATTCGCTTGCCACAGAGCTAAATCGCTGCCCCTCGTGCCAATAATAATAGGTCGTTCCACTTTATAAAATTACTATTTATTGAACTGACATAAAAGTGCGTTTTGATTTGGTGAAACGAAGAAAGCGAAATAGGAGCGCTGCACGGCGTGTAAACGGTTATGAGGAGTAGCGAAACTGTTGGCCATACTGTGCGGCAGGGATTGCAACGGAAATGCTGCGAAGTAATTGGCAAAAGGGCTGTTGGGCGAGGAGGCTTTTCTCGTTTTTCTGCGAGAGAAGACCCCGCAGCCCTACAGCCCTTGCCAAATACGAGCAGCATTGCAGTGAAAAGCCCGGCTGCCGCCCAAATAAAAATTTGAAATAACGATAATGCTAAACAAGCGTTGCACAGTAACGCCATAAAATTAGCGGCCAGAAAAGAAGATTAATTAAATCGTGTGCGATCGTCGAGTAATACCTGTTTGGCTGTAGTAATGGCAACAGCATTGTATTTTTTCTCCATGTACGTCAGTACTTTTTCGAGCACTTCGCGACTTTCGTTATTCATGTTACCAATTTCACGGGCAAAAACTTCGTTCAAGGCTGTTTCGCGAATCGCTTTTACGCGACGTGGCACATCGCTAAAAGCCAATTCAATGCTGCGTTCGCGGTACATGGCTTCAAACTCACCAACACGCCGATGAATAATGGCTTCACATTTTACAATTTCGCTCTTGCGTTTTTCGTGATTCGCTTCTGCCAATTCACGTAAAGACGTAACGTCGATATAATGCACTTCGCTCTTGGAAGCCACGTCAGCAGCTACATTCGCGGGTACACTTAAATCAATAATGATTTTACGGCCATTTTCTTCACCTCTTAATTGGTGGTAAATGGGGGCGGTTACAACTGGTTCATTGCTACCGGTGCAAACAACAAGAACATCAAATCCGTTGTTGTACTGCATAATAGCATTCAACGGAAAAGCCTTGCCATTCAACGTTTGCGCCAGTTTTTCACCATTGGTGAGCGTGCGATTAAAAACCGTAAAATTAGCGAACTGGTGTTTTTTGAAATAGTTTGCTAACGTGGTATTGGTTTCGCCGCTTCCAATAAAAACAATGCGTGCGTTGTTTTGCATGCCAGCACTGCGCATTTGGCGGTAAGCCAGCGATGCAACAGATACGGGATTTTTAGCAATAGCGGTTTCGGTATAAACTTCCTTGCCTGTTTCAATGGCGCACTTCGTCAACAAGCGAATAAAATCACCTGTTAGTCCCGCCGCATTGCACTGATCATAGGCTTTGCGGAATTGCGTAATAATTTCACGTTCACCAATAACCATGCTGTCGAGTGACGCCACAAGATTTAATACGTGTTCAATGGCAGCTTCGCCTTGGTAAATCACGGCTTGGTTGGCGAGCAAGGTCAATTCAGCGTCGCTCAAACGGCTATTGACTATTTTTAACCAGGAAATAAGCGTGGTAGTAGTGGGTTCTGCTTCAGTGTGAATGAGGAATTCAACACGGTTGCAGGTTGACAAGTACATGAGTTCACGAATACCGCTGGCTACTTTTAAAGCACCTAAAACCGCAGGTTGATCCTCGGTGGTTACATGCAATTTCCCAAGTACTGATAAATCAAGGGTTTTGTAAGTAAAGGCAATAACGCTGAAGTGCTCCATTGATACCGCAAAGATGGTATATAATGGTCATTTTTTTGTCATAGAAATGTCATTTGAGGTAAAGATGACCTTGGTCAGTTGGTGCAAAGGAATAGATTTAGAATTAGTCGGTATTAAACGTTGCGTATTAAAAATTAAGTCTCACGCAATCAAATGGTTATATGTTTAGTCGGACCAATGAGCACGATTTAGGAATACTGCTAAAATCAGCTAAATGACCATTGTCATAGTGTTTAGGGCGTGTCCCCCGCAGCAAAAGGATTTTTTTAGCTACTCATTTAGCCCTTTTGTGCGGGGGTCGGGCTGTCACTTCAACCTGCTTCGCGGTGGTACGTGGTACGGCACTCCGCGGTCTTTTTTTTCAAAAAAGCCTGCTCGTTGCACGTACCACGAACCACCGCGTGCGCAGGGTTTCCGTTCCATCCCTCACGCGCGTTGACGCTAGGGTTAATCTACATTCTACTTTTAGAAAGGAGATAGCGTTAGCGCTTGTATATCGAAGGGGACTAAAACAAAAAAGCCTTTCTTCAACTGAAGAAAGGCTTTTTTTAAAGTGGGGTTGATTATTCAATCACAATCTTTTTCACTACCACTTGTGATCCTTGTTGCAGGTTCACTTGGTAAAGACCTTTAGCGAGGTGGCTAAGATCCAATGTGTTTGATTGGCTAGTTACCTTGCCTTCAAATACCAATTGTCCGGTTTGATTAAACACTTTTACAGTGCCATTTTCAATTCCTTCAACAGTAAGGTTACCTTGGCTAGGGTTAGGATAGAGGTTGAATTGTGCGCCATCAACTGATTCAATGCCAGTACAAGCTAATACAGAAACAGTCACAGTTGTTTTTGAAGTACAGTTATCAGAAGAAACACCAGTGATAGTGTAAACTTGTGTTCCTGCGAATTTAGGATTGATGGTAATTGATGAACCAACTGTGCTAGTACCATTGTTCCAAGTATATGAAGCAGCACCAGAAGCAGTTAATACTTCTGTTTCATTTTTACACATAACTGAACGGGTACCTGAAGCAGTGATAGTTGGATTTGGCAACATGCCTACTTGAATGGTTGCATCTGCATTACACATTAAACCAAGTGTATTAGTAGTACCAGTTACGGTGTAAACAGTAGCAACTGTAGGTGATACAACATTAGTTGCAAATGGTCCACCATTCGCCCACTGGAAGCTGTCAGCACCAGATGCTGTTAAAGTAGCACTAGCACCAGAACAAACTGCTGATGGTCCAGATACAGCAACGGTAGTTACAACAACATCTACTGTTGAAGTAGCGGTTGTAGTACAGCCATTGGTAGGGTGTGTAGCAGTGACAGTGTAAATAGTGGTAGCATTAGGCGTAACGGTATTTGATACGCCAGCACCTTGTCCAGTCCAAGTATACGAAGAAGCAGTACCACCAGCAGTGAGAACAACGCTTTCACCTTTACAAACCAAGGTGTTGGTGATATCTACACTAAGTTGTGGAATCGCTTGAACGAGGATAATTTGTTGAGCAGAAGAAGTACAACCGAATTGGTTGTCTCCGGTAACAACTAACAATGTTGGAGACTGTGGAGCCAAGGTAGCTGTTTGTCCAGTTACGTTAATTGGCATCCATGTATAACTGTTACCACCAGTTGCAGAGGCAGAAATCACTGCTCCGATACAAGGTGTGGTGTTGTTAACTGAAATAGCAATTGTTGGGATTGGATTGACGCCAATAGCAACAGTGCCTGTTCCAGAGCAAGTTCCATCTGAAGCTGACACCGTGTAAACGGTAGCTACAGAAGGACTAACGATGTACGAAGTTGAGTTAGTTGAGTAGTTGGTTGGTGTCCACGAGTAAATAGTAGCAGCACTAACAACTGTAAGTGTAGATGCACTTCCAAGACAAACCGTGTTAGTACTTGCGAAAATACCCACTGGCAATGGAGCAACCGAGATAGTTGCAACAGCTGAGGTGGTACCGCAACCGTTTTGACCTTGTACTGTGTAAGTTGTTGTAACTGTTGGAGTAAATACAACACCGTTTGAAACGTTGCTAGACCAAGTATAAGTCAAAGCGCCAGTTGCAGTTAATGTAGTTGTTTTACCAAAACAAACACTGTTGGTGCTAGAAATAGAAAGCGATGGTACAGCTGAAGAAACCGTGATTGAAACGTTAGCAGAAGCCGAACAGTTAGACTGTGAAGTCGCTGTTAAGGCATATACGGTGCTGGTGTTAGGAGCAACTACGATTGAAGAAGTAGTAGCACCAGTACTCCAAGAGTAGTTGCTAACTGCGTTGGTAGTAAGCGTTACGCTTTGTCCTGAACAAATTGAAGGCACTAACGTGTTAGAAGTTGATGGCACTAATGAAATGTTACATAACTCTTTAACGATGATATAACCATGTCCAGTGGTAACTGGATTAGCAATAAAACCTGAGCCGCCTTGTGCAACGGTTGTGCCATTTGTGACACCACCTACAAACCCTGAACCACCGCCGCCGGCAGTAGAGTTTTCACCAGTACATCCACCGAACCAGCCACCGCCGCCGCCGCCAGCTAAGTTTTGAGTGGTAACACCACCTTGACCAAAGCCAGCACCAGAGCCGCCACTGTAACATGAACCTGCAGAGGTTTGTGATCCACCACCTCCAGCAGTTCTGTTGGAGAATTGGGTAGAGTTAGGAGGTTGTACACCAGAAAGGCCACCACCGTCGCCACCTAGCGACTGGTTGCCACCTCCACCACCGCCACCTGCTACGATACGAATAGCAGCCGTATTGGTTGATAAGGTGTTTAGTAAGCCAGGTACCATAGCGATGTGCGAAGCACCACCACCAGAACCGGCAACAAATGAAGGAGTAGAGCTATTGCCACCACCATTATAACCACCAGGATTGTTTCCGGTTAGTGAATTGGATCCGCGACCACCAACATAAACGTACAAAGTGGTGTTTGCAGCGGTAGAAAAAGTACCGGTTGAATAACCGCCTTTTCCACCACTAATGTTGTTGTTTGGTGACATTGAGCTGTAATAGGAGCCATCACCGCCGTTAGCACCCCAAGCTTGAATGGAGTAAGAACCTGGACCAAGGGTCAGGGTTTGTACGCTTCCAGTAAAATTTAACGAATAGGTTTGTTGAGCCAATCCTATACCCGAACATAGCATGGCCGCCGCCAATAAAGCTTTTCCGGTGGAAGAAAATGGATTGTAAAGTTTTTTCATGTTTTTGTTTTAATTATAATCCCTCAATGTACGTAATATAAGCATAGGCTGTTAAAATAGTTTTCTTTTAACTATTAGAAAATAATAAGTGTAATAACGCGCAAAGGACTGGAAGATAATTGGTTATTGGAACCATTGAGGGCGAGTTTTAAAATGGGTGGAAGGGACTAAACATTTAGCTCTAAGGCCTGTTTTTTTGCGGTATCTGAGTGGTTTAGTGACTTTGCAGTTTCACCGTTAGCTATTTTGCCCCCATGTTAATTAAATGTTTTGGATATGCGGTGCATGGGATACATGCATCCAAGGTGACCATTGAGGTGGACCTTGGTATTGGGGTGAGTTTTTTTATGGTGGGCTTGCCAGATAATGCTGTAAAAGAAAGTCAACACCGCATAAATTCAGCGTTACGTCCTTTGGGCTTTCGCATCCCCGGTAAACACGTGACGGTCAATTTGGCGCCAGCTGATTTACGAAAGGAGGGCTCTGCTTACGATTTGCCCATAGCAGCCGGCATTCTGGCGGCGAATGGTGATGTGCTCGGTGACAAATGTGCCGACTATGTAATGATGGGCGAACTGTCATTGGATGGCGAAATTCGTCCCATTCGTGGCGCTTTACCAATTGCTGTAAGCGCGCGAGCCGATGGCTTTAAAGGGATTATTTTGCCCGCTGAAAATGCGCAAGAGGCAGCCGTGGTGAACGGTCTGGAAGTTTACGCAGCGGCAAATTTGCTGGAAGTGATTGATTTTCTTAATCACAAAATGGTGCTGCCTATTATTACGGTGGACCCGAAAAAGGAATTTGAAAGGGTGGTAGCTGAAATTGAACACGATTTTTCGGATGTACGTGGACAAGAAAACATCAAACGATCATTAGAAGTGGCCGCCGCGGGTGGACATAATGTTATTTTAATTGGTCCCCCTGGCGCTGGCAAAACAATGCTTAGCAAACGGTTGCCAGGTATTTTGCCGCCGTTGTCGTTAGATGAAGCGCTCGAAACCACTACCATTCACAGTGTAGCCGGCCGCACTAATAAACGGAACGGTGGGTTAGTTACCAGCCGCCCGTTTCGCAGTCCCCATCATACCATTAGCGATATTGCATTAGTCGGTGGAGGAAACCATCCACAGCCAGGTGAAATAAGCTTGGCACACAACGGCGTTTTGTTTTTAGACGAACTCCCTGAATTTAAACGAACTGTACTTGAGGTCATGCGTCAACCTATGGAAGACAGGGTGGTTACCATTTCACGTGCCAAGTTTAGCGTTGAATACCCTGCCAACTTTATGCTCATCGCTAGCATGAACCCTTGTCCCTGCGGTTTTTACAACCACCCAGAAAAAGAATGCGTTTGCGCACCAGGCGTCGTGCAAAAATACTTGAACCGCATCAGTGGCCCCTTGCTCGATCGCATCGACTTGCATGTGGAGGTAACGCCCGTGCCTTTTTCTGAATTGAGTAAGGAACGAAGTCTTGAATCAAGCGCCTTGATTCGCGCACGTGTTGCGAAGGCGCGCGAATTACAACAACAAAGGTATGCTGCCGACGCCGGCATTTATTGTAATGCGCAAATGCGCGCAGCACATTTACGAAAATACTGCCGTTTAGATAGCACCGCGGCAGCCCTTATTCGCAATGCGATGGAGCGATTAGGGTTGAGTGCCCGCGCCTACGACCGCATTTTAAAAGTAGCCCGTACAATTGCCGATTTAGAGGGAAGCGCAGATATTCAAACGGTTCACCTTGCTGAAGCCATTCAGTATAGAAGTTTAGATAGGGACAATTGGGGTGGGTGAATAAAAAAACACCTTGATAATCAACCAATAAGGTTATTTAAACAAATATTTTAAAAAATGCGGTAAAAATATAAACCAATAGGTTAATTTTGTATGAAAAAGAGAGCTGCTTTAATTAATTACTTTAATCGGTTAAAACGGGAGTTTCCACTTGAGTTTTCACAGGTTGATACAACGGGTGTGGAGGTGTATATAGATGTTGAGGATCGCAAAAACAGAATTGAAATTGTGGCGATTTTAAGAGAGCACCGGAAGCGCATACCGATTAAAGCAATAACACTCCTAGAAAACAGGCACGACAGTGATCACTATGCAAAAGAACCGTATGGCACCATGGCCATTAAGTTTAAACATGGCCAACTTAATGCCCGAATTTATTGTTTGGAATTTAGGGGTCCGTATGGCCGGCGCCGGGTGGTTATGGTTTTCGGCATCCGTAATAAAGCAGACCAAGCGGTAAAACAAACTATTAAAAGCAAATTAAAAGCTATAAGCCACTACCAATACGAATTTTTTAAAACGCCACACGATGCAATCAAACACCGACAAAGCTCATCTCCTGGATTTCAGTGATGATGAAAAGCTAGAAATAGAAGGCCAGTTATTAAATGACCGCATCATACAAGTTATAAAAGCCTTAATGGTGCAAAAGGGCATTAAAACCCGCAAAGAACTGGCCCACCTTACCGGCACGTCACCAGCGTATATTTCAAAAGTTTTTCGTTCTGAAAAGAACATCAACATAGCCTTCTTGGTAAAAATACAAAGGGTATTTGCGACTACTTTTACGTTTAATGCGCGAAGTCTAGAGGCCGACAAGTCCGACCTTGCTCTTTCACGTCGTCACAAGGGCTCAAAAATTACAAACATCCCCGCCTCGCCCTACATCGCCACTACTGGTCAGGTGAGTGTATTTCGTGAAACGGTAAAAAAATGAAAGTCACAACGGTGTCAGTCCCGATTCATTATCGGTTGGCCAAAATAGTAACGCCTTTATTCAATTGTTATTTACCCAAGCAATCGTACGAATCGTTTGAAATCGAATATGAAATTGAGCCCAATTTTAATGTTAAGACCGAGCAAAATGGGTTGAATTTAGAATTAGACATTAAGGGGTACTTGGTTGCGACTATGAGTGGGGAGTGCATCCGTACCCGCATACTTCATCTTGAAATACTTTTTTTATTTGAAGTGCAAGAACTCCAAAATCATTTAAAAAAGCAGCAGGGTAAAATAGAATTCAAGAAAACAATCCAACCAGTCCTTAACACTGTTTTAAGCCACTCCCTGTCCATGGCTGCCGGCATGCTTCACGAACGGTTACGTGGTACGCCTTATCACGATAAATTGTTGCCACACATTGAGCCGGAGGTTTTTTTCAAAAAAACACCTGCTTAGAATCTAAAAACGGCTTTCATAACCAACGTGTATTGCCATTTTCTTTATAGCAAATGATTAAGGGCAACAATGGCTATTAAAGGAAATGCCGTATGCAACTCCTTGAAAAAGGGGGTGGCTGTTATTAATAGCCGGCTTTTATGAATTGATAGTTTAAAAATTCCCCCTTCTACGGTTAATAGCAATGAAGAATGATTAAAATAGCTCATTTTTGTACCAATACTAATTTCTTACGTTACAAAGGTAAATGAGGGGCTTGTTGTTTTTTTTAGTAGTTGTGCTGGGTTATGCAATTCAAGCACAGACGACTGGTTTTATAAAAGCGGGACAACCGCTAGTCGTGGGTAAAGGGGTGAAAATTTCGCAAAAGCAAGTGCCTTATGCGTTAACCGGATTAACACGTTATCGTGGTAGTGAGACGGTGTGGTTAAATGGCATTCAGGAGGAGTGGTTAGACTCGGTACTGGTAATGGTGGTTAAGGATATCAATCCTGCACGCCTTATTTTCAGTGGCTGTAATCTTACTGATTTGCCTGAATTGACTGCTACTCGTCTTCATTCATTAGAAGTACGCGAAGGCAATCAGGTGGATATGACCAGCCTTTGTCAAGCGTTTAGGAAAACAGCGTTGAAAGAAATGCTGGTCTATACTCGGGAGATAACATTTGATCAGGATAGTTTGGCGCTATTAGATAGTCTCACAACAGTGAAGTTGACCAATCAGCTTCGCTCGCAAACGCCAACTTCAACCATGACCTATTACGTTTCTAACAACAAAAAGACGCGAGGTATTAACCTGGTTTTTTATGGCTCTTTAAAGGTAGAAGAGGATATTACGCCATTAAGAATCGCGCAACAGACTTTGTATAAATCTGAATTTGATAATGTGAAACAGCCTGTTTCGAGCATACGCATTAACGACACTGTTCTTTGCATGGAGAGTAACAAACCGTTTACATTCACCTATGAGTCGGGTTCGAGGGTTTCCATTTCGCCAAACACATTGATGTATCCTGATGGCAAGGCCTTTGATGGCGTAGCCATAGTGTCGTACCGAGAATTTAGAAACGAGGTGGATATACTCCTCAGTGGCATCCCCATGACCAGCACTGTTAATGGCGAACAAAAATTATTTAGAAGTGGTGGCATGTATGAAATCAGTGCACGTGATCTTAATGGTCGTCAACTCGTTGCTCGCAACGATTCTGCTGTTAGCGTCAATTATGCAACCAACGATACGGCGTCTGATTTTGCAATTTACCAACTGAATAAACAACAATGGACTGTCACCAATCAACCGGTGCGTCTTACAACACGCAAGATCGATACCACCACCCGCGCCGAGCGGGAATATTATAAATTTATTTCTACAGGTTACAACTTTCCAGATACCACTCGATTTCTTGATCGTTTTGCCAACAGGCAATACAAGTACATTTATTTAAGGGATACGTATTTAAATAACACCCTTACAAAAAGAGATAAGAAAAAAAGGAGGGGGTTGATTCAGATTAAAAACGCAGGAAGAATGCCTGATAAACGGCGACTGATTCAATTTGATAACAGCGTTTTTCTCAATGAATGGAACAACCCCTACATGCAACCCTTTATGAAATCCTATTTTGTGGTAGAAGATGGAAAGAGTGCTGTCGATATAAAGGCCTTGTCACGCTCGCGAATATGGGATGTGAGGGTAGAAGAAAGGAATGGGCAATTGTTCTTTAACTTTAAAACCAGTTCTGGGTTTCAACGTTTAGTGGTTACGGCAGTGCGTGTTCATAAACATGGACAGAAGGAGGAAGATGCAAAAAAGCATGATCGACTAATTAAACGCTACGAACGAATTTTAGCTACTACAGCAAAACGGTATGACAAAAAACCGCGTTATTACCAAAGTGATTTTACACGCTACTCCCGATCGAATTATAATTTACTTTACCCCCGTAACGACACGTCTTATCAGCGCTTTGCTTATAACAAGGCGGTGCCGTATATGACAGTAACTGAACGAGCCATGCCGCATCAGGCGTTTTGCGATTCAGCGATAAAGAAATTTAGAAACAACGGGGTACTTGATTATGATCTGATGCAATTAAATAATGTGCTTATAAAAAGTGGTTTGGGCATTAGCAACATTGATTGTTACATCCATGCCAAACAAATGGTGCCTATTTATGCGAGAATAAACGCGACAGAACAAGACACTAATTCCAGTCAAGCCACGGTTATGTTGTTCAAGAACATCAAAACAAGCAGTCAAGCTACTACAATTAAAAAGAATCTATATGAAGGGTATCGTTTTCACAAAGGGGAGACGTACATGGTGCAATTTGCTGAGGACCGGTACATGACAGTATATAAAACCAACGATAAACAGTCGAGCCGCAATAACCCGCAAACCTTTACCAAAACAGCTCCCATCGACGTTTACAATCTTTCTAGTGATGAGGTGGCTAAGTTGATATTTAGTACAGAATAAGTAGGCGATACCACCTATTCTGGTGTTCCTAACCTTTTAATAACCACTTCAAAAATTCCTTTTTTCCTTGTAGAGTAATTTCCGAATTTAGACCCATGAAGGAAATTGATCAGCTGCTGCTCGATTTAAAACGTAAGATTTTCAAACCGGTTTATTTTTTATCGGGTGAAGAAGCTTACTACATCGATCAGGTGAGCGATTATATTGAGGAGCATGCCTTGGAGGAGGAAGATAAGGGCTTCAATCAAACGGTGGTTTATGGTAAGGACGTTGACCTGAAGGAAATTGTCAACCTTGCTAATCAATTCCCCATGTCTGGCTCTCACACGGTGGTCATCGTGAAAGAAGCGCAGGATATGAAGGAGCTGAGTAAAAAGCCGCAGGAGAAACCAGAAGGGGAGAACAAGGATAAAAAGGAAGGTTCACCTGGCGCCAACATGCTGATTAATTACCTTAAGAACCCACAGCAAAGCACCATACTTGTTTTTTGTTATAAATACGGCACCATTGATAAACGCAGTGCCTTGGCCAAAAGCATCACCAAGGAAACGGTTTATATTGAAACAAAACAATTGTACGATAACCAGTTGCCACAATGGATTACTTCCTATGTTGCAGATAAGGGGTACAAAATCAATCCACGTGCGGCAGCCATGATGGCTGAATTACTTGGCAATGATTTGCCAAAAGTGGCTGGCGAGCTCAATAAACTATTTATTGCACGCGACCCTTCACAAGAAATTTCAGTCGATCAAGTTCAAGATAATATTGGCTTGAGTCGTGACTTTAACGTATTCGAGCTTCAAAAGGCCTTGGGCTCCCGCGATATTTTAAAGGCCAACCAAATCATTAATCATTTCGCGGCTAACGAAAAAGAAAACCCCATTCAGGCAGTTCTCGCCGTTCTACACGGGTACTTCGTCAAAATTCTGAAATACCATTTCCTACAAGATAAATCGAAATTCGCCGCAGCCTCTGCGCTTGGTGTGAGTCCCTATTTCGTTGAAGACTATGTGCGAGCAGCCTCTACGTTTTCAGTGGCGCGTTTAAAAATGGTCTTCCGTATCCTACGCGATGTCGATCTCAAAAGCAAGGGTATCGAAAATTGGAGCATCGGCAATGGTGAACTAATGAAGGAAGCAGTGTTCAAGATGCTGCATTAGGTAGTTGCAAAATAGTTGAGAATTGAAGGTTAGTTGAGAATTGAAAGTTAGTTGAGAATTGAAAGTTAGTTGAGAATTGAAAGTTAGTTGAGAATTGATAATTGAGAAGTGAGAGGGCGCGTTCTAGATACTGTTTCAAGTTTAACTACCAAAGGTCGCAAAGAACACAAAGGCGCAAAGGCCGCGAAGTCTAGATAAACGCCATTAACCATTTACAATTCACCATTTAAAAAAGGGTGGGGGGTAAGGGGTGGAAGTTTGACGCAAACATACTAGCTCTTGCACTTGCTCCTTAACTTGCTCTTAGAAGAATGCTTGCGTAAACGCATTCTCAACTCTCAACTCTCAACTCTCAATTTAAATTGGGCGCAACCCTTCAAGCAGAAAGTGATTGGTGAATGAAAAGGCTCGTGACTTTCGCTTCAGGGTGACAACGCGAAGAAGCAAAGGCCGCGAAGTCTAGATAAACCCATTCTCAATTCTCAATTCTCAACTCTCAATTTAAATTGGCGTATATTTTGTTCACCCCATTCACCATTATCAATTCACCATTAACAATTTTAAAAGGGGTGAGGGGTGGCGTCAACGCTTCAATTCTCAACTGTCAACTCTCAATTTTAATTGGCGTATATTTTGTTCACCCCATTAACCATTATCAATTCACCATTAACAACTACTCCCCTCTCAATTCCTTCAACGACGCCTCTAAACTCTTCAGTACTTTCGGAATATCGTCCATGCTGCAGGTGCCTACAGACAAACGGTACCAATCTGAATTTTCTGACGCGCCGAATGCAGAAAAGGGAACCACGGCTAATTGTGCTACATTGAGTAAGTAAGAAGTAATGTCCTTGGTGGTGGCCAACACCGTTCCATCAGCGGTTCTCTTACCATGTAGCGAAAATTGAACGGTCAAATAGATCGCTGCTTGCGGTGCGATGGCATTAACCGGATGGCCAGCAGCGCGAAGCGCCATTAAACCATTATAAATGCCATGCAAACGATCTTCTACTTTTTGTTTTTGTGTTTTTACAAAATCGGTATAAGCTTCACGATTATTAAGGAAGCGGGCACTCGCCAATTGCTCCGCCTTGGGCGCCCAAGCGCCAACGTGCGTGAGAATAGATTTCATTTTATCTACGATAAATGCAGGCCCCATGCACCATCCAACACGCACCCCTGTGGCAGCCAGTGATTTGGAAATGCCATCCACGTATATGGTGTAGTCGCGCATAGCGGGACGTAAGGATACGGGATCGTAATGCGGCACGCCGTATGTTAGCGCCCAGTAAATTTGATCGTACATCACATACAAGGGCTTTTGTTCGGGTCCGCGACGTTTGTTCTCGGCCAGCACTAAATCACAAATAGCTTCAAGACCTTCCTTGGTAAAAACGGTGCCAGTTGGGTTTTGTGGCGAACACAATGCCAACAAAGCGGCATCTTGAATATGAGGGGCAATGTCTGCCGCCTCTGGCATAAAGTTTTTTTCAGGACTAGCTTGAATAACCACCTGCTCTGCAAAATTAAGATAGGTGTAATGGTTGTTGTTCCACGATGGTGTTCCGAATAGGACTTTATCACCGGGATTTACCAAGGCTCTGAAAATGGTGTAGATAATGGGACGCGCACCGCCGGCAATTAAAATCTCGTTGTTTGCATAAGTCAAACCTAAATCACGCTTAAGCAGATCGGATACAGCGTTGCGTAATTCCACGACCCCATCTCCAGGAGGATAATTGGTGGCATCGTTTTGGTATTCTTCAATAATGTACTGCTTTAATTCGGCAGGAATCGGGAATTGTTTTGGATTAAAATCACCAATAGTGAAATTGTAAATTGTATGTCCCTGACGAATTTTCTCGTTGATTTCGCCAGCCAATTTTATGATTTCAGAGCCGATGATATTTTCGGCAAGTTGCGATACAAACATAAGGAATGAAATTAGAGCAACGGTTAAGCGTTGCCGACGTGTTTTACTATGAATTTAGAAATTTCTGCTTGAATAACCCGCGCTTCTTCATCAGAAATTTGCATGGCCAAGCGAACTTCTTTGCCCTGACTTTCGAATTTGATACGTTCGCCACCCTTAACCCAAAAACTTTGATTAATGGTGTCGGCAAAGCTTGTTTTGCTGAGTTCAATGATTTCGGGCCTTGATATCAAGTGCGCGTCGTATTGTTTTATTTTACCTCTTCCTGAAATTTCACGCTGGTAATGTAACTGACCGCTTTGAATCCAAATTTTCTCCTTACCACTGCGTTTCCATAAAAACACTTTGATAATGTTGTATTCAAAGTAAGCCCAAAAGGACATGTAGATTATCACAAACAATTTGGCCTTTTGATCAGCGAGCGTAAAATAGTTGGCGAGAACAATAACGCCACACACACTCCAAGCTAGCAGCCATAAAAACAAACCCATGAGTTTTTTCTTGTCGGCCGTCGACAAAATGACAATGCTCAGCACGTCCTCTTTCTCAAGTATACTGATGCGGTCTCCAAGAATTTTCATTTCTAAACGAATTAGGTTTTTGCGGCTTCAAATTTATATATCTTTAGCGCAATCACAGGTAAAAAAGAGCGCCACCAGCAAATATTTCCCCTAATACTAGATTAAATGGAAAATAAAAGAAGTCTTAATTTGATCGATACGATTGCCATCGTTTCCGGCTCCATGATAGGTTCAGGGGTGTTTATTGTGGCGGCAGACATGACAAGGGTGTTGGGCTCTCCCTTTTGGGTGTTGGTGTGTTGGGTGTTGAGCGGTATTATTACGTTACTGGCAGCCTTGAGTTATGGTGAATTGGCTGGTATGATGCCACAGGCGGGAGGCCAATTCATTTATCTTAAACGGGCATTTGGTTCACGTATTGCCTTTGTGTATGGCTGGAGCGTTTTTACAGTGATTCAAA
>JACCDS012252176.1_pt1 | contig 15710 bp, 12 predicted proteins | sample 7446441 | NCBI WGS metagenome assembly JACCDS01 (sample SAMN15323445, study PRJNA562643) | freshwater metagenome | isolation source: river surface water | place: USA:Blue River Watershed | collected 2017-08-17
AATGCTGATAAAATGCGCGTCGGCGGGCCCCTGCGCATTGTGGCATGGTCAACCTGGTCAGGTCGGGAACGAAGCAGCCACAGCCATTTCCCGCAAGTGCCGCAGACAAGGCTCGCCTCTTCCGTTGTTTCTTCTTCGTGGACTCTTCGATCCGCTTTCCGCAGAGGTCGCCTCATCCGTCCGCCATTGCACGTTCAATAAGCATCGAAAGATCGCATTCAGGCAGCGTGCCGTACACACGTCCGTGTCGCGCATCGCAGCGACTGGCGATGAAGGTGTCGGCGACCGGCGCCGGCACTTGCTCGATCAGCAGCGTGGCTTGCGCCAGCAGCGCCAGTGATTGCACCAGCTGACGCGAGTACGCTTGCTGGCGCTCTGCCAGTACCTGGCTGCCGGCGCACAGACCATTGAACAGCGGCTGTAGCCGCGTATCGGCCTGCACGCCGGATTGCAGCCAGCTCATCAGCGGCTGCAGCGCATCGCCAAGCTGTCGCATGCCTCTTAATACATCCAGGCACATTACATTGCCTGCGCCTTCCCAGATCGAATTCACCGGCGCTTCGCGATAGAGCCAGGCCAGCGGACCGTCGTCGACATAGCCATTGCCGCCGAGGATTTCCATGCATTCGCCGCAGAAGTCGACCGCGCGCTTGCAGATCCAGAATTTCGCTGCGGGCGTAAGTATCCGCAGCAACGTAGTCTCGCCGTTGTCCTGTGCCTTGGCCAGCCGTAATGCCAGAAGCAGCGCCGCTTCGCTTTCCAGCGCGAGATCGGCCAGCACGTTCATCATCAGTGGTTGCTGTACGAGCGGTCTGCCGAACGCGATGCGATGCCGGGCGTGGTGAATTGCCTGCGACAAGGCCTGGCGCATCAGCGCGGCGCTGGCGATGGCGCAGTCGAGCCGCGTCAGGCTGGCCATCTCGGTCAGGGTCGCGATGCCGCGCCCGGGCTCGCCCACCAGTGTGCCGTGCGCCTCCGCGAACTCGACTTCGGCACTGGCATTCGAGCGGTTGCCCAGCTTGTCTTTCAGTCGCTGCAGCAGCACCGGATTGCGGCTGCCGTCGGCGCGCCAGCGCGGAACAAAGAAGGCGGACAAGCCGTCGGCCGTTGATGCCAGCACCAAATGCGCGTCGCACATCGGTGCGGAAAAAAACCATTTATGGCCTGTCAATGTATACGTCGCGCCGCGCCCGCTGCCGTGCAGCGGCACGGCCTCGGTGCGGGTGCCGCGCAGATCGGACCCTCCTTGTTTTTCTGTGAGCCCCATGCCGATCAGGACCGACTGTTTGGCATCGATTGGCAGGTCGCGCGGATCGTGGTTCGGGCTGAAGAGCTTGTCGGCCAGGGTTGCGTAAAGCGGCTCGCGTTGCAGTATAGGCAGAGCGGCGGAGGTCATGGTCACCGGACAGAGGCTGCCGGCGTCGACCTGCGCATGCAGGTAAAAGGCAAGGGCGCGCTCAACGTGGGCGTTCGGCAATGCGGCCTGCCAGGCGCGTCCCTGCAGGCCGCTCTCCCGCAGCTTGGCCAGCAACCTGTGCCAGGCCGGATCGAACTCAGTCTGGTCGATGCGATGGCCTTGCCGGTCATGCGTTTTTAGCTGCGGCGGAAATCGGTTCGCCCGTTGCGCCAGTGTTTGCGCGTCGGCACTACCTGCCCAGCGGCCGAGCTCTGACAGCCGCGCGACGGCGTCGGGAGCCAGCTCGCGCAGGGCTGCCGTGCGCAGCGCCGGATCGATGTCCAACAGATTTACGTCCGCCAGTATCGGCGGCTGGTTACTCACGTCATGGGTAGGCCAGCGCATGGCATCCTCCGGCACTTGCTCAGAACTTGTCTCGTCAAGGCCATGAGCGGCGTTGGCAGACCTTGGGATGGACATGGCGAGACCGCTTGTTGTTGCAGCAAAGAGCGTATCTGTCTGCAGCACTGTGCAGATTGTGCAGAATACGCGTGACGCGGGCCAGCGTCGCGCTCGGGTAAAATTCACGCTTCGATAATGACAGCGCCTCCGGACATGTCCTACCAGGTCCTCGCCCGCAAATACCGCCCGAAAAGTTTCGCCAGCCTGGTCGGTCAGGAGCATGTGGTGCGCGCGCTCACGCATGCGCTCGAACAAAAGCGGCTGCACCACGCCTATTTGTTTACCGGTACCCGGGGCGTCGGCAAGACCACGTTGTCGCGGATCCTCGCAAAATCGTTGAACTGCCAGGGCACGGATGGTGGTGGCGACATCACTGCGCAGCCCTGTGGCGTGTGCGAAGCTTGCACAGCGATCGATGCCGGCCGCTTTGTCGATTACATCGAGATGGATGCCGCGTCGAATCGTGGCGTCGATGAAATGGCACAGCTGCTCGAACAGGCGGTGTATGCGCCGTCGAATGCGCGCTTCAAAGTCTATATGATCGACGAAGTGCACATGCTGACCAGCCACGCATTCAATGCGATGCTGAAGACGCTTGAAGAGCCGCCGGCACATGTCAAGTTCATCCTCGCGACTACCGATCCCCAGAAGATCCCGGTCACGGTGCTGTCGCGTTGTCTGCAGTTTAATTTGAAGCAGATGCCACCGGGGCACATCGTCGGGCATCTGGAAAATATTCTTGCGCAAGAGCAGATCGCGTTCGATCCGCCGGCGCTGCGGCTGCTGGCGCAGGGCGCACAAGGCTCGATGCGCGATGCGCTGTCGCTCACAGACCAGGCCATCGCCTATGCTGCTGGCAAGGTCACGCTGGACGCGGTGCAGGGCATGTTGGGCGCGCTGGACCATACTTATCTGGTCAGCCTGCTTGATGCGCTGGCCGCGCAAGATGGCGCCGCGCTGTTGGCGATCGCCGACGAGATGGCCGCGCGCAGCCTGTCATGGAGCGCGGCGCTGCAGGACCTGGCGACCTTGCTGAATCGTATTGCGATTGCGCAGGCCGTGCCGGCTGCCGTGCCTGACGATCTGCCCGGACGCGACGACATCCTGCGGCTGGCACAGACCTTCCCTGCTGAAGACGTGCAATTGTTTTACCAGATCGTTGTGCATGGACGCAGCGAGTTGGGGTTGGCGCCCGATGAATATGCGGGCTTTACGATGACGCTGCTGCGCATGCTCTCGTTCGTGCCGCTCGATGGCGGCGGACAGCGCGTGCCGACGCCGGCCGCCACCACGGTAGCGCCAGCGCGTGCCGTGCCGGGCGCGGTGCCTGTGGTGGCCGCTGCACCGGCCCCTGCAGCATCTCCCGCTCCGGAACCCGTGCTGTCCGCGTCAGCGGCGGAACCGGCCGCACGGCCGATGAGCCCTGCGATGGCGGCACTGACCGCTGCGCGCAGCGCACGGGCTAAGCCTGCGCCTGCGATGGCACCAAGACCGGCACCGGCATCAACACCGGCCCCGGCCGCCGTGCCTGCGCCATCGGCACCGCCGCCATGGGAAGACGATGGTCTGATGCTGCCTCCGGTCGACGCTATCGACCCGGCTCAAAAAAAAACTGAACAGCCAATCCGTGCTGCCGCCGAGGTCAGCGATCTGCCGACTGACGACGCATGGCCTTTCGATGTGCCACCGGAAGACGGGTATGACGTGCAAGCACCGGTCGCTGCGCCGACGGTTATCGAAAGCGATGCCGAGATTGATGTCGTCGCGGACACCGGCGGTATCGACTGTGACTGGCCGCAACTGGTGAGGCAGCTGCCTTTGCGCGGCGTGGTTCACCAGCTGGCCATGCAGAGCGAGCTACTGTCTTGCCGGGAGGAGGGCGAGGCGATGCTGATCCGTGTTCGGGTACCCGTCGACACGTTGCTGTCGGCCGGCAGCAGCGACAAGCTCGCCACCGCGCTGACAGCGCACTACGGCAGGCCGGTGCGGCTCGACACGACGATCGGCGCTGTCAGGCGTACAGCACATGCGGCCGACCTCGCTGAGCAGGCCGAGCGCCAGCGTCTGGCCGAACGTACGCTGCAGGACGATCCCTTTGTACAAACACTGATGCGCGATTTTGGCGCGACGATCGTGCCGGGATCGATACGACCGGTCTGAGCGGCGCGGTCTGCGTCGCCGACCATTTCCACACAACATTTACCTTGAAGAGGAGTTCACCATGATGAAAGGCCAACTTGCCGGTCTGATGAAGCAGGCGCAGGCAATGCAGGACAACATGAAGAAAATGCAGGAGCATCTGGCGACGATCGAAGTCGAGGGCCAGGCCGGCGCGGGCATGGTGAAGGTGGTCATGACCTGCAAGAACGACGTCAAGCGCGTGTCGATCGATCCGTCGCTGCTGGCCGACGACAAGGACATGCTCGAGGATCTCGTGGCCGCTGCATTCAACGATGCTGTGCGCAAGGCAGAGGCCACATCGGCCGAGAAAATGTCAGGGCTCACGTCTGGCCTGCCACTGCCGCCAGGCTTCAAACTGCCGTTCTGACGCGTTCGTGAAAAACCCGTCTAGCCTCGACTTTCTCGCCGAGGCGCTGCGCCGGCTGCCGGGAATCGGCCCGAAGTCTGCGCAGCGGATTGCCTATCATCTGCTACAGCACGACCGTGAAGGCGCTGCCATGATCGCGCGCGCCATGACGCAGGCGATCGAGCGCGTGCATCACTGCGACTTGTGTAACACCTTCACGGAAAACGACATCTGCGACACCTGCGGCGATGCCGCGCGCGATGCGAGCCTGCTGTGCGTGGTCGAGACGCCGGCCGATCAATTGATGATCGAGCAGACCATGACTTACAAAGGCCTGTATTTCGTGCTGATGGGCAGGCTGTCGCCGCTGGACGGCATCGGTCCGAAAGATCTGCAGCTCGACAAGCTGATCGCGCGCGCGACCGACGGCGTGGTTACCGAGGTCGTGATGGCGACCAATTTCACCAATGAAGGCGAAGCGACGGCGCACTACATCAGCGAAACGCTGAAGGCGCGCGGACTGAAAGTCTCGCGGCTGGCGCGCGGCGTGCCAGTCGGTGGCGAGCTTGAATATGTCGATGCCGGCACCATTGCGCGCGCCATGCTGGACCGTCGTGCGACCTGAACCTGACTTCTGACTGCGATGCAAGAACAACAAAAATCCGCCGGCCCGCTCGCCGGCGTCAAAGTTCTGGAACTTGGCACATTGATCGCCGGACCTTTTTGCGCTCGCATGATGGCGGAATTCGGCGCAGACGTGATCAAGGTCGAATCGCCCGACGGCGGCGATCCGATTCGTCAATGGCGCGTGCTGAAGGACGGCAATTCGTTGTGGTGGACGGTACAGAGCCGCAACAAAAAGAGCGTCACGCTGAACATGAAAGATCCGCGCGGGCAGGCGATCGCGCGCCGCCTCGCGCTCGAGGCTGACATCGTGATCGAGAACTACCGGCCCGGCGTGCTGGAGAAATGGAATCTCGGCTATGAGCAGCTGAAGGCCATCAACCCTGCGCTGATTATGGTGCGGCTGTCCGGCTACGGCCAGACCGGGCCGATGCGCGACGCGCCCGGCTTTGGCGCGATCGGCGAATCGATGGGCGGCATACGCTATGTGTCGGGCCATCCGGACCGTCCGCCGGTCCGTATCGGTATTTCAATCGGCGATTCGATTGCGTCCCTGCATGGTGCGATCGGTGCGCTGATGGCGCTGCGCCATCGCGATGTGACGGGTGGCCGCTGGAATGGCAAGACGGGTGCTGATTGCGTCGCTGGTCAGGGACAAGTGGTGGACGTGGCCTTGTACGAGGCCGTATTCAACCTGATGGAATCGCTGGTGCCCGAGTACGACCATGCCGGCGTGGTGCGCGAGCGCACGGGTGGTTCGCTACCGGGCATCGTTCCTTCGAATACCTACACCACCGCTGACGGCGAGAACATCGTTGTGGCCGGCAATGGCGATGCGATTTTCAAGCGGCTGATGAAGGCCATTGGCCGCGACGACATGGCCAACGATCTCCAGTTGGCCAACAATGCCGGGCGGGTGCCACGTACTGACGAGATCGACGGTGCAATTCAGGCCTGGTGCAGCCAGCGCGACATCGATTCCGCGCTTGAGATCCTGAAGGCAGCGGACGTACCGGTGTCGAAAATTTATTCAGTACGCGACATGCTGCAGGATCCGCAATTCCTTGCGCGTCAGATGTTCGAGCAACATCTGTTCAAGGATGGCACGCCGATCAAGCTGCCGGCCGTCACGCCGAAGCTGTCAGAGACACCGGGCGGCACACGCTGGATCGGGCCGGAGCTGGGCGAACATACCGATGAGGTACTCGCTGACCTGGGTTACAGCGCTGACGAGATTGCCGAGTTCAGGCGTAGCGGCGCGCTGTAAGCGGCGTTTTTTCTAATCCGATTCCATCCTCAATCACGGCCATGTCGGTTCCCTGCCGGCATGGTTGCCTGCCGGGTGCGCGATCGCGTCCTTTTCGATCAGCGAACCTAATCGTATTCCGCGACACAACATTCCTGTTCTGACGGATTTCATGCTTAAAACAGGTGGCCCATTGATGGCTGCCCGATCGACGCCGCAACCTTGCTGATGTCCAGCCTTTATACCCCGTAGCGACGTTATCTCGGCGTACACGTTCGGCATAAAGACGACATCGCAACAGAGCGTAATCGTGTCGCAACAATCGCGGCCCGATCAATGCAATTTCACCTGATTCCGTTAGCCACATTCATTCAGATCAGGAGATCAGCATTATGAAAAGCACCACGCCTGCGTTAGCATCAACCCCACCTGCTTCTTTACCGGACTGTGAGAATGATACCAACGCCGACATTCAAGTTTTGTTTGACCCACGGCCAGAGGATAACGATCAGCCTAAAAGCGTCATTAGCGCCGCATTGTCAGCGATTTCAAGTGCTTATCGCAGTGCGGGGCAATTTATAACGACGATTCTTGAAAAACTGGGATTGCACCGCAGCGAAGCTGTCATGGATATCCAAATTGGCCGTCCTGAAAATGTCAGCAAACCATCCTTGCCGGCAGACATACTTAAAGGAATAAGCGAAATTGAGGCAGAGCAACGTAAAAAATCGAAGGAGGTTGCTGAAAAAAATTTCGTTCAGGACATTGGCTCGAATGCAGGATCAGCCATCGGTGATCTGGATGAGGACCGCTCTGCGTTCGATCGGTACGTTAGCCTTTGCAAGATTAAAAAAGAAGCGGTCGGCACCGTCTCATGTCCGGCCAACTTTAAAGCTGGCGCACAGCGTCACGCGGAAAATTTTATCAAGCTAGTCGCTGAGCGGAAAGATCACGCTAAAAACAATCAGCAGGAATTATGGCTATCGACTGACGATCAGAATCGATACAAGGCCGCGCAAAATTTTTTGCGGACTCACTCGGATAGCGACAACACATCCTTGCATGGCGATTCGGGTGTCGCCGAACCAATTTCGAAAAATTCCTCGTTACATTTGTTGAGTTTCAACGAATGGCGGCGATGGAAGAATGCGCCCTCGCAGAAAGATTTTGTACCAATACAATCGGGTCTAACTATTGATGCCGCTGTAAGGTATGCAGAGGCCTTGATCGAGACCTATGCTGGCACAGACCAATCGAAAGTTGACACAGAGATTGCCGCTTTGGTGCGCGACGCCACGGAATTGATTGGATCACAAGACTTCTACAGAGCGGTATTTGATAATCCTTTGTCCTTGGATGAATTGACCCAAAATATCCTTCCTAGTGTCAAAGAGCAGAACGGTGACCGGCCAAACGGGTTGACTGAAACATTAGGGATGAACCCTGGGCATGATGCCCCAAGTCTTGGTCTGCAAACGTCGAGCTTCGCCGCTTGGCAAGAATGGCGGCATGATCCGAATTATTTACCTGAAGCGTCAAATCTCAGTATCGATGCAGCGATTCAATACGCGAAAATTTTGCTTCAGCAATTCGAAGGCAAGGATCAATCGATTGTAAAAAGCGAGGAATCGATCTTCAACGATGCGAGCGACCTGATCGCAAATCAGGCGATCTATCGAGATCGCTTTAACGGCGCCTGTGAATCCGCAACGATTCGAAATGCGGCAAACGAACAAGTGAAAAAAATTCTGGAAGCTGAGCAGGCTGACGTTATCGCTGAGGTCGTACAAGGTGATGCTCGGTCGATCAAGCCGGGATCGACCAGTAAGTCGGTCGGTGCCGAAACGGAAATGGCCCGTGAGCCGTCAGCGAATCCCGCGCCAAACCCTGCTCAGCGCAATGTTCCGGATGAGCAGGCAAGGGGGACGCTTGATGCGGTCGCAGCGGATGCGCCGCAGCCACCGGTTTCAGCGCCCGAGGTCAAGCGCCAGCCCGTAGTGAGTGCCGCGTTGCCGGAGTCGATTCCGAACCTGCAGACCCTCGATCTGCGGCTGCAGGCGCAGGCCACAACATTGCTGAACCAGTATTTCAAGTTGCACGCGGCTGAAACAAAACTCGGCAACAGCAATTTCGATGCCGACGGCAGATTTTTCACGGAGTTGTCGGCTTCAGCGGCTGCCGCTTATCTGGAACGAATGAACGAGAGTAAATCGCTGAGTTTGGAAGACATTCAACGAACCTCGGCAGCAAACCGCATCGTCATGGAATATATGCGTCGGCAAAATCCTGGGGCTAAAACAACCGTTTGACGTGTGGTATCAACCCGCCGACGCAATCAGCGCTTCCAATTTCACCGCGTCGGCGCAGAACAAGCGGATGCCTTCGGCCAGCTTTTCGGTGGCCATGGCATCCTCGTTCATTGCCATCCTGAATGCTTTTTCATCCAGACTGATTTTCTTCAGCGCAGTCTTTGCCGACGCTTCCGGTGACAGCTTGCGCTCGACCGCGCCTTCGGTATCGGCCAGCTTCTGCAGCAATTCCGGGCTGATGGTCAGCAGATCGCAGCCTGCAAGCTCAAGGATCTGCGAGGTATTGCGAAAGCTCGCGCCCATCACTTCGGTCGGATACCCGAATTTCTTGTAGTACTCATAGATACGCGTGACCGACTGCACGCCCGGATCGTCCGCGCCGGTGTAGTCCACGCCGTTCGCTTTTTTATACCAGTCATAGATGCGGCCGACGAACGGCGATATCAGCTGCGCTTTGGCTTCGGCACAGGCAATGGCTTGGGGCAGGGAGAACAGCAGCGTCATGTTGCAGCGAATGCCCTCTTTCTCCAGCACTTCGGCCGCGCGGATGCCTTCCCAGGTAGACGCGATCTTAATCAGCACGCGCTCGCGCTGAATGCCGGCGGCTTCATACAGCGCGATCAGGTGGCGCGCCTTTGCAATGGTGCCTTCGGTGTCGAACGACAGCCGTGCATCGGTCTCGGTCGACACGCGGCCGGGAATGATCGCAAGGATCTTCAATCCAAATGCCACCAGCAAATGGTCAATGACGTCGCCGACCGGCTTGCCCGGGTGGGCGCGCAGCGTTTCTTCCAGCAGCGGCCGGTACGCCGGCTTTTGCACGGCTTTCAGGATCAGCGATGGATTCGTCGTCGCAGCATGCGGCTGGAATATTTGCATTGCATGAAAATCGCCGGTATCGGCAACGACGGTGGTGTACTGCTTCAACTGTGCAAGCTGGTTCATGGTGTACTGCCAATGGTCAAAGGTTAGAGGGGCACCGAGGGCGCTATTCTACCTAGCTCGTCAGATGCCGCATCGATGCGCGCGGTTCACCGCAGTGCCGCGGCGGCGCGAGCGATCAGGGACGAGGTTGAACTGTCATGCGTATGCGCAGCGGGCGAACCGTCCAGTTCGGACAGGATGCGCGCGGCCAGCGTCTTGCCAAGCTCGACGCCCCATTGATCGAAGCTGTTGATATTCCACAGCGCGCCCTGTACGAAAGTTTTGTGCTCATACAGCGCCACCAGCGCGCCCAGCGTTTCCGGCGTGAGCCGCTCCATCAGCAGCATATGGCTGGGATGATTGCCCGGACAGGCGCGGTGCGGCGGCAGGTTAGGGGCGACATTGCCATTCATCAGCGCCTCAGCCTGTGCGAAGCAGTTCGCCAGCAGCACCTTGTGCTGCTGGATGTAATCGTGCGCTGGCTTGAGTACGGCAATGAAATCGACCGGCACGATGTCCGTGCCCTGGTGCAGCATCTGGAAATAGGCATGCTGGCCATTCGTGCCGACGCTGCCCCAGATCACTGGTGCCGTGTGGAAGCCAACCGGCTGACCGTCACGTGTGACGCCCTTGCCGTTGCTTTCCATATCGAGCTGTTGCAGGTACGCCGGGAACAGCCAGAGATCCTGGTGATAGGGCGCGATCAAGTGCGAGCCGGCGCCGAAGAACTGCCGATACCAAAATCCGCTCAGTGCCAGCAGCGCCGGCATATTGCGCTCCAGCGGCGCATTGCGGAAATGCTCGTCCATCGCATGGGCGCCGGCCAAAAAGGCACGGAAATGCTGCGCGCCGATCGCCACCAGCAGCGACAGGCCGATGGATGACCAGATCGAATAGCGGCCGCCGACCCACTCACGGAACGGGAACATGTTCTCGGCGGCGATGCCGAAAGCCGTCACCGCTTCGCGGTTGGTCGATACCGCGACGAAATGCCGGTGCAGATCGGCCGTTTGTCCTTTCCGCAGGAACCAGTTGCGAGCGTCATGCGCATTCAGCGGGGTTTCGTGCGTCGAGAACGACTTGGACGAGACGATGAAGAGCGTCGTTTCCGGGTCGAGCCGGCCAAGCACGGCAGAGGTCGCATGACCGTCCACATTCGACAGGAAATGGAAGTTCAGGCTGGTTGTCGCAAACGGGCGTAACGCAGCGCAGGTCATCGCCGGGCCCAGATCGGAGCCGCCGATACCGATGTTGACCACATCCGTGATCGACTTGCCGCTGTAGCCCTTCCATTCGCCACTGCGCACCTGCGTCGCAAAGGATTCCATCCGATCCAGCACTTGCTGCACCTCGGCGACCAGTTCTTCGCCTTCCCAGTCGAAGCGCGAACCGCGCGGCAGCCGCAGCACCGTGTGCAGCGCGGCGCGGTCCTCGGTGACGTTGATGCGCTCGCCGCGGAACATCGCGTCGCGCAGGGCTTCGACGCCGCGCGAGCGCGCGAAGTCAGCCAGCAGTGTCAGCGTCTCCGGCTGCAGATGTGTTTTCGAAAAATCGAAGAACAAACCTGCGGCATCCATGGAAAAACGGGCGGCGCGCTGCGGATCCAGCGCGAACAGGTGATTCAGGTGCCACCGGCGTGCGTCATCGGCGTGGTGTTGCAGCGCGGCGAATTCGCGGGACGGTGCAGGCGGCGGAAGTGATGGAGCGTTCAGATCTTGCATGCGGTAAGAGTCCCGGACCGGCATTGCCGGGCTGCAGCCAGGTACTCGTTGTCTTGGTCACGCCGGATGATACCCGCATCGGCCCGGCCGCCGTTGAATTTGCTGCAAGCCAGAGCAAATACATCGGCTTGCTAACGCCTGCACAAAGGAGGCCACGCCGCTCGGCAGCGGCGTGGCCCCGCCCCACTGAAAAATTTCCGCCAGGCACCGGCATTAGGCAGTTTTCTTTCTAGCTGTGTTTTTCATGTGTGCGATAAGCGACAGATTTGTACGAAAATTCCATATTTCTGTTGTTATAAAGGCAAAAAATCAGTAGCTTTTCAAAAAGGCAATTCAATAGCCGAACAAAACTTCGTCATAGCTTTTCCCCGGTTGATCATCGACTCACTCGCTCGTCGGGTGACAGGAGCCAAAGATGCAAGCTTATTCAAGCACTGTCAGGGATCTCTATGCGCTCGCGGAATACGCATCACCCGATCAATTTCTGACGCGTGCGATCGAATTGATGAAAACGTGGATCCGATTCGATGGCGCGATTTTTGGTACGGGTGAGCGTGCTGGCGCGCTCGCTTCGCCCGGCCCGGAACCCACCACACCGCAGCCAGGGGCAGCTCCGAGAGAGACGGCATTCGCGCCGGGGGTAATGGGCGACGATCCTGTCGCGCGCGGCTTCCGCGATGCGCCGATGGCGCCGACCCGCGGCGGGATCCGTGAGCTGTATCGCAAGAGCCGTGACGGTAAGAGCGTGCATTCAAGGCAGCTCAGCGGTGTGCGCTCGCTCGCCGATGAACTCGGCCTGTGCCATCTGATGGTGTACGGCGACGATCCCCAGAAAGTGAAGCCGGCACGCTGGATTCTGCTATACCGGCAGCAGGACGTCCGCTTCGCCGAGAGCGACGCCGCGATGCTGCATGGTCTCTGGGTGCATTTGTCGCGCGCGCTGGCGATCAATCGCGCCCGCACGTTCGAGCGCCTGTCGGCACCATCAGCCAATAGCGACAGCTCCGCCTCAGGCATGATCACCAGCGAAGGCCAGATCGAGATTGCCGACCAGCGATTCTATGATTTGCTGGAACGCGAATGGCCAGAAATCGCGCCGGATTTTATTCCTGCACAAGCGCTGGAATTCCTGAATGCCGGAAAGCCTTATCGTGGCGCGCAAATCGAGATGACGGTCGTGCAGCAGGTTGGCGGCAACCTGTGTCGCATTCGTCCGGTCAGTGCGGCCGAGCTATTGACCCCGCGCGAATTCGTGGTGGCTCGTCGGTTTGCAGCCGGCATGAGCCACAAGCAGATCGCGCGAGAGTTTGGTGTCTCGCACCATACGGTACGCAATCAGCTCGCGCATTTGTATCGAAAGCTCGGGCTGCACGACAAAGCGTCGCTGGCGCAGTATTTCGCGGCGAACGCAATCGAGCGTTGACTGGGACAGTGCTGTCGCTCTGGCATTGCGACGAGAGCCGGCGACCGGTGCTGACGGCCAGCATCCATCCGCTACAATGTCGCCTTTGAAAATTAAGGCGACAGCAATGACCCAGGACGAACTCAAACAGGCCGTCGCGCGCGCGGCGATCGACTATGTGGTGGATGGCGAGATCATTGGTGTCGGTACCGGTTCCACTGCTAATTTTTTCATCGACGAGCTCGGCAAGATTCGTGATCGCATCCAGGGCGCGGTCGCGTCGTCCGAGGCGACCGCAGCGCGGCTAAAGTCGCATGGCATTCCCGTGTTTGATTTGAATGATGTCGAGCGGCTGTCGGTCTATATCGACGGCGCGGACGAAATCGATCATAGCGGAGCGATGATCAAAGGCGGCGGCGGGGCGCTGACGCGCGAGAAGATCGTTGCGGCCGTGGCCGACAAATTCGTTTGCATCGCCGATGCGTCGAAACTGGTGGATGTCATGGGCAAGATTCCACTGCCGGTCGAAGTCGTGCCCATGGCCGCCGCCTCGGTGACACGTGCACTGTCGGCACTCGGCGCCACGGTCAAGCTGCGCGTCAAAGACGGCCAGGTCTTCGTGACCGACAACGGCTGTCACATTCTCGATGCAGCCGGGCTGCAGATTCGCGACCCGAAAGCGCTGGAGCAGCAGATCAATCAAATTCCCGGCGTCGTCACCGTGGGCCTGTTCGCCTTGCAGGGCGCCGCAGTCTGTCTGCTTGGCACCTCAGGTGGCGTGAAAACGATGACGTTCTAAAGCAGAGAACGGTTCAGGCACGACGCGCCGGAATGCCCTCGGCCTCCATCGCACACCGCAGCGCATGGGTGAGATGCACGAGTGAATTTCGTCCGATGTAGCCATCGAGCGACGGGTCATCCTTTAGTTTGTTGCCGACGAGCGAGTGGCTGTCCCAGGCATTCAGGATCACGCGGTTGTTCTTGATCCAGTCGCCCGGGATACGTCCAGCCAGATTCATGGGCTGGCATAGCGCCACCTCGGCTCCGGTGTTCTTCATGGCCTCCAGTCGCTTGTTCACCTCATCCAGCGCGCTGTTGTTCACGTCGGTGAAATCGACCGACTTGCCCATCTTGCGCAATTCGTAGGCCAGCTCTGCGAGTTTACCGATGGCGATATTGCGCGCCTGGTCCTTGACTGTCTGATCGCCGAGGCCGTTCAGGTAGGCGCCGATACCGATGCCTGCCAGAGTGAATTCTTGTTTGTCCGGATGGGTGCGCGCATACGTCAGCACCTGGTGCTTGATCGTTTCGAAAGATGTCGCATAATTGTTGGCATTGAGCTTCTGAGTCCCGTTGTCGTCCTTTTTTGCGTACAGCGCAAATTCGGGCTGGCTCTCAGAGTCTAGTGCCGGCGCTATGACCGAAAGCACGGTCACGTTGACATATCCTCCCTTGCCGTTGGCCATCGGCGTGTCGATGGCCAGGCTCAGTTGATTCCCTGGCTTTAGCATGTCCGGCACATGGCCGGGGCGAGCGGCGGCTGCCGTGCGATTGAACAGGCTGTCGCTCCAGCCGGTGACTTGCAGGTTGGGTCCTGCGACAGGCCGGTCGGTCTGTGCAAGGTTCCAGAGCTGTCGTTGAAAGGCCAGTGGACGGGCGATGTCTTGATCCAGTTTGCAGTGGATCTCCATCGACTCGACCAGCGTTGCCAGCGAACGGCTGTCTCCGCCTTCGACAGAGGCATTCAGATGCTCGAGCAAATTGATGAATTCGGCACCTTGTATCTGCGTCGTGTGATTCACGTAGGCCATCATCCTTTTCTCGACATTCGCCCAGTTCGGATGTTTGCGTATCTCTTCTGGCATCGCGGAGAGCGCAGCATTTACTGCTTCCCATTTTGGCTTCGCCGCATCCGTAACGATGACCTCCCCGATCTTTGCAGGCTTTTCCATCGGCGCAGCATGGGGTGAACGTATGTATTGACGCAGCAGCATGCGCGTTGCTTGGGTCACCGCCGCGCGGTCGATGCCGTTTGCCGCTGCGTCGGTTTGGACGGTATGTTGCGCGAAAGCGGCCGACAGCAAACCCGTGATCGCGGACTTGACCTCCAGTTTTACAAGGTACATGAAGGAGAAAAATACGCTGCTGCGGACGTCGGCCACTTTTTCGCTGGCCGCAAGATGCACCTTGACGAGTTGCACCACCTCTGCATCCAGATTGGCCTTGTGCTCTGGGGATGATGGGTCTTTAATCGCGGCTTTTGCGGCTTGTATGCCACCCGCGAGCTTTGCGAGCGACGGATCCCTGGACGCCAGTACCTGGGAAATCTGCAGGCGAATATCGTTTGCCTCGGCAGCGCGGGCGGATGTCGTGCCGCATTCATTGTGCAAATCCCTGATCGACTTGAATTCAGCTCCTTTAGCGCTGCCGATACCCCACAGTGCCGCCAGCGCCCGCGCCGGTGAAATCTGATGAAACTCGATGCTCGTCAAGACTGAATCAAAGCTGCTGGCTGTGCTCTGAGGACTTTGATTTGTATTTTGTGGAACCCTTGCGGGAATGTGAGTAGCAGAGTTAACAGACATGGCTGAGCATCCGATCAAGAATATCGGATGCTCAGTATGGCCCTGAATGGCCACGTTTCAACCCGCTCGGTGCACTACGGACGCTGCGCTGATGAACTATGCGGCTGGCGAGGCAGAAAACACAAAGCCCGCACGGTCTTGCGACGGTGCGGGCGTTTGCAGACGATCAGAACAGCGGCTTAATTCGATGGCGGCACATAGCCCACGGCCTGGTCAGCTCCCTCGCCAAAGAAATGCTTTTCCATCTGTGCCGCCAGATATTTACGCGCACGCACATCAGCGAGATTCAGCCGGTTCTCGTTGACCAGCATCGTCTGATGCTTCAGCCAGGCCGCCCAGGCCTCTTTCGACACGCTCTCCCAGATCTTCTTGCCGAGGTCGCCGGGATAGGGCGGGAAGTCGAGGCCTTCGGCTTCTTTGTTCAGTTTGATGCAGTGGACCATGCGGGCCATAACGATTTCTCCAGAATAGGTCGGTCAAAGATGCTTGATCAGTACCAGCGACTTGCGCTGCC
>JACCDS012382735.1_pt1 | contig 15706 bp, 17 predicted proteins | sample 7446441 | NCBI WGS metagenome assembly JACCDS01 (sample SAMN15323445, study PRJNA562643) | freshwater metagenome | isolation source: river surface water | place: USA:Blue River Watershed | collected 2017-08-17
ACACAATGGTATTCAAGAAGGATCTATTCAAGCTCGTGAAGAGGTATTTTTTGAAATTATAGCACCTGTTCCACACCCTACTTCTTGTAGAGATGGTTATGCTTTTCGTCAACACGTTGCTGCAGCACGCCGCAACCGTGGAGTAGAGATGATTAAAGAGTTCGATTCTTATCCTATTTTTTACTTTACTAATCATAATGCAGTGCAAGGTCCTGGAGCAATTGAATGCATGCCAGATCATTTTGATAAACTAGATTTTGAATTAGAAATTGCTGCTGTAATTGGTAAAAAAGGAAGAAATTTAAAAGCATCGGAAGCTGATGAATATATTGCTGGTTATTGCATCATGAACGATATGAGTGCAAGAACATTACAAATGGAAGAAATGTTATTGAACCTTGGCCCTGCAAAAGGAAAAGATTTCTCAACAGTAATTGGACCTTGGTTAGTTACTCCCGATGAATTAGCAGAATACTTAGTGCCAGCAAAAGCAAACCACATTGGAAATAACTACAATTTACAAATGAAATGTTGGGTGAATGGAGTGGAAGTTTCTTCGGGAAATGTAGCTGATATGGATTGGACATTTGCAGAAATAATTGAGCGTTGTGCATATGGTGTAGATGTATTGCCAGGCGATGTTATTGGATCGGGAACGGTAGGTACTGGTTGCTTCTTAGAACTAAATGGTACAGGACTTTTAAACGATAAAAACTTTAAACCACAATGGTTACAAGATGGGGATGTGGTAGAAATGGAAATTACCGGTTTAGGAAGATTAAGCAATACCATTCGTAAAGTTGATACTGATTTTTCACTATTAAAGATTAAAAAATAGTACAGAGTAGTGAGTATCGAGTACTCAGTACTCAGTACTCTGTACTCTGTACTCACTACTTGATACTCGATACTCACTACTCACTACTCACGATGAAAACCCTCTACATAAAAGACCTAAGTCCGCAGCAAACACAAATGTTTTTGCAGTATGCGGTTGCGCCACGACCCATTGCTTTTGTTAGCACGATTGACGAGGAAGGTAATGTAAACTTAAGTCCTTTTTCATTTTTTAATTTATTCAGTTCTAATCCTCCAATACTTGTATTTTCACCGGCTCGTAGAGTACGCGATAATACAACAAAACATACACTCGATAATGTGTTAAAAGTAAAAGAATGCACCATCAATATTGTCAATTATGACATGGTGCAACAAACAAGTTTATCGAGTACAGAATACCCGAAGGGAGTGAATGAATTTGTTAAAGCAGGTTTCACAGAGCTACCATCAGAATATATTAAACCACCGAGAGTAAAAGAGGCACCTGTTCAATTTGAATGTATTGTTAGAGATGTAATTGCATTAGCAGAAACACCAGGTGCAGGTAATTTAGTTTTGGCAGAAGTAATTGCCATGCACATCTCAGAAAGTGTTTTAGGAGAAGATGGAAAAATAGATCAATTAAAAATGGATCATGTAGCTCGCTTGGGTGGCGATTGGTATTCGAGAGTTACAAAAGATAGTTTGTTTCAAGTGGCGAAACCCTTAACCACGATGGGTATTGGGGTAGATGCATTACCAGAAAAAATTAGAAATTCTAAAGTATTAACCGGAAATAATTTGGGGCAATTAGGAAATGTTGAACACATACCTAGCATTGATGAATCCGAAAAAGCCGAACTGAATCATTTGTATTCTAAACTCAGCGAACATCAAAAAGAATTGGTAGCGAAAGAATTTCTCGACAATGGAAATGTAGTTGATGCTTGGAAGATTTTGTTGATATAAGCACACGAGCATATGAAACTCCATCAATATAAATTAAAAGTTACTTGGACGGGAAATTTAGGAACGGGAACGAGCAAGTACGATGCATACTCTAGAGATCATATCATCTCTGCAAAAGGTAAAGCTGATTTGTATGGTTCTGCCGATCCTGCTTTTAGAGGTGATGCAAGCAAATATAATCCGGAGGAAATGCTTTTATCTGCATTGTCGACTTGCCATATGCTTTGGTATTTTCATTTTTGTGCCGATCATGGAATTGTTGTAACAAATTATGTTGATGATGCTGAGGGCATCATGGAAGAGGCAAGTGTAGGAGGTGGAAAATTCAAAGAAGTAATTTTAAAACCTACCATTACCATTACAGATGCAAGTAAAGCAGAACTTGCTATTTCATTACACGAAAAAGCAAACAGTAAATGTTTTATTGCCAATTCAGTTAATTTTCCAGTACATCATTTACCTACCATTCAAATCCTATAAGCTAATCCAATTCTTAGGTTATAATTCATCGGTAACAATCGAGAATTAAGACTTACTCGTGTATTTTCAGATTTACTTTTTGTAGGATCACTTACTACATCTGCTGTAAGATTTGCATCTAAAAGATTGAATGGAATATTTATATCAAAAAATAATTTTTCTGAAAATTGATAAGTATACCGAGGTGCAATATAACCTGATGCTCCAATTCTAGTATTTGACTCTGGAAAAATAGTTGAAATTAAAGGGTTGTTTTTTCTATTGTAGAGGTAAGGTTGTACTCCATAGCTTACACTAAAATTTCCTTTGCTATTAAGTTTACTTTTTTTAGAGGCTGGCGTGTATTCATACCTCAACGATAAATTCAAATTTGTACTCTCTTGCCCACTTAATAAAATATTGTTTGGCGTATCCGCACTTTCGTTTTTCTGACTATTAAAATTTAATTCAAACCTATTCAATTCTACTTCGTGAGTATTGCCGTTTTTTGAAGTATAAGCAATTGCAAATTTGGGTGAAAGAATTGTAATGTCTTTTTCTGTATCTATGAATAAGGTGTTATTTACCGTATAACTGTTTTCATTTTTCGAAAAAGAACTCTGATTATAGAGTTTAACTTTAAATCTACCTTGATTTTCTTGAGCAGTAGAAACAGTGTACGTTAAGCACAATATGAAAAGTAGTTTGATGGTTTTCATTTCTGAGAGTTTCGTAAAAAAACGATGATTCTCCCAAATTATTACACCCCGCTCCCCGCTCTACGCCGATAACAGCGCAACAGGAATAATCTTACCGTTAAAAAACTTATGTCCTGTAAGAGCGAAATCAGCAACATATTTACCCATTTCGAAGGCCATAATTGGTGATTGATAACCTGGTAATGATTTTTCCAACATTTCTGTTTGGGCTGAACCTAAAGCTAAACAATTGCAAGCAATTTTTTTGTCGAGTAATTCTGTAGCTAATACTTCTGTTAAATTACAAAGCGCAGCTTTACTTGCTGAATATGCACTTAATCCTGCAAATTTTGCAGAGCCTTGGAAAGCTCCCATGGTACTGATGTTTAGTATGTGCGATTGTTCGTTCATGTGTGGAATTAAATTCCTGCTCATGCGAACATGCCCCATAATATTACTATCAAGCATTTGATACCAATCGGCATCATTCAGTTCCATAAAAGGTTTGTTTATTAATTCTCCAGCATTGTTTACTAGAACATCGATGTTACCAACGACTTTCATTTTTAAAAAGGGGATGAGCCCTTCTTCGTAATCGCCATTTACAATATCAAACTGTACAGGAATTAAATTGCAATCAGGATTGAGATCCTTCGCTATTTGATGCAAGCGCTTTAATTTATCGATGTTGCGAGCAATAGCTACCACCGTATTCTTAGAATCTCTAATCCATTCTAAAGCGGCCTCGAACCCGATTCCACTACTTGCTCCTGTAATAATGATATTCATTTTGAGTTGTGAATTGTAATAAGTGTTAATTTAGTTATTAGGTTATTGAGTTATTATGTTATTAGGCAACAATGTTGCAATTAATTCACAATTCACAATTGACAATTAACAATTAAATTAAACGTCGTAATCCACTACCACCACTGGTGTTAGCGGGTGCGATTGACAAGTTAAGATAAATCCTTCTTCTACTTCTTCATCTGTAAGAGCATAGTTAGCTTTCATCTGTACTTTACCTTCGAGTACTTTTGCACGGCAAGTACAACATACAGCTCCTTTGCAAGAGAACGGTACATCTAAGTCTTGGTCCATGGCTGCATCTAAAATATTTTTACCATCGGAAGCTAACTCGAACGTGGTTTCATCGCCATCTAAAATTACAGTGATTTGTGAAACTACTTTTTCGCCAGTGCTTGATTCTATTGGTGTTGCAGTGGCATTCGCATCTAAACTAGCAGTAAAGTATTCGAGGTGAATATTTTCTTTATTTATTTTTAAGCTTGTTAAACTGTCTTCTACATTTTTCATCATTGGGGTTGGTCCACAAATGAAAAATTCATTTGTTAGATTTAAGCCAACATGATTTTCAATAATTTCCATCACTTTCTCCTTGGTCATGATACCAGTGTACAACATTGGGTGATTGGCAGGTGCTTCGTCGTAAATGTATATTAATTTGAATCTATCGGGATTTGATTTTGCAATATTGTCTAACTCATTTTTAAAGATGGTACTTGCTTCATTTTGGTTTGCATAGTACAAACTTAAGGTAGCGCTCTCATCAGTATTTAATAAAGTTTTAATAATGGAGAGCATAGGAGTAATGCCACTACCACCTGCAAAACAGTGTATATTTTTTTTGTTTGATGATGCTAAATTGTAAAAATTACCCATGGGAGTCATTACATCGAGTACATCACCCACTTTTACTTGATCATTTAAGGCAACCGACATACGACCATCTTTTACCTTTTTTGCGGCTACCCTGAAGTCGCTATCAGCGCTTGGACTGCTGCATAATGAATAAGAACGACGAATCTCTTCACCGTTAATTGTCATTTTTATTGTAACATATTGTCCTTGGGTATAATTGTATTCGTTTTTGAACTCTTGAGGTATTTCGAATGCTATGCTTACACAATCGGCTGTTTCTCTGCGAATATCAGCTACTTTTAAAGGATGGAATTTTGCCATTTCTATGAATTTGGGTGTAAAAATAAAAAATAGATCGGTTTTGGAACAATGAGACTGAATATTTGTTTTTTTGATTCATTCCGAATAAACTTTAAATGTTTCGGGATAGCAATATTTTTATAAATTTGTCATAATTCAATAAACACTATGTCAGCAAAAAACGAACAAGAATTAGAAGCATGGTTTGAAAACAAACTAGCTAAAAATGAGATGATTGAGCCTAAAGATTGGATGCCTGAGCAATACCGCAAGCATTTAATAAGACAAATCTCACAACATGCTCATTCAGAGATTATCGGTATGATGCCAGAAGGTAATTGGATTACTCGTGCTCCGAGCTTACGTCGAAAGATGGTATTGTTAGCAAAAGTTCAAGACGAAGCAGGTCATGGATTGTATTTATACAGTGCGGCTGAATCAATGGGTATTAGTCGTGAGGAGTTACTCGATCAACTACATACAGGTAAAGCAAAATATTCATCAATATTTAATTACCCGACCTTAACATGGGCCGATATTGGAGCCATTGGATGGTTGGTAGATGGCGCAGCAATTATGAATCAAGTAATGTTGCAAAGAACATCGTATGGTCCGTATGCACGTGCAATGGTACGTATCTGTAAAGAAGAGTCGTTTCACCAACGCCAAGGATATGAAATCATGTGTGTATTAGCGAAAGGAACACCTGAGCAAAAAGCGATGGCACAAGATGCATTGAACAGATGGTGGTGGCCAAGTTTAATGATGTTTGGTCCGAAAGATGAAGAATCGCCAAACACAGCGAACGCAGTAAAATGGAAAATTAAACGCGAAACCAATGATCAATTACGTCAGCGTTTTGTGAACCAAACAACGCCACAAGCAGAAATGATAGGCCTTACAATTCCAGATGCTGATTTAAAATGGAACGAAGAGAAAAAAGGATATGATTTTGGAAATATAAATTGGGACGAGTTTTGGAATGTAGTGAAGGGGAATGGTCCATGTAATAAAGAAAGATTAGCCGCTAAAAACAAAGCACACAATGATGGTGCTTGGGTGAGAGAAGCAGCTAATGCATACGCAGAGAAACAAAAACAAAACACTAACGCAGCTTAAATTATTATGAGTGATTCACAAGGAATACTATGGGAAGTATTTGTACAAAGTAAACCCGGACAACCACATAAACACAGTGGTTCAGTTCATGCACACGACAAAGAAATGGCATTACAAAACGCACGCGATTTGTATTGCAGAAGAAGCGAAGGCACCAATATTTGGGTAGTACCTGCATCTGAAATTGTTGCATCTTCTCCAGAAGACATTGCTTCGTTCTTTGAACCATCGAACGACAAAGTTTACCGCCACCCAACATTTTACACCGTTCCAGAAGGAATTACACACATGTAAGCAATGACAAAACAAGAAGCATTATTTAAATATTTATTACGATTAGCTGATCAACATTTAATACTAGGTCATCGCTTGTCGGAACAAAGCAGCAAAGGTCCTTTTTTAGAGGAAGACATTGCTTGTTCAAACATAGCCTTAGATTTAATTGGTAATGCAAATCATTTATTGCAATATGCAGCTGAAGTAGAAGATAAGAATAGAACGGCCGATGATTTAGCATTCCTTCGCTCTGAAAGAGAATTCTACAATACATTATTGGCAGAACAACCGAATGGCGATTTTGGAAAAGTGATGGTTCGTCATTTTTATGCTGATGTGTTCGACTATTTGTTATATACAGAACTTCAAAAGTCGAGTGATGAAACATTAGCATCTATCGCAGCGAAAGCATTAAAAGAAATTACTTATCACCTTCGTCATACTTCAAAATGGATTGTACGTTTAGGCGATGGTACAGAAGAAAGCAAACGAAGAGTTACCGAATCTATCAATGAATTATACCGATTTACAGGTGAATTATTTGAAATGGATGAAGTAGACGAATTGTTAATCAAAGAAAAAATTGCAGTTGATTTGTCGGCTTTAAAACCACTATGGTTGCAGAAAGTTAAAGAAGTATTAACAGAGGCAACGCTCGAGATGCCTGAAGATACTTATATGCAAACAGGTTCACGACAAGGAAGACATACAGAGCATTTAGGTTTTTTACTTGCCGAAATGCAACACTTACACCGCGCCTTCCCAGGTGCACAATGGTAAGCACATGAAAACAATACAAGATGTTTGGAAAATTCTGGAACAAATTCCTGATCCTGAAATTCCAGTGATCAGTGTTGTAGAATTAGGAATTATACGTGCCCTTCGCTATGAAGGGCATACGCTTATTATAACTATTACTCCAACCTATTCGGGTTGCCCTGCTATGTCGGCCATAAGCATCGACATAAACAATAATCTTCGAGAGAATGGCATCATCGATTTCAAAATTGAAACCGTTTATCAACCCGCATGGACTACCGATTGGATGAGTAAAGAAGCAAAAGAAAAGTTACGAGTTTATGGCATTGCTCCTCCAAACGATCAAGTGAAACATAAACTAAATGTTTTAACGGGCGATCATGATGAAGAAGTAAAATGCCCACACTGTGGTTCAGAAAATACTAGCCTAACAAGTCAGTTTGGTTCAACTGCTTGTAAAGCACTTTATAAATGTAATTCATGCTTAGAACCATTTGATTATTTTAAATGCATTTGATTAATTACGAATTACGAATTACGAATTACTTTTTCTAACGACTAATGACTAACGACTAAATACTAAATATGGTAAAATTTGAAAAACAAGATAAGCTAGCTATTATCACTCTCAACAGGCCTGATGTATTAAACAGTTTTAATAGAGAAATGGCATTGGCTATGCAAGCAAGTTTAGATGAGTGTGAGAAGGATGATAGCATAAGAGCAATATTAATCACTGGAGAAGGTAGAGCGTTTTGTGCAGGACAAGATTTAGCGGAAGCGATTGCTGAAGATGGTCCTAGTATTGATACGATTGTTAGAGAACATTACAATCCAATTGTATTAAAAATAAGAAACATAGAAAAGCCAATTGTATGTGCGGTGAACGGTGTTGCAGCAGGAGCGGGTGCCAACATTGCATTATGTTGTGATATTGTACTAGCAAGCGATAAAGCTTCGTTCATACAATCATTCTCGAACATCGGATTAATTCCCGATAGTGGAGGAACATTTTTCTTACCTCGTTTAGTGGGAATGCAAAGAGCAACGGCTATGATGTTTTTAGCAGATAAAATTACTGCTGATGTTGCATTACAATATGGTATGGTGTATAAAGTTTCGGAAGCAGAACAGTTACTAACTGATGCAATGCAAATTGCAAATAGATTAGCTGATATGCCAACCAAAGGATTTGGATTAACTAAACGTGCTTTAAACGAATCGTTTTTTAATACACTCGAAGAGCAATTAGAAGTTGAAGAAGAATTGCAAGCGAAAGCAGCAAGCACATACGATAACCAAGAAGGTATTAATGCCTTTTTAGAAAAAAGAAAACCAGTATTTATTGGCAAGTAAAATGGAACTAATTAAAGTAGGAATTATTGGATCAGGTGCGATGGGAAGTGGAATAGCACAAGTAGCTGCTATGGCTGGTCACGAGGTTCATGTATATGATGCAAATCCTGTGGCCGCACAAGCCGCTGCAAGTAACCTAAAGAAATCTCTTCAGAAACTTATTGAGAAAGGAAAATGCACTCAAGAAAATGCAGATCAAATTTTAGCAAATATTTTCTTTCAATCGAGCATCGATAAATTAAATTCTTGCTCATTAATTATTGAAGCAATTGTTGAAGATTTATCGATAAAAAAAGAAGTTTTTGTTGCCATAGAAAGTATCGTGAGTGATACTTGTATTTTAGCAAGTAATACCTCTTCCTTATCGATTGCATCAATAGCTTCAGCTTGTAAAAATCCGGAACGTTTCATCGGTATACATTTTTTCAACCCAGCGAATATTATGCCTTTGGTAGAAATTATTCCTGCTATACAAACGGATGATAAGATTACTCAACAATCGATAGACTTAATAAAATCTTGGGGTAAAACGGTGGTTGTATGTAAAGATACTCCAGGATTTATTGTTAATAGAGTGGCTCGTTCATTTTACGGAGAAGCCATTCGTATGATGGAAGAAGGAATTGCCGACATAGCTACCATCGATTGGGCAATGAAAGAAATAGGTGGTTTTAAAATGGGTCCATTTGAACTGATGGATTTTATTGGTCATGATGTGAATTATAAAGTAACGGAAACCGTTTGGGAACAATTATTTTATGATGCTCGATTTAAGCCTTCACTCAGTCAGAAAAGATTATACGAAGCAAAACGCTTTGGTAGAAAATCGGGAATAGGTTTTTACGACTACCGCGAAAATGCAGCTGTGCTAGAACCTACCAAAGATGCTGATTTAGGAAACTATATTTTCATGCGAATTATTTCGATGCTCATTAATGAGGCTATCGATACCTTGTATTTAGGTATTGCTAGCAAAGAAGATATCGACTTAGCCATGACCAAAGGGGTAAATTATCCAAAAGGATTATTAACATGGGCTGATGAAATTGGATTAGGTACAGTATTAGAAGAATTAGAAAAATTAGTTTCTTTATACGAGGAAGATCGTTACAGACCTTCAGTTCTATTGAAACACATGGTAAGGGAGAAGAAACATTTTTATTAAGATAGAAAGTTAATAGGTTAATAGGTTAATAGGTTAATGGTTATTAGGTTATTGAGTGTGGTAAGTAATCATTCATAATTCATAATTCAAAAAGATGGATGCGAATCAAATAGTTCATAAAATGTTCGACAACGATGCTTTTAGCAAGTGGCTAGGTATTGAAATTGTTGAAATGGGTGCAGGTATTTCGGTATTAAAAATGACTGTACGCAAAGAAATGTTAAATGGATTTGATGTGCTACACGGTGGTATTACTTATTCGTTAGCCGATAGCTCATTAGCATTCGCAAGTAATTCTTATGGCAGAAAAAGTATGTCGATTGAAACCTCGATTTCTCATACTCTACCTTGCAGAGAAGGGGATATTTTAACAACAAAAACAGTAGAACGATCATTAACAAATAAAATTGGTATATACGATATTTCTGTATTAAATCAGGATAATAAGGTGGTAGCTTTGTTTAAAGGTACTGTATACAGAAGTGATAAAGAGTGGTAATATGAAAAATGCATACATCGTTGGAGGAGTAAGAACTCCTATTGGAAGTTTTACAGGTACATTGTCGGGAGTACGTGCCGATGATTTAGCTGCACATGTTTTAAAATCTTTAAAAGAAAAGTACTCAGAAGTTGATTTCAAAGAAGTGGGTGATGTAATTATGGGTTGTGCTAATCAAGCTGGGGAAGATAATAGAAACGTAGCACGAATGGCAAGTTTGTTAGCAGGCTTACCACAAGAAGTACCAGGCGTAACCATTAACAGATTATGTGCTTCTGGTTTGTCAGCTTCGATGGATGCTGCAAGAAACATCATGGTAGGCGATGCCGAACTCATGATTGCTGGAGGTATTGAACACATGACTCGTGGTCCTTGGGTGATGTCGAAAGCTAGCACACCTTTTGGTAAAGATGTAGAAATGCACGACACTAGTTTTGGATGGCGATTTATCAATCCAAAAATGAAAGAGATGTATGGTGTAGATGCCATGGGTGAGACCGCTGAAAATTTAGCCGATTTACATAAGATATCTCGTGAAGATCAAGATGCCTTTGCGTTACGTTCGCAACAAAAAGCAAATGCAGCACGTGAGAAGGGGAGATTCAAAAAAGAAATTATAGCCTTGGAAATTCCTCAGAAAAAAGGAGAAGCTATTCTGTTTTCTGAAGATGAATTTATAAAACCAAAAACTTCTATAGAAGGATTAGCAAAATTACGTCCTGCGTTTAGAAAAGAAGGAACAGTAACAGCAGGGAATGCCTCTGGTTTAAATGATGGAGCCGCGGCATTGCTGTTTGCATCCGACGAAGCTTTATCGAAATATAATTTAAAACCATTAGCAAAAATTGTATCGATGGGTTCAGCAGGTGTTGCTCCTAGAATTATGGGAATTGGTCCGGTTGAAGCAGCAAACAAAGCATTAGCGAAAGCAGGTCTTAGCATGAACGATATCGATATTATCGAATTGAATGAAGCCTTTGCTGCACAAAGCTTAGCATGCATTAGAGCTTGGGGTTTAAAAGATGATGATGCAAGAATAAATCCAAATGGTGGTGCTATTGCATTAGGACACCCATTGGGAATGTCGGGTGCTAGAATTTTATTATCGGCGGCCATTGAATTGCATGAACAAAATAAAAAATATGCCTTGGTAACGATGTGCATTGGTGTCGGACAAGGTTATGCAGTTATAATTGAAAAAGCATGATTTACGAATTCAACGGATATAAACCAGTAATACATGAATCAGCTTTTGTACATCCACAAGCAGCTGTTACAGGAAATGTTATTATTGGTAAAAATGTGTACATCGGTCCGGGTGCTGCCATTCGTGGCGATTGGGGACAAATAATTATAGAAGATGGATGTAATGTACAAGAGAATTGTACCTTACACATGTTTCCTGGAACAACGGTACATTTGAAAGAGTCGGCACATATTGGCCATGGTGCTATTATACACGGAGCAACCATTGGTAGAAATTCATTAGTTGGGATGAATGCTGTGATTATGGACGATGTTGAGATTGGTGATGAGTGTGTAATTGGTGCGTTGAGTTTTGTAGCTGCAGAAACAAAAATACCAAACAGGAAAATTGTAGTCGGTAATCCATCGAAAATTATTAAAGATGTAAGCGACGAAATGATTGCATGGAAAACAAAAGGCACAGCTCTTTATCAACAGTTGCCTGCCGATTGTTATGCAACACTAAAGGAGTGTGAACCTTTACGTGAAGTTGAACCTAATAGACCACAACAACAAGACATCTATTTAACTTGGAAAAAAAATAAATAATTATGAAAAAAATAATTCTATTTAGTTTACTAACAATTTTGACTTTTAATTTCGCTTCGGCACAGAAACGTCAAATAGAAACAGCAAAGAAACCAGTTTCTAATGCTAATCAAGAAACGAAAAAATACGTAATGGTATTTTTAAATTTAAATAATCAGGAAGATAATAATATCGAGAAGAGTGCCGAATTAGTAACACGTCATAAAGAGTTCTTAACTCGATTAAATGAAGAAGGATTTTTGTTAATGGAAGGAACATTTGAGGATGAGGGTAGTTTAAAAGAAATATTATTGCTAAATACGACTGAATTTGAAGAAGCAAAGTCGCGATTTGCCGAAGATCCAGCTGTAAAAGATGGAATGTATACAATAGAATACCGACAATTTATCACAAAAAACAATACCATTAAATTAGAATAGTTAGAGCAAAAAATATCATGCAAAAATTACAAAATTACGCAGCCGGAAAATGGGTAGAAGGTTCTGGTAAAGCAACTACATTATACAATTCAATTACTGGAGAAGCTATTTACGAAGCCGATAGTACAGGATTAGATTTTGGTATCATGCTCGATTATGCACGTAAAGTTGGCGGTCCTGCATTACGTAAAATGACATTCCACGAACGCGGAAGAATGTTAAAGGCATTGGCAATGCATTTAATGTCGAAGAAAGAAGAATTTTATAATGTAAGTTGGGCTACAGGAGCAACTCGTATCGATAGTTGGATTGATATTGAAGGTGGAATTGGAAATCTATTTGCATACGCTAGCTTACGTCGTCAATTTCCTGATGAAACATATTATGTAGATGGTGAAGCAGCAAAGTTATCGAAGAACGGAACTTTTATTGGTCATCATATTTGTGTACCAAAGGAAGGTGTTGCTATTCACATCAACGCCTACAACTTTCCTGTTTGGGGAATGTTAGAAAAAATTGCAGTGAATTTTTTAGCAGGTGTTCCTGCAGTGGTTAAACCAGCAACAGTAACATCATTCTTAACAGAAGTAGTTGTTAAAGAAATTGTAAAATCAAACATATTACCAGAAGGTGCATTGCAATTAATTTGTGGTTCAGCAAATGGTATTTTAGATTCAATTACCAATCAAGATGTAGTAACTTTTACAGGTTCTGCATCTACAGGTATGAAATTAAAAGCTCATCCTAGAGTGATTTCAGAATCGGTGCCTTTTAACTTAGAAGCCGACTCTTTAAACGCAAGTGTTTTAGGGCCCGACGCTAAACCAGGTACTCCCGAGTTTGAATTATTTGTAAAAGAAGTTTGCAAAGAAATTACGGTGAAGGCAGGACAAAAATGTACTGCAGTTCGTAGAATTATTGTACCATCAGCATTTATAGAAGATGTACAAATTGAAGTAGGGAAGCGACTTGCAAAAACAGCGATTGGCGATCCAAACGTTGAAGGTGTTCGAATGGGAGCACTTGCAGGTAAAGATCAATTAAACGATGTAATTGAAAATGTAAAGCTATTAATGAAAACACAAGAAATTGTGTTTGGCGATTTAAATAAAGTAGATGTGATGGGTGCCGATGCAACAAAAGGTTCATTCATGTCGCCAATTTTATTTTTAAACAAAGATCCATTCAAGAATCAAGATTGCCATAACATTGAAGCCTTTGGTCCGGTAAGTACTTTAATTCCTTACGATACTATTGAGGAAGCAGTTGAACTAACAAAATTGGGTAAAGGTTCATTGGTTTGTTCAATCGTAACGGCTGATAACAAAGTGGCAAGAGATTTTGTGATAGGTGCTGCTTCACATCACGGACGTATATTAGTATTAAATGCCGAGTGTGCAAAGGAAAGTACAGGACATGGTTCGCCAATGCCTTTGCTTACACATGGTGGTCCGGGTAGAGCTGGTGGAGGAGAAGAGATGGGTGGTAAAAGAGGTGTAATGCATTATATGCAACGTACCGCAATTCAAGGTTCGCCAACAACTTTAACTGCAGTTACTAATCAATATCAATACGGTGGACATCAAACTGAAAAAGATGTACACGTTTTCAGAAAATATTTTGAAGATATTGAAGTTGGTGAAACGGTAATTACAGCAAAAAGAACAGTAACAGAAGCCGATATAGTAAATTTCTCTAACGTAAGTTGGGATCATTTTTATGCTCATACTGATGCTACTTCTTTGGATGGTACCATCTTCGAAGGTAGAGTTGCTCATGGGTATTTTGTGCTTTCGGCTGCTGCAGGTTTATTCGTAGATGCCAAAAAAGGTCCAGTGTTACTTAACTATGGTTTAGAAGAATGTCGATTCACAAAACCTGTTTATCCTGGAGCAACGATTGGAGTACGTTTAACTGTGAAAGAAAAAGTTGATCAAGAAAAACGTTCGGAAGAAGATGTAGCAAAAGGTATTGTTAAGTTTTTAGTTGATGTTTACGACGAAACCGGCGAAACTGTTGCCATTGCTACGATATTAACTATGGTGAAGAAAAGGAATCAGGAGTAAGTTAATAGGTTAATGAGTTAATAAGTTAATGAGTTAATAGGTTATTAAGTTATTAAGTTATTAAGTAACCTTAGTGCTAATAACCTAATAACTTATTAACCAATAACCAATAACTAATTTTTCAATTATGCAGTTTTCTCAAGTAAGAAAGTTTTATGAAAATTTCATTCCTCTAAGCGAGGAGGAGTGGAATTTGCTTGAACCGAAATCCAGGATAAAAAAATTAGCTAAAGGAGAACTATTGCATTCGGAAGGTGAAGTATGTAATGATGTAACCTTTATCAATAAAGGACTTCTAAAATGTTACCATATGATAGATGGTAAAGAATACATCGAAGCTTTTTTTTCTACTAATGAATATTGTTCTGATTATTGTAGCTTTTTGTTAAGACAACCAGGAAAATTATACTTAGAAGCTTTAGAAGAAAGTGAACTGATATTGTTAGATTACGATACAGTTCAAACTTTGTATGATAAGGTTAAGAACTTTCAGAAGTTTGGTCGTTTAATGGCCGAATATCTTTTTACTCAAATATCATTAAGAAATAATTCATTGTTGTTTGAAAGTCCAGAACAACGGTATTTAAAGTTTTCTCAAAACAAACGAGATTTATTGCAACGTGTACCTCAATACATGATCGCCTCTTATTTAGGGATAACACCAGAAGCCCTAAGTAGAATTCGCAAACGTATTTTAAGCTCAAATTAGAAGCTTATTGATCCAAATCAAGAAATAGAAATGTTACGAACTTATTGATTCAAATCAATGAATAGTTTTTTTATTGGCTGCATCTTTGTGCTATAATAAATTAATTATGAGAATATTTTTAATTGCCATAGCAAGCTTATGCATTTATACAACAAGCTTAGCACAAACTACACAAACAGTAAAAGGTCGTATTATCGATGAAGCTTCAAAAAGCGAATTGCCTGGTGTAAACGTCATCTTACTCAATTCTACTAAAGTGGTTGGAACGACTACCGATGTAAATGGAACATTTAAACTAACTCAAATTCCATTAGGTCGTCAGTCGTTTAAGATTTCCTATTTAGGGTATGAAGACCAAGTGATCAGCAATGTATTAGTTACTACTGGTAAAGAGGTGGAACTTAATGTTAGCTTGGTAGAGAAAGTTAATAATATCAACGAAGTTGAAATTGTTTATCAAAAATCGGCTGATAAGTTAAGTACAAACAATGAAATGAGTACAGTAAGTGCACGTTCATTTAATTTAGAGGATACTAAAAAATATGCAGGTGCATTAGGTGATCCTTCACGTATGGCGGCAAATTTTGCAGGAGTAAGTGGGGCAAACGATTCTCGTAATGATATTGTTGTGAGAGGA
>JACCDS010920720.1_pt1 | contig 15702 bp, 11 predicted proteins | sample 7446441 | NCBI WGS metagenome assembly JACCDS01 (sample SAMN15323445, study PRJNA562643) | freshwater metagenome | isolation source: river surface water | place: USA:Blue River Watershed | collected 2017-08-17
GACCTGTGCAAGGTGATGCAGGCGCTTTCTGCCTGACCACCCGCCTGTGCCAACCCATTTGCGGTGGGTCGGTCAGTTGCCAGGCCACCCCCTTGCACTGCGAAGCCCCTGCACAACTCATGGCATGTGCATGAGCCTGTGCGGAGGCGCTGGCAGGCGATACGCCGTGGCAAGAGCGGTTTGGGTCAAGTCAAGAGCGTGTTGGGTGACAGTGGCTACGTGGCCAAGCCCTTTGCGCTGTGCGTACAGGAGATCTTGGGTGCGCAAGTCACGGTACAAATCGCCAAGCGCAGCGAACTGCATAAATTTGCGGTGATACCCAAGCGGTGGGTAGTTGAGCGCAGCTTTGCTTGGTTGGAGAAAAACCGGCGGCTATGGAAAAACTGCGAGCGAAAGATCAATACCAGCTTGCAGTTCGTCCACTTGGCTTTTTTGATTCTTCTGCTTCGAAGATCGTGAACAGACTCTTAGAGAATAAATGTGGGGTGTGAGTGGCAAAGAATAGGCAATAGGCGGAGTTTGTCAATCATATTGACAAAATGTTAACTCTTGATCGCACTACCCCATTCCGTGCGGCCGTCAGCAATCATGCGAGGCTCGTTCAATGGCCATTGATCACGTATTGCTTGAACGTCTTCATGCGCCTGCGCGACCGCCCAGTTTGATGCATAGCCTGAAAAAGTTACGTCGTGTCCGCAACCCATCCAGTGCGAGATCATGATGAGCGCTTGGTCAAGGCACAGGCCTTGGCGTGCGAACTTCTTGAGTTGCTCGCGTTCTTTGTATGTCATTGAGTGTTGAAATTCTTGGTCTTCCATTTCTTCTCCATCTAAAGGATATAGCCGTAAAGTAACAGCACCCTTTCAGCCAAGGGCGTTGTTGTAGTCGAGTACGTTTATCTGGATGCCACCATCAGTAGTGCTTTACAGTGGGAAACATTCAGCGACAGGCCCGTAATAGCCCGCTCCCTTAGAAGCGTCGATAGGCGATTTCCTAGCATTTCCATAGATTCCGTCTTTGTTGCGGAAGTCTAGGATGCTTGTCCCGTCTTTGAAACTCCATTTCTGATCACGCCACGAGAACCTGACTTCGTAGCGTTGCCGTATGTGACTGGGGGACGAAGCAATCGTGAAATCCAAGGAGGCCGCACTCTGTTCGTCTGCCGCGCTTTCAGTGGCGATGACTTCTAGAACGTCTATCTGCCCCACAATTGGCGCGACAAGAGAGTCTGTCTTTCGCACGTCGTACCGAACTTCGAAAGCTCTCACTCTCCTTACCCAAGATGACGTGCGATTGGCGAAATATACGGAGATTGTCGGTGTGTTCCTAGCCTCGACCGCGACTTGGCAACGCTTAACAATCTTCTCGAAAGATTGGAGTGGGTCGTCAACAGCTGTGACGGCTGGGGTTGTGATGGATCGGTTTTCCGACTGCGCGATTGCTGAACTAACCAGTCCCAACGTGACTACGAGTACTACGCCAATACGCATGACAAATCCTTTGGTTTACAAATTTTCTACCCTGGCGAGCCTAACGGAGAGCTAGATCATGCGTCAGTCAACGGTGTGCGCCCCACACTGTGCTGCTTTTGGGTATCAAAACCATCCTCAACGTCCACTTTCCGGAACAGATAAGCCTGCATGAGCACGTCTTTTTTGTGCGTAGCCCACCTAGTTGGCGCTTCTTCAATCAGCTCATCATCCAAAGCCAAGTTAGTTTCCATGCGTGACCTCCCACACAGATGAGTTATCAAAGTATAGGCTCATGCCCTGGTGTGGTGTGACGCGCTCCGGCCTGTCGCCACTGGGACGGAAATGCCTGTCCGGCCAGGGTCTTTGCTCTTGCGGTGGCCACAGTAAGCCGCACACTCTGGCCTGCTGTGAGGCTGCGGCACGTCAGCTCAAGCGTGCCCACGTTGTCTCGGTTGCCACATCCACTGTGGTGTTCAGGCTGTCCTGAAGAGCACATTTTATTGATAGCAAACTATTTATCAAATGAAGCGGTAAATCCACTTTTCATTCATATTTCATCATGAGCCTGCGCCCCACCATCGATTTTTTGCTGTTTGACTGGCTGGGTGCCGACGCCCTGGCCCAGCGCGAGCGCTTTGCCGACCACAGCCGCGAAACCTTTGACGCCGTGCTGGACACCTGCGAACGCATTGCCCGCGACAAATACGCCCCCTTCAACCGCACGGTAGACGTGCAAGAGCCCCGCACCGAGGTGTGCCCTGACGGCAGCCTGCGCGTGGTGCTGCCCCAGGCCACGCACGACGCACAAAAGGCCTATGCGGCCAGTGGCATGCTCAGCGCCGCCCAAGACTACGACGTGGGCGGCATGCAGTTGCCTTACACCATCGAGGCGGCAGCCAACTCGTTTTTTGCCCACGCGTCGGTCAGCATCGGCTCGGGCATGCTGACCACGGGCAACGCCAATTTGCTGATGGTGCATGGCACGCCGCTGCAAAAGCAGGTGTTTGCCGCCAATGAATTTGCGGGCAAATGGTCGGGCACCATGTGCCTGAGCGAGCCGCAGGCGGGCTCCAGTTTGAGCGACGTGGCCACCCGCGCCGTGCCCGACCACGGCCCGCTGGGCACCGCCACGGCAGGTGTGGCTGACGCAGCCGAGGGCGATGTGCCGTGGGATCAAGACCCCCTGGGCCCCCGCTACCGTCTGCGCGGCAACAAGATGTGGATTTCAGCCGGCGAGCACGACCTGACCGACAACATCGTTCACCTGGTGCTGGCCAAAATCCCCGATGAAAACGGGCAGCTGCCGCCGGGCGTGAAAGGCATTTCGCTGTTCATCGTGCCCAAAAAACTGGTCAACGCACAAGGCGAGCTGACCGGCCAGCGCAACGACGTGGCCCTGGCGGGCCTGAACCACAAGTGCGGCTGGCGTGGCACCACCAACACGCTGCTCAACTTTGGCGAAGGCCAGTTCAAGGTGCTGCCCGGCCAAGGCACGGCCTGCGGCAGTGGGCTGGACGGGCAGGGCAACGGCGCCATCGGCTACCTGGTGGGCCAGCCCGGCAAGGGCCTGCACTGCATGTTCCACATGATGAACGAGGCCCGCATCGGCGTGGGCCTGGCCGCTACCATGCTGGGGCTGGCGGGTTATCACGCCAGCCTGGCATACGCCAAAACCCGCGTGCAAGGTCGCCCGGTTGGTGGACACGGACCCGCGACGGGGGCATCCAAGCAGGCTACTGCTCCGTCGGGGGGCAGTGCAGTCGCCACAGCGGCAAGTGTGGGGGCTGACGTCACCAAGGTCACCAAAGACGCTGCCCGCCCGCCCGTGCGCATCATCGAGCACGCTGATGTGAAGCGCATGTTGCTGGCGCAGAAAAGTTATGGCGAAGGCGCGCTGGCGCTGGCGTTGTATTGCGCCCGGTTGGTGGACGAACAGCACACGGGCAACCCCGAGGCCGCCGACGACGCCCGCCTGCTGCTGGAGGTGCTGACCCCCATTGCCAAGAGCTGGCCCAGCGAGTGGTGCCTGGAGGCCAACAGCCTGGCCATTCAAGTCCACGGCGGCTACGGCTACACCCGTGACTTCCCGGTGGAACAGTACTGGCGCGACAACCGCCTGAACATGATCCACGAGGGCACGCACGGCATCCAGGCCATGGACTTGCTGGGCCGCAAGGTGCTGATGGAGCAGGGCAAGGGCCTGAAACTGCTGGCAGGTCGCATGCAGGCCACGGCCCGCCGCGCGGTGGACTTGGCCCAAAACCACGCCAGCGGCCAAGGCCAGGCTACGGCCATGGGCACCGCACAGGCGGCTGACCTGGCGCAGCAGGCTGCTGCACTGCTGGCCGCACTGAAAGCGGTGGGCGATGCCACGCAAGCTGCGTGGGCCACCGGCAACCCGGTGGAGGCCCTGGCCAACGCCGTGCCCTACATGCAGGCCTTCGGGCACACCGTGCTGGCCTGGATCTGGCTGGACGTGGCGCTGTCGGTGGTGGCACAGGATGCCAAATTAAACATAGCTGCCAACCAAGGCAGAATAAGCGCAGGTGCCTATTTTTATGCCTATGAGTTGCCCAAAATTGAGGCTTGGCTGCACGTGGTGAACCGGCGGGAACCCGTGTGTGCCAACATGCCCGAAGACGCGTTCTGACCCAGCAGCCCAGCAGCCCAGCAGCCCATCGCCTATTGGCCCATCGGCCATGCATCAGCAAGTGAGGCGGCCTGTGCCACAGAAGACCCGCTGCGCCCGCACGGCTGCGCGGCACGTCAGGCGGGGTGCGCAGGCAGCGGCGCACCGCTGGCCAGCAAGGCGGCCAAGGCCTCGGCGGGCACGGGTCTGCTGAACAGGTAGCCCTGAAACTCGTCGCAGCCGCTGGCTTTCAGGAAAGCAGCCTGCTCTTCGGTTTCCACGCCCTCGGCAATGGTGTGCAGGCCCAGGCTGCTGGCCAGGCTGATCACGGCAGTGACGATGGCCTCGTCGTTGGCATCGTGGTTCAGGCCGCGCACGAACGACTGGTCAATTTTCAGCTTGTCCACGGCAAAGCGTTTCAGGTAACTCAGTGACGAGTAGCCCGTGCCAAAGTCGTCAATCGACAGCTTCACGCCCAGTGTTTTCAGCGCATTGATGGTGGCCACCGTGAACTCGGAATCTTCCATTGCCACGCTTTCGGTCAGCTCCAGCTCCAGCATGTCTGGCGCCAGCCCACTGGCTTGCAAGGCCCGTGTGACGCTGGCTTGCAGGCCTTCGTGCCGGAACTGCACCACCGACAGGTTGACCGCCACCGGCACCGCAGGCAGCCCGGCGGCTTGCCAGGTGGCGGTGTCGGCCAGGGCCTGGTTCAACACCCATTCGCCAATGGAGCGGATCAAACCGGTTTGCTCGGCCACCGCAATGAAGCGCACCGGGGGCACCAGCCCCCACTCGGGGTGCTGCCAGCGCACCAGCGCTTCGGTGCCCACGATGCGGCGGGTGCGTGCGTCCACCTGCGGCTGGTAGTGCAGCACCAGTTGCCCACGGGCCACGGCGTGCTGCAAATCGCGCTCGATGGTCAGCGTGGCTTGCAACTGCTCGTGCAAGGCAGTCGTGAAAAACCGGACCGTGTTGCGCCCCTCGCGCTTGGCCAGGTCCACCGCAGCCTCGGCTGCCTGCATCAGCTTGAGCAAGTCGGCGCCGTTGTCGGGGAAGGTGGCAATGCCCACGCTGGCGGTCACGTTCAGGCTGTGTTCGCCGGTCACGGGCAGGGTGGCGTTCAGGTGGGGCATCAACCGCAGGGCCACCTTGCCGGCATCGACCGCCGTGGTGTTGGGCAGCAGCAAAATGAAGTCGTCAGCCCCCAGGCGGCACACGGTGTCTTCAGGTTTGAGGTGGTTGACCAGGCGCTGCGCCACGGCTTTGAGCACCTCGTCGCCCGCGTCGTGACCATACGACTCGTTGATGTGCTTGAAGTGATCGACATTCAGGTGCAGCAGCGCCACCGTGGCCTGGTTGCGCGTGGCCGATGCAATGGCCACCCTGGCGCGGTCGAACAGCAGCGCGCGGTTGGGCAGGTTGGTGAGGTTGTCGTAATTCACCAGGCGCAGGATGCGCGCCTCGGCCTCTTTGCGGCCCGACGTTTCGGTGAAGATGCCCAGGTATTGCATCACCTGGTTGTTGGCGTCCTTGATGGCGCTGATGACCAGCCATTCCGGGTAAATTTCGCCCGATTTGCGGCGGTTCCAGATTTCGCCTTCCCAGCGGCCATCGGTCTCGATGGCTGACCACATGGCCTGATAAAAAGCTTTGTTCTGCCTGCCCGAGTTCAGCAGGCGCGGCGTTTGCCCGTCCACATCGTCCGATGTGTAGCCCGTGATCCGGGTGAAAGACTGGTTGACCGAGATGAACAATGCGTTGGCATCGGTGATGAAAATGCCTTCCTGGCTCGATTCAAACACCTGGGCAATCACGCGACGGTGCTCGTCGGCCTGCTTGCGTGCCGTGATGTCCATGGCCAATGCCAATTGGCAATGCCGCCCTTGGTACACCACGGCATGTCTGACGATTTCCACCCAAAACTCGGTGCCGTCCCGCTTCTGGTGAAGCCAGTCACCGGCATGGGTGGGGTGCTCACCCCGTGTTTCCAGGTTCTCCAGCGTTTCATGCATGCGGTCAATTTCGCGTGCAGGTCTGATGTCATCCAGCGTCATCGTGAGGAATTCGCTGGCGCTGTAGCCGTAGGTGCTTGTTGCCGCATGGTTCACCGACAGAAACCGCCGCGTGCCCGTTTCAACCAGAAACATGGGCATGGGGTTGGATTCAAACAGCAAGCGGTAGCGGCGTTCGGAGTCTTGCAAGGTGGCCTCGGCCAGCTTGCGGTCGGTCACATCCAGCCAAGCGCCCATGATGTAGGTGGGCTGCCCTGCCGCTGACCGCAGCATCACCACCTCGTCATGAATCCAGCGGTAGCTGCCATCGGTATGCCGAAAACGGTACTCGTACGCAATTTCGCCGAGGTCCCTCAGCTCGACTTGCTTACGCTGGGCCAGCACGAGGTCATCCGGGTGCAGGTTTTCCAGCCAAAGATTGGGGTTGAGCAGCCAATGCTCGGCAGGGTGTCCCGTCACCTTCAGGACATTGGGGCCCACGAAATCGACCTCGAAGCGCCCAGAGCCATCGCCCGCAGCACGGAGTGAATACATGACGGCTGGGTTGACGTTCAGCACCCTGGCCAGGCGGTCGCGTTCTTGCTTGGCCAGTGCATCCAGCTCGTCATGGCGGCGCTCGGCTGCGCGCACCAGCAGGTAGACCAAGGTGGTGCTCAACGCCACGAAGGCAATGCCTTTGATGGACTGCACCGTGGCACGCAGGCCGTGGTCGCTCACCAGGGCTTCCAACAAACGGTCTGACAGGAGAATCCAGCCCACACCAAATACCAGGAACGCCACTGCAATGCGCAGGGCGGTCATGGGTGTACGGGCTTGGGTCTGTGGCATCAGCGTTGCATCATACGTTTGGTGCGGTGATTTTTCACCCTTCTTGTGCCTCCTTGAACAGGCTGTGTGCGTGCTTGCGCGTGGATGGCTCAGAATGCGGGCCAGCGCTGCCTGCCAGCTTGGCCCAACTTCCCCTTTGCATTCCAACCATGTTGCTCAAACCCAGCTCAGACGAAATCCGTGGCACCCATTTGGCTGCACGTGCTCGCAGCCACGCCCGGCTGGCACGTGCGGTGGTGCTGACCGCCGCTGTGCTGGGTTTGTCGGCATGTGCCGTCAAGCCCAGGCCTGTGCTGGCACCGCAGGCCGTGGCGGAGCCCGAGGTGTTGGCTGAAGTGGCAGTGGAGCAGCCCCTCAAGCCACGCCGCGTACCCATGCAGCGTGCCAAGCCCAGCGACCCTGCGGCGGGTGATTTCCTGGCCACCTATGGTTGCGGGTTGCGCGAAATCACCGTGGGATGGGTGGGGTTGGGCATGCGCCTGACCGACGGTGCTGACGTGTACGACCTGCAACGCGAGCCCAACCCATCTGAAATGGCGTTCAAGGGCGCTGGCCTGCTGGGCTCTGCGCGCGTGGTGCTCAAAGGCATCCATGCCGAGGTGACCGTGAATGGGCGGGCGCTCAGGCCCTGCATACGCACCCACCAGTGGCCCATGAATGGATTCAGGGCCACTGGCCACAGTCCCAGCTGGTTGCTCAAGGGCGAAGCGGAGGTGCTTCACTGGACGGTTGCTGACAAGCTGTTTTCCACCCGACTGACCGATGACGTGCCCCTGGCACTGGCACAGCCGTTGCAGGTGGGCAGCGAGCCCGGTTCCCCCGTGGTCAGCGTGAACCGCCGTGTGTGCCGCGACGCCGAGTCGGGCATGCCGCACCCTTACACGGTCGATGTGGCGTACGACGGCCAAACGCTCAAGGGCTGCGGGGGTGAGCCCCTGGCCTTGCTGACTGCGCGCACCTGGATCGTCACGGGCCTGGGCGCATCACCTGCGGATGCGGCCAGCAAAGCAGTGCCACTGTCACCACTTGGGCATGAGGTGACGCTGCAGTTTGACGGCAAAGGCCGCGTGTCCGGTGTGGCCCATTGCAACCGCTTTACCGGCATTTATGCACTGACCGGCTCGCGGTTGTCAGTCGGGTCTGTGGTGGCCACGAAGCGGGCTTGCACCGGCAGCGCCATGCAGGACGAGCAGGTGTTTTTGAAGATGTTGGCCACCATCGAGGGTTTTGATGTGTCGGCCAACGGGTTGGTTTTCATCACCCGCGATGCGGCCGAGCGGGGTCAACGGACCGGTATCTGGACCCGCTGAACCTGTACCAGCGCAACAGCCGCCAGCCCAGCAGCACCGCCAGCACGGTGGCGTACGCGGCCACCTCGGCAAAGTTGTGTTTGGCTGCCCGCATCCAGAAAAAATGGACGATGGCCAGCACCGCCACGGCATGCACCAGGCGGTGCAAGCGTTGCCAGTGCTGGGCACCCAGTGCTTTGATGGCGCGGTTGAACGACGTCAACGCCAGCGGGGTCAGCAGCACCATGGCGGTGAACCCCACCAGGATGAAGGGCCGTTTGGGGATGTCTTGGGCGATGTCGGCCAGCTCGAACCCCATGTCAAACCAGCTGTAGGCCAGCAGGTGCAACGCGCCGTAAAAGTAGGTGAACAGCCCTGCCATGCGCCTGAAACGGGCCAACGCGGGCAGGGCGCAGACCGTTCGCACCGGTGTGATGGCCAGCGTCACGCACAGCAGGCGCAAGGCCCAGTCGCCGGTGGCGCGCTCCAGCGCTTCAGCCGGGTTGGCACCCAGCATGTCCAGCGCGGCGGCCGACACCAGCCACACGGCAGGTAGCAACCCCAAACCGAACGCAAGCGGCTTGGCCGCGCCAGCCATCAGCCAGCGGTTGACGCGCGTGGCCAGCGTGCCTGACGCGGCCCTGGCGGTGGCGGCATTCAGTACCACTTGGCCAAGTCCATGCCTGCGTACAGCTGCCCCACCTGGGCTTCGTAGCCGTTGAACGGCAGGGTCTTGCGTTTCTTGCTGAACAGGCCGTCTTCACCGATGCGCCGCTCGGTGGCCTGGCTCCAACGGGGGTGGTCCACCGCGGGGTTGACGTTGGAATAAAACCCGTACTCGCTGGGGGCCGCACGGCCCCAGGCGGTTTTGGGCTGCTGTTCGGTGAAGCGGATCTTGACGATGCTTTTGCTGCTTTTGAACCCGTATTTCCAGGGCACCACCAGCCGCACGGGTGCGCCGTTCTGGTTGGGCAGCACTTCGCCATACATGCCAAAGGTGAGCAAGGTCAGCGGGTGCAGGGCCTCGTCCAGGCGCAAGCCTTCGGTGTAGGGCCAGTCCAGCACGCGCGAGTTCACGCCGGGCATGGTTTTGGGGTCGGCCAGCGTGACGAATTCAATGTATTTGGCATTGCCCAGCGGCTCGACCCGCTTGATCAGCTCGGCCAGCGAATAGCCCACCCACGGTATCACCATGGACCAGCCTTCCACGCAGCGCAGGCGGTAGATGCGCTCTTCCATGGGCGAGAGCTTGAGCAGGTCTTCCAGCCCCAGCCTGCCGGGTTTTTTGACCAACCCCTCGATTTCCACCGACCAGGGGCTGGTTTTCAGCGTGTGGGCCCGGACGGCCGGGTCGGCCTTGTCGGTGCCGAACTCGTAGTAGTTGTTGTACGAGGCAGCGTCTTTGTAGGCCGTGGGCTTGTCCATCGTCATGGCCCCAGCCACAGTCGAGGGGCGACCTGCCAGCGCAGCCAGTTTGCCGGGGGCAACCGTGCCCGCAGGCTGTGCAAGTGCCTGCCGTGTGGCCCAACTGGCCATTGCCACACCGGCCGCCCCGGTGGCCATGTGTTGAAGCAGGGTGCGGCGTGCCAGGTAGTGGCGCGGGTCAGTGATGTCGCTGGGTACCGGGTGGTTGAAGCCGTTTTGCGAGGTTTTGATCAGCATGGGAATGACTCCTGAGTGTGAACGTGTGTCGGCACAATCAGGCTTTTCTTACAGGCTGGTCAAAGGCCTGGCCGACTGGTGGAGCGGAACTGTACGCGCGACGCGTCAGGCGTGCAGCCGTGACACCATTAAAGGCACAAAACAGATTTCTTCGCTGGGCGGCTTGGGTTGGAAACCGCGTGCACAATGATGTGGCAAGGTGCAGCGTCTCAAAACAGACCAGTCCGCACGAACTTTGGGTGCACAACGACGCCTTTCGCAATGAGCACGCCTATGACAGCAACAAACCATCATGTCGAAATTTTTCCTTGGAATGAAAATTTCGCCACGGGCATCGAAATCATCGATGAACAGCACCAACGGTTGGTCGAGCTGCTCAATGTGCTGGTGGGACATTTGGCATTTCAGTCCGACGCGCCGACGCTGAACAAAATCTTCGATGAGCTGAAGAATTACACGGTGGTGCATTTCGCTACCGAGGAAGGCATCTGGCACAAGCACTTCAAGAACGATCCTTGGGACGAATGGCACAAGAATGCCCATGAAGACTTTGTCACCAAGCTGCTTGAAATCAAAGCCAAAGAAACGGAGGAAACGAGCGATGAGGTGATTGAGGAGATCGTTTCTTTCCTCACACACTGGCTGGCGTTGCACATCATCGAGTCCGACAAGCGCATGGCCAAGGTCGTTCTCGCACTGCCGTCGGGCATTTCGCTGGAACAGGCCAAAGACTTGGCCAACAAGGAAATGGCTGGAGCCACCCGGGTCCTGATCGCCACGGTCATGGGCATGTACGACAAGCTGGCCAACCGGACCATCCAGCTGACACGCGAAATCAACCGACGCATCAAAGCCGAGGATGAGTTGCGTGCCGCCAAAGCGGAAATGACCCGCTTGCGCGACGAAGCGGTGTCGGCCAGTCACACCAAGAGTGCCTTTCTGGCCAACATGAGTCACGAAATCCGCACACCGATGAACACCATCATCGGCATGAGCCAGTTGGCCTTGCGCACCGAACTGGACAAGCGCCAGCGCGGTTACATTGAAAAAGTGCAACGCGCAGGCAGCCATTTGCTGACCATCATCAATGACATCCTGGATTTCTCCAAGATCGAGGCAGGCAAGCTCAGCATGGAGCACGTGGCCTTCCAGTTGGACGACGTGATCGACACCCTCATCAGCATGGTGTGCATCAAGGCCGAGGAAAAAGGGCTGGAACTGATCGTCGATGCATCGGCCGACCTGCCCACGGTATTGGTAGGTGACCCTTTACGCCTCAACCAGGTGCTCATCAACCTGTGCAACAACGCGGTTAAGTTCACCCATCGTGGTGAGATCACCATTGGCATTGCCGTCAAGCGGCATGATGGCAAGGATGTCTTGCTTCATTTTTGGGTACGTGACACCGGCATTGGCCTGACCCCGGCTCAACAGGAGGGGTTGTTCCAGGCCTTTTCTCAGGCAGACAGTTCCACTACCCGCCAATACGGTGGCACGGGTCTGGGCCTGGCCATCAGCAAGAACCTGGTTGAAATGATGGGCGGGCGCATTTGGGTCGACAGCACCGAAGGGCAGGGGGCTGTGTTCCACTTCACCGCCCAGTTCGATGTGCCGCTTACCAACGGACCTGTCCGACGCATGCCCACCGCCACCGAACTCCGCGGCATACGGGTGCTGGTGGTGGATGACAACCACACGGCCCGCGAAGTGCTGCAGGACATGGTGCGCTCCTTTGGAGTCGCTGCGCACAGTGCGGCCGATGGCACATCGGCCCTGGCTGAGTTGGAACAGGCCGCCCGCGAAGGGCGCCCGTATAACCTGGTGCTGGCGGACTGGCAGATGCCGGGCATGGACGGGGTCGATCTGCTGACCCATGCTCAGCGCTTGGTTGCGGGGCCCATGATGTCAGCCATCATGGTCACGGCGCATGACCGCGAAGTACTGCAGTCGCAGGTGCAAAGCGCCAAGGTGCCCGTTCGGGTGGTATTGACCAAGCCGGTCACGCCGTCGAGTTTGTTCGAAGCCATAGGTGCAGCCCTTGATCCGGCGGCGTGGAGCCAGTCGCTGTCCGGGCGGGCTTACGCGGCGGAGACCGAGGTGAAGGTGCCTGTGCAGTTGATGGGCAGGCGCGTGCTGCTTGTGGAAGACAACGCACTGAACCAGGAGCTTGCGCAGGAGTTGTTGGGCGAGGCGGGCATGGAGGTCATGCTGGCTAACCATGGGCAGGAAGCACTTGACATTCTGGCCGTGGATGACCGGTTTGACGCCATCCTGATGGACTGCCAGATGCCCGTGATGGATGGCTACGAGGCCGCCCGGCGCATACGCCAGCAAGCCAAATTCGCCACGGTGCCCATTCTGGCCATGACGGCCAACGCCATGAGCGGTGACCGCGAAAAGGTGTTGGCCGCAGGCATGAACGACCATATCCCCAAACCGCTTGACGTGCAGCACATGTTCAACACGATCGCGCACTGGATCCAGACACTTTCTGCTGTGAACGATGGGGCAGAGCCCGTGGTTGAGCAGCGGGCGTCAGCATCGGTGCCCGTCAAGACGCCTGTTACCGAGGCTGGGCAGGTCGAGTTGGCGGGTATTGACACCTTTGCCGGGCTCAGGGCCGCCAATCAAAATCAGCAGCTTTATCACCGCCTGCTTCTGCGCTTTGCCGAGAGCGGCGCGCGGTTTGCGCGCGATTTCGACGCTGCCCGCCAAAGCGACGATCCGGCGGCCACCATGCGCTGTGCCCACACCCTCAAAGGCACAGCGGCCACGGTGGGCGCACTTGCTGTGCAGCGGGCCGCTGCTGCACTGGAAGCGAGGTTGAAGGCACCGACCGCTGACACGGCACCAGACGTGGAACGCTTGCTGGCGGCCACGCTGGTTGAACTGACCGTGGTACTGGACGGGTTGGCACCCATGGTTGCGGCGACACAGATCGAATCGGCATCGCAGCAGAGCGGTCCTGCCGCTGACGATGCTGAACCAGCGGCTTTGTCAGCCGAAGTGCGGGCCCATCTGGCGCGCCTCAAAGGCTTGATGAAGCAGGGTGACATGGAAGCAGTGACCTACTGGAGGCAGCAGAGCGACGTGTTTCAGCGGGTGCTTCCCCATGCCTATCGGCAGATGCAGGCCGCACTGGATGAATATGACTTCGATCTGGCGCTGAGCGTGCTGACCCAGTCAGTCGACACATGAATACCCAGGCCATGTCGCCGAGGTACCTCCGCCGCATCCGCTCTGCATAGCTGGCCAAAAATGGCCGCAGCGACCAGCCCGTGCCCGGCGCTGTCGGTGCTGGTGGGCGAAGAAGTGACAGGCGGGACGTTGGGTACTGGCGTTGGTACCCGTGTGGCAGCTGCCAGTCAGGCTTTGCCTCAGTTGCTGATCGCGGATGGCGTCATTGGTGTTAACCCCATGCTATCGCCGTCGAGACACAAATGGCGGCCATGGCACTCGCAGAATGGGAAAAGTCTCATTCCACATCACCAACGCACTGTTTGCCATGACTTCTGCACGTACCATTCAACAACTGTTCAATTTGTCGGGCAAAACAGCCCTCGTCACCGGCGGCTCCCGCGGTTTGGGCCTGCAAATGGCACACGCTTTGGGCGAGGCGGGCGCACGCATCGTGTTGTCGTCGCGCAAGGCGTCTGACCTGGAAGAGGCTGCCGCCGAGTTGCAGGCTGCAGGCATCGATGCCCGTTGGGTGGCCGCCGATTGCGCTGACGAAGCCAGCATCACCCACCTGGTGGACGAAACCCTGCAACGCGTGGGCGACATCGATATTTTGGTGAACAACGCCGGCGCCACATGGGGCGCACCCGCCGAAGACCACCCGGTTGCAGCGTGGGACAAGGTCATGAACCTGAACGTGCGCGGCTACTTCCTGCTGTGCCAGCAAGTGGCCAAGCGCAGCATGCTGACCGTGCCCGCCGGGGCTGCCAAGGCGCGCGGCGGGCGCATCATCAACGTGGCCAGCATTGCCGGGCTGGGGGGCAACACCCCAGGCATGCAGACCATTGCGTACAACACATCCAAGGCGGCGGTCATCAACTTCACCCGTGCGCTGGCTGGCGAGTGGGGGCCACGCGGCATCAACGTCAATGCCGTGTGCCCAGGTTTCTTCCCCAGCAAGATGACGGCAGGCCTGCTCGACAAACTGGGGGCCGACAACATGGCCCAGCATGCCCCGCTGCGCCGCCTGGGTGACGACGAAGACCTGAAAGGCATCACCCTGCTGTTTGCATCCGATGCGGGCAAGCACATCACCGGTCAGTACATGGCGGTGGACGGCGGCGTGAGCGCACTCATTGGTGGATGATGGCGGCCCATCTGTTCCACCCACCCAGCCACCCGCACACCCCATGACCGAACCCGCTGCACCCCACATGGATTTTTCTGTTCACATTCCGTTCGTCGAACTGCTGGGCTTCGAGCTGCTGCGCATGGAAGGTGGCGAAGCCGAGATCCGCTTTGCCCCCCAGCCTGAGCACCTGAATTCGTTCAGCGTGGTGCACGGCGGGGCCAGCATGACCTTGCTCGACGTGGTCATGGCCCATGCGGCACGCAGCATCCTGACGGCGGGCGAAGCTGACATGGGCTGCGTGACCATCGAAATGAAAACCAGCTTCATGCAAGCCGCCCGGGGCGACGGTGAGCCGCTGACCGCCCACGGCAAGCTGCTGCACCGCACCGCCACCATGGCCTTCACCGAAGGCCGTGTGTTCGACGTGCGCGGCAGGCTGTGCGCACATGCCACCGCCACGTTCAAGTACGTGTCGCGCCTGGCCACGGGCAAACGCAACGTGAATGCCTTGAACGCAGCGCCTACCACAGCACAAGTGCCCACCGACTGACGGTGCGTCCATATTTTTGATGTTTTTTTGCCGTTCCTCGCTTTATTGACGGGAACAGTTTGCTATTTATTCAGTTAAAGGAAACCAGCCATGCCCCAGAACACACAAATCGTGCTCGACAACCGCCCCGTCGGTGAAGCCACCGTGGCCAACTTCAAGCTCGTCACCACCGACACCCCGGCCCTGGCCGACGGCCAAGTGCTGGTGCGCCACCACTACCTCAGCCTCGACCCCTACATGCGCGGCCGCATGAACGACAGCAAAAGCTACGCCGCTGCCCAGCCCCTGGGCGAGGTGATGATCGGCGGCACGGTGGGCGAGGTGGCCGAGAGCCGCCACCCCAAGTTCAGCGTGGGCGACAAAGTGGTGGGCATGGGCGGCTGGCAGGCCTACAGCGTGGTCGATGCCAACGTGCCCGGCATGCTGCGCCGTGTGGACACCACCCACGTGCCCCTCAGCCACTACCTGGGCGCGGTGGGCATGCCCGGCGTGACCGCCTGGTACGGGCTGGTGAAAATCATCGCACCCAAGGCCGGTGAAACCGTGGTCATCAGCGCCGCCACGGGCGCGGTGGGCAGCGCCTTCGGTGCACTGGCCAAGGCACGCGGTTGCCGTGTGGTGGGCATTGCCGGTGGCGCAGAGAAGTGCAAATACGCCGTAGAAGAACTGGGCTTCGATGCCTGTGTGGACTACAAAGAACATGCCGACTACATCAGCCTGTCCAAAGCGCTGAAAACGGCTTGCCCCAACGGCATCGACGGTTATTTTGAAAACGTGGGCGGCATGGTGCTGGACGCCGTGCTGCTGCGCACCAATGCGTTTGCACGCATTGCCGTGTGCGGGATGATCGCCGGCTACAACGGCGCACCGCTGCCCATGGCCAACCCCGCGCTGATCCTCATCAACCGCCTGAAGGTGGAAGGCTTCATCGTCAGCGAGCACATGGAAGTC
>JACCDS010224261.1_pt1 | contig 15696 bp, 16 predicted proteins | sample 7446441 | NCBI WGS metagenome assembly JACCDS01 (sample SAMN15323445, study PRJNA562643) | freshwater metagenome | isolation source: river surface water | place: USA:Blue River Watershed | collected 2017-08-17
AGGCTTTTTCTGAGGCGGCGCTTAAATTTTTCAGTCGCTTTGGCAAGCTGGATGGCCCAACGGAGGCCTGCTTCCGGTGGCGCAGCACACCGAAGCCGTTGCCGCGTCGGTTTAGTCTGGTCTCAGGGCAGCGAGGTGAAGGCGGCTCGGCGAGCGGCTGAGCGTTCAATCTGGCGGGTGATGTTGCCGCAGACCAGATCGCACAGCGCAAAGATGGCCGGGTCGGCGATTTTGTAAAAAGCGCTGGTGCCACGGCTTTCCCGCTCAACCAGACCTTGTTGTGTCATCAGGGCCAGGTGGCGCGACACGTTGGCTGCGGTGAAGCCGCACATCTGGGCCAGCTCGCCCACATTGCGCTCGCCCGTTCGCAAGAGGTTGAGGATTTGCAGCCTTGTGGGCTCGGCCAAGACCTGAAAGTAGGCGGCGACTTCTGTCAGGGCACCCTCGGGCAGCTGCATCATGGGCTTGCAGTCTGGCTGATCTGGGGGGGTGACTTTTTTCATTGCGTGGTTCCTGGCAGCTTGCTTTTTTCATTGTATCATTAGATAATTAATCAATCAGTTAAATAAGCGTAAAGCTAAGTAACAAAGGACAAAACGATGAAGCGCAACTCCCTGTTGACCCTGGCCGCATTGGCAACCTTGTTGTCGCAAGGGGCTGTCTGGGCTGCTGATGGTCAGTCGCTGGAAGCGATCGCGGTGCAAGGCGCAGGCCTGTCGCAGGCCGACAGCAGCTTGGACGGCGTGGTGGAAGCGGTGCGTCAAACCACCTTGTCCACACAGGTGGCTGGCGCTGTCGTGGCCTTGCTCGTGAAAGCCGGTGACCGGGTCAAGGCCGGACAGGCGCTCTTGCGCATCGATGCCCGGGCAGCTCAGCAAAATGTGATCGGTGCCAGCGCACAGGTCGAGGCTGCGCAGGCCAATCTGGCCGTGGCCAGCAAAGAGCTGGAGCGTCAAAAGCAGCTGCTGAGCAAGCAATACATCAGTCAGGCCGCTTTTGACCGCGCACAGGCGCAGTGGGATGCGGCCCGGGCGCAGGTGAAAGCATTGCAGGCAAACAACCAAGCGGCGCAAACCCAGTCCGGCTTTTTTGTGCTGAATGCGCCTTATGCCGGTGTGGTCAGCGACGTGTCCGTGACCTTGGGCGACATGGCCATGCCGGGCAAGCCCCTGCTGACCGTGTATGACCCTTCTGCATTGCGTGTGACAGCGGCTGTGCCACAGGCCTTGTTGGTCGCGGCCCATGCACAGCCCAAAGCCGTCCGTTATGAATTACCGGGCCTGGCCGCATACAGCACGCCTCAACTGCCGCTACAAACTCAGGTCCTGCCCGCCGTCGATCCGGTCACACACACCGGTCAGATCCGGCTGAGTTTGCCTGTCGGCGTGGAAGGCTTGGCGCCAGGCATGTTTGCCCGCGTGTGGTTGCCGGGCGTGGCAGTGAGCAAGGCCGGTCCTGAGCGCCTCTTCTTGCCAGTGAATGCCATCGTGCGCCGCGCAGAAATGACCGGTGTGTATGTGCTGGATGCTCAGGGCAAGCCCAGCTTGCGCCAGGTGCGTTTGGGCCAAACCTCGGGCGACCGGGTGGAGGTCTTGAGCGGTCTTCGCAAGGAAGACAAAGTCGCTGCCGAGCCGCAGTTGGCTGGCGCTGTGCGCTGACAGGGGCCCGATATGAACGAGCCAAAGAATTTGAGCATTTCCGGACGCATTGCGGCCCTGTTCCAAAGCGCACAAATCACCCCGCTGCTGGCGCTGGTGGCTTTGCTGCTGGGCATTTTTGCGGTGTTTGTGACGCCGCGCGAAGAAGAGCCACAGATCAACGTGACCATGGCCAATGTGCTGGTGCCTTTCCCCGGTGCGGCCGTGCGCGATGTGGAGCAGATGGTGGCCATCCCGGCCGAGCAGGTGTTGTCCAAAATTGCAGGCGTTGAGCACGTCATGTCGGTCTCACGCCCGGGCGTGGCGGTGCTGACGGTGCAGTTCAAGGTGGGCGTGCCGCGCACCGAAGCGCTGGTGCGCTTGCACGACACGATCCGCGACAACGCCGACTGGCTGCCCAAGGGCCTGGGCGTGTTGGACCCGTTGATCAAACCCAAGGGCGTGGACGATGTGCCCATCGTGACGCTCACGCTGTTCAGCAAGAGCGAAGACGCCAGCGCCTACAAGCTGGAGCGCGTGGCGCACAGCATGGAGGCCGACCTCAAGCGCGTCAAAGGCACACAAGATGTGCAGACCTTGGGTGGCCCGGACCGTGCCGTGCTGGTGCAGATCGACCCGCAGCGCATGTCCGGATTTGGCGTCACGGTGCAAGACCTGCGCATGGCATTGCAGTCGGCCAACATGGGTTTGCCTGTCGGCGAGTTGATCGCGGGTAACAAGAGCGTGAGCATCGAGGCCGGGCCATTCCTGTCACAAGCCAGTGATGTGGCCGACTTGGTGGTAGGTGTGCAGGGCGGCCGCCCGGTATTCTTGAAGGACGTGGCCAAGGTCGAAGAAGGCCCCTTGCCCGCCACGCGTTATGTGATGCACGGCTTGGGCAAAGAAGCCGGAGGGGGTGAATACCCCGCTGTGACATTGACCATCACCAAAAAGGCCGGCGAAAACGCCATCGACGTGGCCAACGCCGTGATGGACCGCGTGGCGGCGCTGCGCGGCACGGTGATCCCGGCCGAGGTGGAAGTGGCCGAAACCCGCAATTACGGCGCCACGGCCAACGACAAGGCGCAAAAGCTGATTCAGAAACTGCTGTTTGCCACGGCAGCGGTGGTGGCGCTGGTGTTCATCGCACTGGGCAAGCGCGAAGCGGCGATTGTGGGCACGGCCGTGATCTTGACGCTCACGGTGACGCTGTTCGCCTCTTGGGCATGGGGCTTCACGCTCAACCGCGTGTCGCTGTTTGCGCTGATTTTTTCCATTGGCATTTTGGTGGACGATGCGATTGTGGTGGTGGAAAACATCCACCGCCACCAGCAGCTGTTTCCGGGCAAGACGCTGGCCGAGATCATTCCCGGTGCGGTCGACGAAGTCGGCGGCCCGACCATTTTGGCCACGATGACCGTGATCGCCGCACTCTTGCCCATGGCCTTTGTGAGCGGTTTGATGGGCCCCTACATGAGCCCGATCCCGATCAACGCCAGCATGGGCATGTTGTTGTCGCTGGCGATTGCCTTTGTGGTCACGCCCTGGTTGGCCCGCATCTGGATGAAACCATCGCATGCAGGCGATGCACACGCTGCACCTGCGGGCTTGGCCGCCAAGTTGGGTCCCTTGTTTGAGCGGGTGTTCGAGCCCTTGTTGCACAAGGAGCAGGGCGCGCGCAACCGCAAGCTGCTGGGTCTGGGCATTGCGGGTTTGATTGCCTTGTCTTTGGTGCTGCCTGCAACGGGTTTGGTGCTGCTCAAGATGCTGCCCTTCGACAACAAGTCGGAGTTCCAGGTGGTGGTGGACATGCCTGCGGGCACACCAGTGGAAGAAACCGCCGCTGTCATGCGCGAGCTGGGTGCCCATTTGGCGCAGCAGCCCGAAGTGACCGACTACCAGGCGTACGCAGGCACCTCGTCGCCGATCAATTTCAACGGCTTGGTGCGTCAGTACTACCTGCGCGCTGGCGGTGAGGTGGGCGATATGCAGGTCAAGCTGGTGGACAAGAGTCACCGCTCGGACAAAAGCCATGTGATCGCCACCCGTTTGCGCCCCGAGTTGCAGGCCATTGGCCAGCGCTTCGGTGCCAACGTCAAAGTGGTGGAAATGCCGCCTGGCCCGCCCGTGCTGGCGCCCATCGTGGCTGAGATTTATGGGCCTGACGCCGAAGGCCGCCGCCGCGTGGCCAAGGCCGTGCGGGCGATCTTTGAGAAGACCGACAACGTGGTGGATGTGGACGACAGCAGCATTGCCGCCGCACCGCGCAAGCTGCTGCTGGTGGACCGCCGCAAGGCCGCGGCCCAGGGCATTCCCCAGCAGGCGATCGTGACCACCTTGCGTGCGGGCCTGGCGGGTGAGGCCACCACCTATTTGCACGACGGCAGCAAGTACCCGGCTGCGGCTTTGATTCAGCTGCCCGCCGAGCGGCATGGCGATTTGTCGGCCTTGCTCCAACTCACCGTGCGTGGGACTTCGGGCAAATTGGTGCCGATCCGCGAGCTGGTCACGGTGACCGACAGCGAGCGCGAGCAGCCCGTGATCCACAAGGACCTGTTGCCGGTGAACTTTGTGACCGCTGATATGGCGGGCAAGCTGGACAGTCCGCTGTATGGCATGTTCAAGATGCGCAGCGACATTCAGAAAATCCAGGCACCCGATGGTGCGGCCCTGAATGAGTACTTCATCAGCCAGCCGTCTGACGCTTGGCGCGGCTACGCCCTCAAGTGGGACGGCGAGTGGCAGATCACTTACGAGACCTTCCGCGACATGGGTGCGGCTTATGCGGTGGGCCTGGTGCTGATTTATTTGTTGGTGGTGGCGCAGTTTGGCTCGTACCTCACGCCGCTGATCATCATGGCACCCATTCCGCTGACCATCATCGGCGTGATGCCTGGGCATGCGCTGCTGCAGTCGCAGTACACGGCCACCAGCATGATCGGCATGATCGCGCTGGCCGGCATCATCGTGCGCAACTCCATCTTGCTGGTGGACTTCATCAACCTGCAAGTCAAAGAGGGCATGCCCTTCAAGCAGGCCATCGTGCAGTCGGCCATCACCCGTGCCCAGCCCATCATGCTCACGGGCGGTGCGGCCATGCTGGGCGCCTTCTTCATCCTTGATGACCCGATCTTCAACGGTCTGGCCATCTCGCTGATCTTCGGCATCTTTGTCTCGACCATCCTGACCTTGGTCGTGATTCCCACGCTCTACTACACGGCTTACCGCCGCCAGTACGAAGCGGTCTGATTTTTAACTTGAAACCTTTGGAGAACTACTCATGAAATCCTGGCAAATCGTTCGCCTCGTCGCTGGCACCTTCATCCTCTTGTCTTTGGCCTTGGGCATCGAAGGCAGTCCCATTTTTGTGAGCCCTTGGTGGTTGGCATTCACCGCCTTTGTCGGTGCCAACTTGCTGCAAAGCGCGCTGACCAAGTGGTGCCTGATGGAATCCATCTTGCGCAAGTTGGGCGTGCAGTCAGGTTGCTGATTTCAAAACACACACCACGGAGTGTCCAGATGATTCCTCGCACCTTATGGGCCGGCGCTGTTTTGGCACTGTGCGCGAGCACAGCGAGTGCCACCGACTTGCTGCAAGTCTGGGATGCCGCGCAAAAGCATGACCCCCAGGGCACCATCAGCCAGGCCAGCCGTGCAGCAGGGTCGACCCGTCTCGATCAGGCCCATGCCCTGTGGCGCCCCACGGTGGGCCTGAGTGCCAGCGCGGGCTGGGCCGGTGCGCAAAGCCAGATGAACGGCGCGCAGTTTTCGATGCCTGGTTCAGCACCTGTGACGGGTGCGGGCTTTGGCACATCGGTCAACGGTGGCTCCGCCACGCGCTGGACCTTGAGCGCCAGACAAGCGCTGTACAACCCCGAGCGTCGCGCCCAAAGCGCACAGCTGGACATCGCTGCGCAAGCCAGCGAGCACGAGTGGACGCTGGCGCAGCAAGACTGGATGCTCCAGACCACGCAGCGCTACTTTGATGTGGTGTTGGCCGAGCAGCGACTGGCCCTGATTGCTCGGCAGCAACAAGCCGTGGACAAAGCATTGACCGAAGCGAAGGACCGTTTCGCCATGGGCGATGCACCGGTCACCGACACGCACGAGGCCACTGCGCGCGCACAAGCCCTCAGTGCTCAGGCCATCGCGGCCAACAACGATCTGGCGATGGCACGCCAGGTGCTGGCAGATGTCACTGGCTTGTCAGCCGACGCACTGAAGCTGCAGGCGCCTGGGCGCCAAGGCTTGCCGCTGGAACAAGGTGACTTGCGCACTTGGTTGCAAAAAGCAGCGCACAGCAGCCCCATGCTTGGCCTGCAACAGGCCCAGGCAGATGCAGCGCAGCAAGAGGTGCGCAAGCACAGCGCCATGGCTTCTCCCACTCTGGACATGGTGGCGCAAGCATCGCGCGACCGCATCAGTGGCACGGGCGATTTTGGTGTGGCCAGTAACACGCAAAGCCAGCAGATGGTGGGCCTGATGCTCAACGTGCCGCTGTACACCGGTGGCTGGCGCAGTGCCAAGCTGCAGGAGGCGACGCATCTGAAAGACAAAGCCCAAGCTGAATTGGCACGCGCCCGCATGCAGGTCAGCCAGATGACCCGCGCCGCATGGTTGGCCGTGCAAAGTGGCCAAGCGCGCATTGCCGCGCTGCAAGCGGCCGATACGGCCAGTCAAGCGCGCTTGGATGCCACGGCCTTGGGACGTCAGGTGGGCGATCGCACCACCATGGATTTGCTCAACGCACAAAACGACGCCAGCGCGGCTCAGCTGTCTTTGCTGCAGGCGCGCATCGAGGTGTTGGTCGGTCAACTGCGTTTGCACGCCATGGCCGGCCAGCTGGATTCCCAAAAACTTCAAGAAGTCAACGCAGCGCTGCATCCTTGATTCGATCGCGCATTTTTTCAACACCTTCACAGCAGAACATGACACAAGCATCCGTGACCCCTTTGATCATCGACGTTCGCTCGCCCGGCGAGTTTGCGACAGGCCATGTGCGCGGCTCGCTCAACATTCCACTTGACCGGTTTGCAGACGACATTGCGAAAACGGTGCCGGACAAATCGGCCCCAGTGATTTTGTGCTGTGCCTCGGGCGGTCGCTCGGGCATGGCTTGCAGCTTCATGCAGCAGATGGGTTACCAGCAGGTCAGCAATGGGGGCTCGGCGGGCGCTGTGTCCATGCAATGCGGCTTGCCCATTGATCGTCTGTGATTCGCCATTGAAAGGAAAATCGGCATGAGCACCTTTGACCACCCCACTTTGATCCAGAACATCAACCAATCTTTGGGCGGCTTGCGCAAAGCCCAGCCAGAAGCCATGCAGGGCTTTGGCCAGCTGGCCAAGGCGGCCATGACCGAAGGTGCGGTCAGCGAAAAGCACAAGGAATTGATCGCTTTGGCCATCGGCATCACCCAGCATTGCTCGGGCTGCATCGGCTTTCACGTGAAGGCTTTGCGCCGTTTGGCATGCACCCGTCAAGAGTTGGAAGAAATGCTCACGGTTTGCGTTTACATGGGCGGTGGCCCGGCCCTGATGTACACAGCAGAAGCCTTGGCGGCTTGGGATGCGTTTGCCCCCGCACAAGCTTGAAGTGGCTTGCTGCTGGCGCCTTGGCATTTCTCTGGATGCCAATGGGTCAGAGTGTGTGCGGCAGACCCGCCGTATCATGCGCTGACGATTGCCTCAACGATTGAACCTTCAACTTGATATGCCAGCGCTTGCAAGCCACTTCCATCGCAGAACCCTCTTGCTCCTGATGGCCAGTGGCTTGCTGTCTCAGCCTTTGCGCGCTCAAGCACCCAGACAGGCCAGACTGATGGTCATTGGTGGCGCTGAAGACCGCTTGCAAGATCGGCTTATCTTGCGCAAATTTGTGGATTACTCTGGGGGCTCTGGAGCGCGCATTCGACTCATCACTGCGGCGAGCGCTGAGCCTGATGGTGTCTGGGACAGTTATCGGAAAGTCTTTCAGGAACTCGGTGTGGCCGATGTTCAGCGCTTGGCCCTGACCGATCAGGACAGTGCCCATGCGCCTGAGTTGCAGCAAGACATTTTGCAAGCCGACGGTATTTTCATCAGCGGCGGTGATCAGGGTAAATTGATGCAGGCGCTGTGGGAAACCCCGGCCTACACCAGCCTGCACGAGGCATTTCACGTGCGTGGTTGTTGCCTGGCGGGCACCAGTGCCGGTGCGGCTGTGATGTCACGGCACATGATCGCTCAGGGCGTTTCTGTCCTGAGACCGAGCAAGGATGCCACCGCAACCGATATGGGGCTTGGCTTCATCACACAAGCGGTGGTGGATCAGCACTTTTCCGAGAGACGGCGACTGGCCCGGTTGATGTCTACATTGGCACTGCGGCCGGACTTACTTGGGGTGGGTATTGATGAAGATACGGCTTTGGTGATTGAGCGCAATCAAGCCATTGAGGTGATTGGTCGAGGTTCGGTGACGATCGTGGATCCCACCCGCATGCGCTCCAATGTGGACGAGGTTGAGGCTGCAGAGCAAATAGAAATGCTGGGGGTCGAGTTGCACATGCTGCCTGCAGGCCGTCGTTACAGCATGGACACGGCAGATATTCCTGCGCATTGGCCTGGGCATTTGAAAAAAGTCCTCATGCGTTTGGCCATGCAGGGCCCCATTCGCGGTTGATTTTTCTATTGCCGGCGATGCTTGCTTGGAACAAAGCCCGTTAAGGCATCTTTTTTGGTGCCCGACAGGAATCGATAAATCATCTGAAAGCCTTTGCAGTAAAGGCTTTCAGGCATTTCGGTTTTTAAGATACCGGGGAAGATACCGAGAATTTTCAATGTGTGAATGAAACAACAATTGACACTCTGAAAGCTCACAACGATAGGTACAGAAAAAATCCCACACGATTGCAAACGAGACAATTTATCCCGTAAACTCCAGACAACGCCCGAGGTGCGTCCAAAATCTGGATGACCAAACGGCAAAACCAAAGCCACCGATCCGGTGGCTTTTTTTCGTCCAAAAATTGGGCGGGAGGTGACAGCATGACCTAATCGCTGACTTTCCTCTTCGCCAGAGCTGCCGCATGGCCGCTCAACTATCGCCCTCACACCGAAAGGTCTGAGGGCATTTTTATTTCAGGCCCCGCCAGTTGCACGACGACTCGCGGGGCCTTTGCATTTTGGAAACAAGAAATGACGCAACTTCCGCAATATGTCCGAATCAGCCAATTGGCAAGCACACCAACCAAAAGCGGCATGCTGCCCGTTAGCAAGCCAACCATTTGGCGATGGGTCAGTGAGGGGCATTTCCCTGCTCCCATCAAACTTGGACCCAAAGTCACTGCATGGCGCCTGGTCGATGTGCAGGCATTCATGAATGCCCAAGCAGGAGGCATGTGATGGCCAGCATGACAACCCCTGTTTTTGGCGGTGAGCAACTTGTCTTGCCAACGATGGATGCACCAGTTATTCCCCTTCGCAGGCCTAACCCTGGGACACTGCAAGACCTTGCTTTGAATCGATTGCTTGTAGGCGATTTATTGAACCACCCGGAGTTTTTTGCCGAATCTGGTTCGTGGCGTCTAGCAGCTGTTATTGACCAGCTCAATGGCATGGGCTGGCCCATCAGCAAGAGACATATGCCTGCACCTACAGAACGAGCGCCATACCGAGAGATGGCGTGCTATTTCCTCCCAAACAAGTTCATCGAACTGGCGCAAGCAAGTGCATCAGGAGCACGCGCATGAGCAAACGCGACCAATACAAAGACCCAAGAGGACATCACATTCGTCTCTATTCGGACATTTTTGATTCGCCTGCATTCAAGTCATTAGGACCCGTTGATCTCTTGGCTTACCTGTCCCTCCGTCGTGACTTGAAGTTGAGCAATAACGGTGACTTGTCCCTGACCCTGACCAAGGCCAAAGAGCGCGGAATTAAGCACCATGTGACATTAGCTCGAAGTTTGCGTGCGCTTTGCGCTGTCGGCTTGATTTGCTTGACCCGCAAAGGTGGGTGTTCAAAAGGTGGGCAAAGACTTGCGAGTTTGTATGGTGTCACTGATCAGGATATCTATGACATACCGAGAAAGTACATTGAAGCTCGTCGTGCCAGCAATGCTTGGAAATCAGTACGCTCAATTGAACATGGGCAACAGCTCATTGATCAAGCAGAAGAACAGGTCAAAACAGAATCCCAAAAATTAAAGCGCCCAAGACACGGCATGACAGGCAATACGTCAGCGGATGACGTAACCGAGACGATAAATAGGTCACATCATGACACCTGGAATGATCAACCAGGTCATACAGTGACATATGGAGAAAATGCCGAAAACCCAGATCCATGCGGCTTGTAGAGCATTTTTTTGATGCTCATGAATTTCCAAGCCATAGGACATCCGTTGTACCACCTATACATACTGCCATCCCTAGGTGCTGCGGAGCAGTGCAAAGTGAGCCTGGAAACTACACGCGCATGGAGCGCCCAGTTGACGGTCGTGACTGGTTGCCTGACGGGTTGGTCACACGTGCGCTTGTTACTGGGGCAGTCACAAAGAAAGCCCAAAAGCTTTTGGCGAAACTGCCAAGGGGTGAACATGAAGCCGTAGTTATCCAGGCTGGTCGATCTGCAGGATTAAGCCTGGATTGCTTGGCTAAGTGGTCTGACGCTGAGACAGTTGCCAGAGCATTAGCGGTCAATGTTGATCGACCGTGGAAAGACCTTTGGTTGGTCGAGATTGCGGCCACAAGCTGAACGGGGAGGTTACGGGTATGTCGGACGGCAAGGTCGCGTCAAGGTGACCCAAAGGACACCCAAAGGCTTGCCTGCTGTTCGATGTGCAACTTCAGGGTCTGGCGTTCAGTTTTAACGCCAGACCCTGAGTTTCAAGTCTCCCTAGACCCGAGCAGCCCTCCACGCACCTTCGGGTGCGTTTTTTTACTTCCATATTTCGTAGGCACCGAAAGCCACTTGCACGATTGTTAAAAGAAACATCGCAACAGACAACCAAAACATGGTCTTCGTTTGCTTTTCGGTCGCTTCGATCTGTGCTTTTATTGTTTCGTGCAGTCGAATCACCTCTGGTGTCGTCACATCCAGCTGAACGATCATTCCTGTCATTCTTTCTCCCTTTTTGATTTCAATACCTAGCGTTATTGTGGGCCTCTTTCCACCACCGCCACCCCTCCCAATCCGTCGTAAACCCAGAAGACAGCCGCTCTTGTTTCATGCTCCAGGCCCGGTGTCGGCCTGCGATACCAGCGCTGGCCAGGTGCAGTGTTCCGCTGGGTCAATACACAGCTGGGCTTGCGTCTCTTTCAGTGTGACTCGCGCTACAGCCTTTTCTTCTGGCGCCACATACATCGACAGGGACTTGAAGGCAGTAGGGCGGTGGAGTTTGTTTCATGGGGCTGTCTTTGGCTCGGGCGGTGTGGCTGTCCGCGCGTTGCAAAAACAGAATGCTTGATCGTGTGAATAGTAACTAGCTTGGCTGTGTTGCATGTTGCTTCGACCAGACCAACTTGAGGGAGTTGTACCTTGGCTATGTAGGTCACTCTCCCAGAGTTGAAGTTATATACCAACAGATTCATAGACACTCGATGCAAGCTTGACAAAAGGATGTCGCGGGCGGCACGCTTAAGCATGTACCCACGAAAACCTCTCCCATATGGCGAGCAGCTAGCGCGCCTGAAAACCTACCTCCGCCGCGCTCGCACTGATCTGCGACATAAGTACGATGAGTTTTTTGAATCCACAAAGGGGCGCCGCGATTGCCCGCTCGAAGTGAAGATAAGACATTGTGCGATTGAACATGCTATGAACACCGTGAAATTGCTGGAAGCCTGTGTTCAGGAGGCGGAGAGACAAGAGGCGATGTTCTACTCACCGTTCAAGCCTGGTGATCGCATTGAGGTTGAGCGGCCTGAAGGAGGCGCTTTTGACACTTATCTCGTCGTCGATATCAGACCAGACAAGAAGACAAAGTACATCTACGATTGTGTCGCGCTGACGAAGAAGGGCTCCATGTACAAGAGGGGAGGCAGCGCCTGGATCAGGCCAAGAGTTTTATCTACGATTCGCGCGTCAGAGGCGCCACTGAGTCCAGAGGGCCTGTGGGAATCCGAATATTTTCGGAGGTGTGCTGAAACCTCACGCCTCCTGTCCATGCAGAGGGGTGACGTGAGCCTCTTTGAAGTTAAAAAGACTCTTTTGGGAGAGCGCTATTACAGAAGGAAAGACTTGTTAGATCCTCCGCCTGCAGACCATGGTGCAGAGTAGGGCGTGGCTTTGCGTCTGCGAATGCTCCGTACCCTATTGAACTGACAAGCCGAGCACGCCCAGGATATGCGGCAATTGCTCAATTTTCATGTCGTCGTTTCTAGGACCGGAAGATCTCTGGGGTACGAGCGCTATGACGTTCTAGTGGGATTTGAATAAACGCAATGCGAGCACATGTGTAGGCTGATAGCTGCAGCTCTGTAGGGACAGCTGCCAAAAACTCCTGTGGTGTTAAGTTTCCGGTCTTGTGTTCACATTCAGAATTGCCAACATACCCATGTTCGGAGCACCCAAACAAAGAGGCCCTGTAATACAGGGCCTCTTTTCATGCTTTGGGCTGTTAGTCAGCTTTGAACCCGATAGCCTTGACGACTGGCTCCCAGCGCTTGCTGTAGTTACGCAGAATCGTGGTCAATTCTTCAGGGCTGCTTGGGGCAGCTTCCATGCCAAAGGTGTCCAGCGCCTCTTTCACCTGAGGCTGAGACATAGCCTGCCGAATAGCAGCGTTGAGGGCCTGAATCTGCGCCGGGGATGACTTGGCAGGCAGGTAGAAGCCGTAATACTCCTGCACTTCCAGGTCTTTGAAACCTTGCTCGCTGAAGGTGCCGATCTGTGGTGTAAAACCACTGCGCTTGCTGCCAGAAGTTGCCAGAACTCGAATCTTCCCATCCGGAATGTATTTCAGGTATTCCCCCAAAGGACTGACCATGGCGGGCAGCTGTCCGCCGAGCAGATCGGGAATGGCAGCAACGGTGCCCCGATAACCAATGTGTTGAAGTTCCACCTTGGACAGGCGACTCAGCTCTGCGCTGGCAAAGTGCAAAGGCGATCCGGGAGCTGGCGAGCCTACGCTAGCCCGCGCTGGATTGGCTTTTGCCCACTGGATGAAATCCGGTACGGTTTTCACTTCGGCCGGCACGCCTGTACCCACCGCAAGAGCAATGTCGAATTTCACGCCCAAGGAAACAGGTGCGAGATCGGTTTCGGCGTTGTAGGGCAGCGACCGATAGGTGTGTGGATACCCCCCCAGCATCGCCAAGGGGGTCAGCAGAATGGTTGCCCCGTCTGCGGGTGCCGCTTTAACACCCGAGACAGCCAGTTGCCCGCCCGCACCCGTGCGGTTTTCCACGATCACGCTCTTGGCATACGCGGGGGCGAGTTTTTCTGCAACGCGCCGCGCCAGCACATCGGGGGTGGTGCCTGCGGGAAAGCCCACAATGATTTTGGCGGTCTCTAGGGCCTGCGCTTGTGCCAGGCTGGCAGGTGCCAACCACGCACTGGCAAGGCTCAGGACAGCCAAACTCATGCGGCGACGGGTTAATGTTTTCATGCTTGTCTCCTTCTGTAGGGTGGTGCTATAAAAATGGACCGCTTCTGTGGCGACTTCTGGATCAATTTGGGGGAATTGCCTAGCGACATTGCGTCGCAACGAAGTCGGCCAGCATCTTGAGTTGCTTGGCGCTGGCCTCTTTGGGCATCTTGAAAAGCTCATTCATGGCCATGCCGCGCAAAGTGGAAAACACCAGATTGGCGACCACCTCACCTTGTGCGTGGTCGGCCAGTTCGGGAAATGAATTGAAAAAGCCCGCCAGTGTTCTTTGGCGCAGCTGCTCACGCTCTGCAGCCATGGCGCCCAGCAATTCCGATTCGGTTCTGCAAGACAAGAAAATGCTCCACATCGTCAGGTAGTGCGGCGCGGCATACATCGCATTCCATGCCGATGTGAGGGCGGTGCGAGCACGTCGTTCAATGGGGCCAGTCGTTTTAGGCCAGACCTCCACTTTGCCGTACTGGTCATCCAGATGGATAAGGTGTGCTGCAGCCTCACGAATCAAAGCCCATTTGGACTCGTAGTGGTGTTGGATGGCACCTGGCGTCATGCCTGCTGCGCGTGCAATTTCGTAAATTGACGCCCCCTCCAGGCCGCGTTCTTCAATCACGCGAATGGTGGCTTCGATCAGTTCCTTGCGGGTGCTTTCGCTGCGCTCGGCGTGGCTGCGCCGCACGCGCTTGAGAGGCTTGTTGTTCGTGGTCATTGGGCGTATCCGGGATTGAGTCGGTCCAAGCGGCGGAGCAACCCTGGCCAAGCCAGTTCGCTGCGAGACACGGGGGCACTGGCCTCCATGATCCTGACGGTGTCTTCAACGTTTGACAGTACCTCGTCGGTGACCTGTCTCAGTCGGGGAGAACCTTGCGCTGCCAGCTGGATTTGACAGGCTGACTCCAACAAATACATGGCCATGAAGGCGTCTGCAATGGAGCGACTGGCGGTCAGCAGGCCGTGGTTGCGCAGGATCATGTACTCGCGGTGACCCAAGTCACCCACCAATGACGCACGCTCTGCATCATGGACGGCCACACCCTGGTAGTTGTGGTACGCCAAGGAGTGCAGGATCAGGGTGGATTGCTGGGAGAGTTGAAGCAAGCCGTCCTCTTGAATGCTCACGGCCACACCGGCTTTGGAATGGGTGTGCAACACGCACTGAACATCTGGCCTTGCTGCATGGATCGTGCTGTGAATGACGAACCCCGCACGGTTCACATTGCCGCGTGCAGGACCTTGAAGATTCCCCTCAAGGTCCACGATCAGCAAGTCAGAAGCTGTCATTTCGTCAAAGAACAAGCCGTAGGGGTTGATCAGGAACTTTTCTTTGCCCGAGCCATCGTCCGGCAACTTGGCACTGATGTGCGTAAAGATCAGGTCACTCCAGCCATACAGGGCTGTGAGTCGGTAGCAGGCTGCCAGATCTACGCGTAGTTGCCACTCCTGTGGAGAGACGAGGTTTTTCATCAAGTCTTTATTTAAAATTTACATGTCATGAAAAATGTAAATTCAAAAATCAATTCCTCGTCTCGGTGATAACCCTAGGGAAATCACACCAAATAGAGTTATTTGTCGGCTGGCTTGGAAAGTGGGGTGAATCGCCCCGGGTTTTGAGGAGGCTCCACACTTTGAGAAGATGGAGCCATGAGCAAGAAATCAAACCGTTTTTCACCCGAGGTGCGCGAACGCGCTGTCCGCTTGGTGCTCGAACACCGAGGCGAATATCCCTCCCTGTGGGCCACCATTGAGTCCATCGCACCCAAGATCGGGTGCGTGCCGCAAACCCTCAACGACTGGGTCCGCCAGCACGAAGTTGATGCAGGCGTGCGCGATGGAATCAGCTCTGACGAGCGAGCCCGTATCAAAGATCTGGAGCGAGAAGTCAAAGAACTGCGCAAGGCCAACGAAATCCTCAAGCTGGCGAGTGCTTTTTTTGCCCAGGCGGAGCTCGACCGCCGACTGAAGTCTTGAGCTCTTTTATCGACAAACACCGTGACACCTACGGGGTCGAGCCGATGTGCAAAGTGCTGCAAATCGCCCCGTCTGGCTACAGGTGCCATGCAGCCCGCAAACGCAAGCCCGAACTGCGCTGCGCCCGAGCTAAACGTGATGAAACGCTGATGCCTCAGATCCAATCCGTCTGGCAGGCCAATATGCAGGTCTATGGGGCCGACAAGGTCTGGCACCAAATGAACAGAGAAGGTCTGCAGGTAGCTCGTTGTACGGTCGAGCGACTGATGAAACGTCTGGGGTTACACGGCGTGCGCAGGGGCAAGGTCGTGCGCACCACGGTCCCAGATAAAGCAGCACCGTGCCCGCTGGATCGCGTCAATCGCCAGTTCAAAGCAGATAGGCCCAATCAGCTGTGGGTGTCGGACTTCACCTACGTCAGCACCTGGCAGGGCTGGCAATATGTGGCCTTTGTGATTGACGTGTTTGCCCGGCGCATCGTGGGCTGGCGAGTTAGCAGTTC
>JACCDS012048057.1_pt1 | contig 15692 bp, 12 predicted proteins | sample 7446441 | NCBI WGS metagenome assembly JACCDS01 (sample SAMN15323445, study PRJNA562643) | freshwater metagenome | isolation source: river surface water | place: USA:Blue River Watershed | collected 2017-08-17
CACCGCGAGGCCAACACCCTGGGCTCCAAATCAGCCACCCTGGAGCTGACCCGCATCTCGGTCGACATGAAGGTGCTGGTCGAGCAGATGCGTGAACAGGTGCAGAACCTGGAGTAGGAGACAGTCCGTCATGGATTACCCCGGCAATCTTTTTGTCATCGCCGCCCCCAGCGGGGCCGGCAAGTCCAGCCTGGTCAAGGCCCTGCTCGCGCAGGATGCCAAGCTGCAGCTTTCGGTATCACACACGACGCGCGCACCCCGCGGGCAGGAGCAGAACGGGCGCGAGTACTACTTCGTGTCCCCGGCCGCCTTCGACGCCATGGTCCAGGCCGATGCCTTTGTCGAATGGGCGCATGTGCACAGCCACCGCTACGGCACCTCCCGCCAGGCCATCGCCGACCGGATCCTGGCCGGGTCCGACATCGTGCTGGAGATCGACTACCAGGGCGCCATGCAGATCAAGAAGCTGTTCCCGGCTGCCGTGACCATCTTCATCCTGCCGCCCAGTTGGGAGGAACTTCGTGCCCGGCTCGTCAAGCGCGGGGAGGACACGGCCGAGGTGATCGCCCTGCGGCTGAAAAACGCCACCGAGGAGATGGCCCAGGCCCCGAATTTCGACTTCGTTATAATCAACGACCTGTTCGAGCGTGCCCTGACCGACCTTCAGCTGGTGGTCAACGCCCAGCGGCTGCGGTATCCGGCCCAGCGCCGGGCCCGCCCCGAAACCTTCCAGGCGCTACGCCTGCCCTGATGCCGGTCCCCCGGCCCACTGGAGTTGCACACATGGCCCGTATCACCGTCGAAGACTGCCTGCAGCAGATCCCCAACCGTTTCCAGCTCGTCCTGGCTGCGACCTACCGCGCCCGCATGCTCAGCCAGGGCCACGCGCCCAAGATCGAAAGCAAGAACAAGCCGGGCGTGACCGCCCTGCGCGAGATCGCCGAGGGCAAGGTCGGCCTGGAAATGCTGAAAAAAGTCCCGACCTGAACTGCCCCTTCCCCCGGCTGAAAAAGCACCGCGCGCGGTGCTTTTTTGTTGTCTGCCTACGACCCAGGGGCCGACACTATATATTTGGGGGGTGAGTACCGTCCTCCACGCCCCCAGCGCCGCCGCCTCGTCCGGCCTGCCCGAGCCCGCCGGCCCGGCCGCAGCCAATGCGGCTGCGGCCAGTTTTGCCAGCCTGACGGCGCGGCTGGACTACCTCACGCCTCCGGACCTGGAACAGGTGCGCCAGGCCTACCGTTTTGCCGACGAGGCCCACCTGGGGCAGTTGCGCAACAGCGGCGAACCCTACATCACCCACCCGATCGCCGTCGCCGCCCAGTGTGCCGAGTGGAAACTCGACGCCCAGGCGCTGATGGCCGCCCTGCTGCACGACGCGCTGGAAGACTGCGGCATCAGCAAGTCCGAGCTGATCGAACGCTTCGGCTCCCCCGTGGCCGAACTGGTGGACGGGCTGACCAAGCTGGACAAGCTGCAGTTCAACACCCGCGAGGAAAGCCAGGCCGAGTCCTTCCGCAAGATGCTGCTGGCCATGGCACGCGACGTGCGTGTCATCCTGATCAAGCTGGCGGACCGCAGCCACAACATGCGCACGCTGTCGGACGTGCCGCGCAGCAAATGGGCGCGCATCGCCTCGGAGACGCTGGAGATCTACGCCCCCATCGCCTATCGCCTGGGCCTGAACCAGACCTACCGTGAACTGCAGGAGCTGTCCTTCCAGCACCTGCGCCCCTGGCGCCACGCGGTGCTGTCCAAGGCGCTGGAACGCGCCCGCAACCGCCGCCGCGACCTGATCGGCAAGGTGCAGAAGGAAGTGGATGCCGCTTTTCTGGCCACAGCCATGGCCGTGCGCATCGCCGGACGGGAGAAGACCCTGTACTCCATCTACCGCAAGATGGACGAGAAGCACCTGAGCTTCGCGCAGATCACGGACATGTACGGCTTTCGCATCATCGTGCCTTCCCTGGCGGACTGCTACACCGCCCTGGGCACGCTGCACCAGCTCTACAAGCCGGTGCCTGGCAAGTTCAAGGACCATATCGCCATCCCCAAGGTCAACGGCTACCAGTCCCTGCACACCACCCTGGTGGGCCCCTCGGGGGTGAACGTGGAGTTCCAGATCCGGACCGAGGCCATGCACGTGGTGGCCGAATCCGGCGTGGCGGCCCACTGGCTGTACAAGGCCAACGAACCCGACAGCCCGATGACGGCGCGCCTGGGCGCGCAATGGCTGCAGTCGCTGATGGACATCCAGAACGAGACGCGCGACGCCACCGAGTTCTGGGACCACGTCAAGGTCGACCTCTTTCCAGAAGACGTCTACGTCTTCACGCCCAAGAGCAAGATCATCTCCCTGCCGCGCGGCGCCACGGTAGTGGACTTTGCCTACGCCATCCACAGCGACATCGGCGACCGCACCATGGCCGCGCGCATCAACGGCGAGCAGGTCCCGCTGCGCACCGAACTCAAGAACGGGGACGTCGTCGAGGTGGTCACCTCCACCGTCTCGGCGCCCAATCCCGCCTGGCTGGGTTTCGTGCGCACGGGCCGCGCACGCTCCAAGATCCGGCACCACCTCAAGACCCTGGCCCAGACCGAGTCCGAGGGACTGGGCGAAAAACTGCTGCTGCAGGCCCTGCGCGCCGAAGGCATCGAGCGCTTCCCCACCGATGACGGCGCGAGCGCAGGGATCTGGGACAAACTGCTGCGTTTCACCGGCAACCGCAGCCGCTCCGAACTTCTGGTCGACGTCGGCCTGGGCAAGCGCATCGCGAGCATCGTCGCCAAGCGCATGGCCAACCTCCTGGCGGAAACTGGCGAAAAACCCGACGCCCTGCTGCTGAGCCAGGCGCGGTTTGCGGCCCAGGACGCCGCCGGGCACGCCCCGGTCACGGTGGACGGCAGCGAGAACGCGTCTGTCCAGTACGCTGCCTGCTGTCGCCCGATCCCGGGCGACGTGATCGTCGGTTATCTGGGACGGGGCGAAGGTCTGGTGGTGCACACATCGGACTGCGCCGTCGCGCGCAAGCTGCACAACAAGGACAGCGAACGTTTTATCGGCGTGGAGTGGTCTGACGAACCGGTGCGGCCGTTCGAGACCGGGGTGGTGGTCACCGTCAACAACGGCAAGGGGGTGCTGGCCCGGGTGGCCTCTGCGCTGGCCAGTTCGGAGGCCGACATCACCCACATCGACATGGGCCAGGAAGCCGCCCAGGAGACCACGGACCTGCGTTTCGTGATCGCCGTACGCGACCGTGCACACCTCGCGGATGTGCTGCGTACGCTCAAGCGCACGCCCTCGGTGCTGCGCGCACGGCGCGGCAGCAGCGGCAGCTGATTCAGCCCCCGGATGGTGGTGCGGGATAACGGACGGCCAGCACCTCGATCTCCTCGACCCCGACCGGCGTCACCAGCTTGAGCACGTCGCCCACCCTCGACTTGAGCAGGGTGCGCGCGACCGGCGCAATCCAGCTGACCTGCCCCTGCAGGCTGTCGGCCTCGTCGATGCCCAGGATGGTGATGGTGCGTTCGGTGCCCGCTTCATCCGCGTAGGTGACGGTGGCGCCAAAAAACACCTGGTCGCTGCCATGGTGCACGCTGGGATCGGTCACCTCGGCGATCTCCAGCCGTTTGGTCAGGAAGCGGATCCGCCGGTCGATCTCCCGCAGGCGCTTCTTGCCATAGAGATAGTCGCCGTTCTCGGAACGGTCGCCGTTGCTGGCAGCCCAGTGCACGATCTCCACGACCTTGGGCCGCTCCACGTCGATCAGGTCCATGAGTTCGGCACGCAAACGGGCGTAACCGGCCGGGCTGATGTAGTTCTTGCCGCCAGCGGGCAGCGCCGGCAGCTGGGTGTCCTCGTCGTCGTCCGAGTCGGTTTCGCGGGTGAAGGCCTTGCTCATGACGGTTTCCTGTGGGTCCGGATGCGCCGGACTGCAAGAAAAAAGCCTGCAACTTTGCAGTTGCAGGCTTTTTCGTTTTGGTGCGGCTGGCAGGAATCGAACCCACGACCCCTTGGTTCGTAGCCAAGTACTCTATCCAGCTGAGCTACAGCCGCGAAGAATGCAATTGTAGCACGACTTTTATCCATCCCGGGTTGGCTGATCCTGAACGCCCGTCAAACCATGCCATGAGGGAATTCCCCGCAAAAAGGCCGTCATGCGCTAGGCTTACGGAAAACAAACTGGAGACTTCCACATGCATGGACTGCGCCACCGCGCCAGACTGCTGGTCGCACTTTGCCTGGGCCTGATGCACACCGTGCCGCAAGCCCAGATCAACACCACGCCCGTGCGCATTGGGTTGATCTTTCCCCTCACCGGAGGGTCCTCGGACATGGGCAACAGCGCCCTGATCGGCGCCCGGGTGGCGGCACAGGAGATCAACCAGGTGGGCGGCTACCTGGGCCGGCCCATCGAGCTCGTGGTCCGCGATGACGAAGCCAACAACGACGTCGGTCTGAAACACGCCCAGGATCTGGTCCTGAAAGAAAAAGTGGTCGCCACCATCGGCTTTTGCAACACCGGAGTGGCCATGAAGGCGCTCGATGTCTTTCAGGAGAACAAGCACCCGCTGTTCGTGAGCTGCGCCACCGGCTCGGCCGTGACGGCCAAGTACCCGGCCGCGCAGAGCTACATCTTCCGCACCTCCGCGCCCGACCAGCACCAGACGCAGTTCCTCGTGGACGAGATCGTCAAGCGCGGACTGACCAAGGTGGCACTGCTCGTCGACACCAGCGGCTACGGCGACGCCGGCCTCAAGGACCTGGAGGCGGCACTCGGCCGGGCCAAACTCAAGCCCCAGGCCGTGGTGCGCTTCAAGGTGGGTGTGAAGTCGCTGGACGAAGAGATCCGGCAACTGCGTGACAGCGGCGCGGACGCGCTGATAGGCTGGACGGTCGGCCCCGAGCAGGGCGTGATCTCAGCCAGCCGGGCCGCCGTGGGATGGAAGGTACCGCAGTTCGGACCCTGGGGGCTCTCGCACGCCTCGGCGTTCAACGTCTCCGGTGGCAAGGTCGAGGGTGCTCTGATGGTCCAGACCGTGCTGCCCAACATCTTCATGGAGCGCAACAGCACCTTTCTGCGCAACTACAACAAGCTGAGCAAGGAGCAGCCCATCGGCTCCATGATGTCGGCTGCACAGACCTATGACGCTGTCAATCTGCTGGCACGCGCACTGTATGACACGCAAGGCGACCTCAGCGGCCCGGGTATCAAGAAAGCGCTGGAGAATCCCAGCGGCATCTACCGCGGCGTGGTCACCACCTACGACCGCCCCTACTCGGACAAGGACCATGACGCCATCACGCCCAACATGCTCTGGCTGGGTACCTGGCGCAACGGTGAGCGTGCCTACTATTACAAGGAAGACGAGAAACGCGCCACCGTGATACGGCGCAAGCAGTGAGATCGAAGGGTGGTAGGGCGTGCTGGGCTCGAACCAGCGACCAAGGGATTATGAGTCCCCTGCTCTGACCAACTGAGCTAACGCCCCGACCGGAGACGGGATTGTACGGGCCTGTCCGGGCCCTACTTGCTCTGGCTCAGGGCGTTGCCCAGGAGCTTGGAGGTGATGTCCACGATCTGGATCATGCGCTCGTATGGCATGCGGGTGGGGCCGATTACCCCCAGTGTGCCGACCACCTGGCCATCCACCACATAGGGGGCACTGACCACCGACAGCTCCTCGTAGGGCACCACCTGGCTTTCTCCGCCGATGAAGATACGCACCCCCTCGGCCTGGCCGGCGATGTCGAGCAGGCGCATGAGCTGGGCTTTCTGCTCGAAGAGATCAAAGGCACGTCGCAGATGGCTCATGTCGCTGGAGAAATCGGATACCGCCAGCAGGTTCCGCTCGCCGGCGATCACCACCTCGTCCTGGGCCTGCGTCATGGCCTCCGTACCCACGGTGACGGCCGCCTGCATCAGCGTGGCAATTTCGGCGCGCAGTTTCTCCACCTCGCCCTGCAGGCGCTCGCGCACCTGCTCCAGGGTCAGTCCCATGTAGTGGGCATTGAGGTAGTTGGCCGCCTCGACGAGCTGGGATGGGGAGTAGTCGGTCTCGGTGAAGATCACGCGGTTCTGCACATCGCCCTCGGGCGACACCAGGATCACCAGGATGCGCCGCTCCGACAGGCGCAGGAACTCGATATGCCGGAACAGCGAGGAACGCCTGGGCGCCATCACCACGCCCACGAACTGCGACAGCGACGACAACAGGTTGGCCGCGTTGGAGATGACTTTCTGAGGCTGGTCGGGCGCCAGGCTGGGCGCCGCGATCTGCTCGCGCTGGGCCGTCAGCATGGTGTCGACAAACAGGCGATAACCACGCGCGGTGGGCACCCGTCCGGCCGAGGTGTGGGGACTGGCGATCAGGCCCAGTTCCTCCAGGTCGGACATCACGTTGCGTATGGTGGCTGGGGACAGCTCCAGACCGGAGGCGCGCGAGAGCGTGCGCGAGCCGACCGGCTGCCCCTCGGCGATGTAGCGTTCCACCAGCGTTTTCAGCAACAACTTGGCACGGTCATCGAGCATGGGGCCATTTTAATGATGTAATTTGCGCATGACCTCCAGATTCCGCCGGGTAGCCCTGATCGGCAAATACCAGACTGCAGCGAGCGGCGGGCAGGGCAGCCGCACGCGACCGGCCCTGGCCGATATCGCCAGCCTGCTGCAGTCAAAGGGCAGCACCGTGGTGATCGAGGAACAGACGGCGGTCAACACCGGCCTGCAAGGTCACCCCGTGCTGGACCTGGAAGCCATAGGCGTGCAGTGTGACCTCGTCCTGGTCGTGGGCGGTGACGGCACCATGCTGGGCATAGGCCGCAAGCTGGCCAGTTCGGGGGTTCCGCTCATCGGCATCAACCACGGACGCCTCGGCTTCATGACCGACATTCCCTTCGGCAGCTTTGAGTCGGTGTTGCCCGCCATGCTGAACGGGGAGTACGAGGCCGATCAACGGCAGCTCATGCGTGCCCGCGTACTGCGACAGGGCGAGTGCGTGTTCGACACGCTGGCCATGAACGACGTCGTGGTGCACCGGGGCAACTCCTCGGGCATGGTCGAGTTGCGCGTGGAGGTGGATGGTCACTTCGTGGCGAACCAGCGCGCCGACGGGCTGATCATCGCCACGCCCACGGGCTCCACCGCCTACTCCCTGTCGGCGGGCGGCCCCATCCTGCACCCGTCCATCCCGGGCTGGGTCATGGCGCCGATCGCGCCGCACACCCTGTCCAACCGCCCCGTGGTGATCTCCAGCGATTCGGAAATCGCCATTGAGATCGCGTCGGATCGCGAAGCCATCGCCAATTTCGACATGCAATCGCTGTCGGCCCTGCACCATGGCGATCGCATCATCGTCAGCCGCTCGGAACACAGCGTGCGTTTCCTGCATCCACGCGGCTGGAGCTATTTCGACACCCTGCGGCAGAAGCTGCACTGGAACGAAGGAGTGGCCGGTCTGTGAGCCTGAAGCGTATCGTCCTGCGGGACTTCGTCATCATCAGCGAACTCGATCTGGAGCTCGACAGGGGCTTCACTGTGCTGACGGGTGAAACCGGGGCCGGCAAGTCCATCCTGATCGACGCCCTGCAACTGGTCACGGGCGCCCGCGCCGACACGGGCCTGATCCGCGAAGGCGCGGGACGCACGGACGTCAGCGTGGAATTCGACGACTGCACGGCCCTGCGCGGCTGGCTGGAAGACGCCGGATTCGACCCGGGTTTCGACCCGGGCGCCACCCTGCTGCTGCGCCGCACCGTCGACACCCAGGGCAAAAGCCGCGCCTGGATCAATGGCAGCCCCGCGACGGCCACCCAGCTGCGTGAGCTCGGCGAACAGCTTTTCGATATTCACGGCCAGCATGCCTGGCAGAGCCTGACCCGCGCCGAGGCCGTGCGCGGGCTGCTGGACGCCTATGCCCGCCTCGACACCGGCCCCCTGAGCCAGCGCTGGGAGCAGTGGCGCACCACCCTCGTCACGCTGGACGAGGCCCGCAAGGCGCAGGACACCTTGCAGCGCGAACGTGAACGCCTGGGCTGGCAGATCGGCGAACTGGAAAAGCTCGCGCCCCAGCCGGACGAATGGGAAACGCTCAACACCGACCACAGCCGCCTGGCCCATGCCCAGGCCCTGATGGACGCCGCCCAGGGCGCGCTCGATGCGCTGGACGGCGAGGAAAACAGCGCCAGCCATGCGCTCGACGGAGCCCGCCAGTTGCTACAGAATCAGGAGCATCTGGAGCCCGAGTTCAAGTCCCTGGTCGAGGTGCTGAACTCCAGCCTGGCTCAGGTGGAGGACAGCGTGCACACGCTGCGAGCTTACCTGCGTCGCACCGACCTGGACCCCGAGCGCCTCGCCGAACTCGACGCGCGCATGACCTCGTGGATGTCCCTGGCACGCCGTTACAAGCGCCCTCCCGAGGAGCTGGCCGCCACCCTGGCCGGCTGGAAGGACGAACTCGCCCGGTTGGACGCCGCCGCCGACCTGGCCGCACTGGAAGCTGCCGAGCAACAGGCCCAGACCGCCTACCTGAAGGAAGCCCAGGCAGTCTCCAAGGCCCGCGCCGTTGCTGCGCCCAAACTGGCCCAGGCCATCACCCAGGCCATGCAGGGCCTGGGCATGCAGGGGGGCCGCTTCGACGTGCAACTGCAGAAAGCCGAACATCCGATGCAGAGCGGACTGGAAGACGTGCACTTCCTCGTCGCGGGCCATGCGGGCAGCACGCCCCGCCCCGTGGGCAAGGTGGCCTCGGGCGGCGAGCTCTCGCGCATCGCGCTGGCCATCGCCGTCACCACCAGCCAGCTGGGCACGGCCCAGACCCTGATCTTCGACGAGGTGGATTCAGGCGTGGGCGGCGCCGTGGCCGAGACCGTGGGTCGCCTCATGAAGCAGCTGGGCCGCGATCGCCAGGTCCTGGCCGTCACCCACCTGCCCCAGGTGGCGGCCTGCGCAGACCATCACCTGGTCGTGGCGAAACAGCGCCAGGGGACGCAGACGCTGAGCACGGTCTCGCCGGTCCAGGGTGAGAGCCGGGTGGCGGAAGTGGCGCGCATGCTGGGCGGGGAACGCCTGTCCAACACCACCCTGGCCCACGCCAAGGAAATGCTGCAATCCGGCAGCTGAGGGCCGTCTCCCGGTATGGTCATGGAAATCGTCCTCATCACCGGCATGTCCGGCTCGGGCAAGTCAGTGGCGCTCAATGCGCTCGAGGACGCGGGCTACTACTGCGTGGACAACCTCCCGCCCGAGCTGCTGCTGCCCTTCGTGACGCTGGAACAGCAGCATCAGGCTCGGCGTGTGGCCATTGCCATGGATGTGCGCAGCGCCACCTCCCTGCCCCAGGTCCCGACCCTGCTGGCCACCCTGCGCCAGCAGGACATCACGATCAAGCCGCTGTTCCTGGACGCCTCCACCGACACCCTGGTGCGGCGTTATTCGGAGACTCGACGCAAGCACCCGCTCTCGCAGACGATGAAGGAAGGGGACGACCTCAACCGCGCGCTGGTCGAGGCCATCGAGCTCGAACGCGAGCTGCTGGCCGAGTTGCGCGATCAGGCGCACGTGATCGACACCAGCCTGATCCGCCCTTCGCAACTGCAGGGCTACATCAAGGAGGTCATCCGTCTGCCTGGCAGCCAGCTGACGCTGGTCTTCGAATCCTTTGCCTACAAACGCGGCATCCCGGTCGATGCGGACTATGTGTTTGACGTGCGCATGCTGCCCAACCCGTATTACGAGCCGGAGTTGCGTCCTTTGACGGGACGTGACGCCCCTGTGGTCGCTTTCCTGCGGGAACAAGCCGACGTGGCCAGCATGCGTGCCCACATCATCGCTTTCCTCGAGCAATGGCTCGACGCGCTCTCCTACAACCACCGCAGCTACGTGACGGTGGCCATAGGCTGCACCGGCGGGCAGCATCGTTCGGTCTATCTGGTGGAAGAGCTGGCGCGCCATTTCGGCGGGCGCTGGCAAACCCTGCGCCGGCACCGCGAACTCGGCTGAGCGTCGTCAGCCCTGCAGCAGCAGCTTGCGCACTGGCGCAGGCAGGCCCAGCGCGGGCCAGGCCTCGGCGCGCTGCCACCCCCCGGCCTCCGACAAGCTCGTCCTGGCGGGCAACTGGACGCGCACGGGGTGCAGGTGCAGGTCCTTGTGCGTCAGCACGTGCGTGAAGACTGGCAGATGCTCCAGTCGATCGCGGTAGGCCGCCGGTACCGCGGCGCACAGATCGGCTTCACTGTTGAAGAGCTCCAGGCAGTAGAGACCGGCCCAGACCCCGGGCGTGGGGCGCGGACGCAACCAGACAGCGCCCTCGCGGGTCTGCGCCCACAGCAGCCAGAGTGATTGCGCCGTGCGCTTGAGCTTGCGTGTCTTGACCGGATAGTGCTCGGGCCGCTCTTCGCGCCGTGCCACACAGAAACCAGCCGCAGGACAGGCCGTGCAGGCCGGATTGCGGGGCAGGCAGACCGTGGCGCCCAGGTCCATCACGCCCTGGGTGTAACGCGGCATGGTGTTCTGCAAGTCGTCCTGCGGCAGCAGCTCGGTGGCCAGCGACCAGAGTGCCCGTTCGTTCGCCCCCTGGGCCAGATCGTTCCCAAAGCCCAGCACCCGCGTGAGCACCCGCTTCACATTGCCGTCAAGGATGGCGACCCGCTCACCAAAGCAGATGGAGGCGATGGCCGCCGCCGTGGACGGGCCGATGCCGGGCAGCTCCTGCAACTGCGCCGCACTGTGCGGGAAGACAGCGCCGTGCTGCTGCACCACCCGCACAGCGCAGGCGTGCAGGTTACGCGCCCGGCTGTAATAGCCCAGGCCACTCCACAAGGCCAGCACATCGTCGAGACCGGCCGCCGCCAGGGCGCGCACATCGGGGAAACGCTGCAGGAAGCGCGCGTAGTAATCACGCACCGTGACCACCTGGGTCTGCTGCAACATGATCTCGGACAGCCAGACGAGGTAGGGATCCCGCGTGCCCTGCCAGGGCAGATCGTGGCGGCCATGGCGAGCCTGCCAGCGCAGCAGATGCATCGCCCAGCCATCGGGCAGGCTCACCCGGGAGGCGGAGGCAGAAGCCCGGGACCGGCTCACGAGGCCTGCAGTTCGGCCGCCAACGTGTCCTTGGGCTTGGTGACGTCCTGGGCGCGGATCAGGTAGGCGGTGAGCTCGAGCAGCTTGGCGTCGAGCTGGTCCAGGGACTTGAACTGGCCATCAATCTCGCCGATGCGCTCGTCCAGTCCACCGGCGGCCTGCTGGATACGGTCTATCGCCTCGAGACGGCGGCTGAAGTTGCGGCGGCGTTCGCGCAACTGGGCATCAAGCTGGGCGGCCGCGGACTTGCTCCAGAGCTCCACGTCACCCAGCGCTGCCTGGTAGACGCCGCGCAGACGCGTGGCCAGGGCACGCACCAGCCGGTCGGCGAACTCGGGCTGTGCGAGGCGGAAGGCATTGCCCAAGCCGATGTACTGCAGATGGCCACGCTCGACCTGGTCGAGGTTGTCGATGTAGGGCTGCATCCTGGGCTCGGCCGGGGGCTGTAGCGAGAAGCCCTGCTCGGCGTTGAGCTGCTTGAACGAGGCGTTCAGCATGGTCTGGATCTCGCCCGTCAGCGCCTGCACATGACGCAGGTTCTCGCGCAGGCGGTCGAAGGTGTCACCGTACGATTTCTTGACGCCGAGCTTGAGCCCGGTCTGCAGCAGCGACTGCATGAGCTGGTTCATCTCGCGCTTGAGGTTCTTGGTGCTCAGCAGGCCGAAGACGTCGCGCAGCAGCTTGAGGTGCACCGAGCGCACGGCATGGATCTTGGCGCCTGCGCGGTCGAACTCGGCCTGCTCCTGCGAAATGCGCAGACGCATGTGCTTGATCACGGCAGCATTCTTGCCCTGCAGGCCCTTGAGCTCCAGCATCTGCTCGTTGAGATCGCGGCGGCGGATGTTCAGCACACGGCCGACTTCCAGCTGCAGGTCGGAGATGCCGACGGCCACGGCGGCGCCGAGGATACGCTGGCGCTGTCCCATGATGCGCTGGGCCAGCACATCCTCCAGGGCCGGCAGGCAGCTGGCCTGCAGCAGCTTGGCATCGTCGGTGACCTTGGCGACCAGGCCCTTCTGGGCCGAGACGGGCAACACCTGCTCGCGCGACAGCCCCAGGATTTCGGCCGTGGTCGCGCGCTGGCGGTCGATCTGCATCTGGATCTGGGCCGGCGAGCTCAGCGCATCCCAGAGCGAATCGATCTTGTTGAGCACGACCAGTCGCGTATCGGTGCCCGCCGCGGACTCGGTGATCAGGTGCTCACGCCAGATCTCCAGGTCAGACTTGGTCACCCCCGTATCCGCGCCCAGGATGAAGACCACGGCGTGGGCCTGGGGCACCAGGCTGACCGTCAGCTCCGGCTCGGCGCCGATGGCGTTCAGACCCGGTGTGTCCAGGATCACCAGGCCCTGCTTGAGCAGGGGATGGGCGATGTTGATCAGGGCGTGGCGCCACTTGGGCACCTCGACCTTGCCCTGGCTGTCCATCAAGGGGCTGTCGTTCGGGTTCTGGCTGCTCCAGAAACCCAGGGCACGCGCCTCTTCGAGGGAGACGCGGCGGGTTTCGGAGACTTTCTCCAGGGCCACGGCCAGCTGCTGCGGATCGTTGACGTCCAGGTCGACGCGGGTCCACTTCTCCGGCACCATGCGCCACTCCATGAGCGACTGCGGTTGCAGGCGGGTCTCGATGGGCAGCAGTCGCAGGCAGGGCGGCACCTCGGCGTCGTAGCCCAGTTCGGTCGGGCACATGGTGGTACGCCCGGCACTGGCCGGCATGATGCGCCGGCCGTAACCCGCAAAGAAGATCGCGTTGATCAGCTCCGACTTGCCCCGCGAGAATTCGGCGACAAAAGCCACCATGACCTTGTCGGCACGCACCTGCGTTTCGAGGCGGTGCAGCCGTTCCTCGACGGCGGCGTCCAGCAGTTCGTGGTCCTTCATCCACTCGCCCAGCAGCTTCAGCCGCAGGGCGAACTCACGCCGCCACGTGCCGTGCTGGTCAAACTGTTCGTTGAATGAGGTAGCCAATCTGTCCCCCTAGACGCACTTCAGGTCATTCTGAAACATTCAATATAGCACCTATCTTGTTGATAGGCCTCATGTTTTTTGGCATTTAGGGCAGAAAAACGTCGCTCGCTGGCCCTGTCGAATGGCCTTGATCGTGGTCCCGCAGACCCGGCAGGGCTCACCCTCGCGACCATAGACCCGGACCTCGAACTGGAAGTTGCCCCGCTCGCCGACCGCGTTGGAGTAATTCCGCAAGGTCGTGCCGCCGACCGCCAGGGCCCGGCCCAGCACGTCACGGATGGCTGCGTGCAAACGCACGGCCCTGGGGCGGCTGAGACGGGCAGCACTCAAGGTCGGACGGATTCCGGCCAGAAACAGGGCCTCGGAGGCATAGATGTTACCGACGCCCACCACGACATCCCCGGCCAGCAACACCTGCTTGATCGCTGAACGACGGGCCCGCAGGGCGGCATGAAAGGTGTCCGGCTCGAACTCCCGTTCCATGGGCTCCACGCCCAGCCCCCCCAGCAGCTTGCGTGCAGCGGGCGCCTCCTCATCAGGGGCCCAGACCACGGCGCCGAAACGGCGCGGGTCGTTCAGCCGCAAAATGCCCTGATCCGTGCCCAGTTCGAAATGGTCATGAGTGCCTCGCGGCGGCAGGGTCCGGGCAAAACTCAGGCTGCCCGACATGCCCAGGTGCAACAGGAGCAAACCGGGCTCGAGGTCCAGCAAGAGGTACTTGCCACGCCGGCGCACCGCCCGCACCCGCAGACCGGACAGCTGCTCTGCGGGCAGGCCCAGGGGCCAGCGCAAGGGCTTGCCCAGCCAGGCCGACACGATGCGTGCGCCGGCGATACGGTCGGCAAAACTGAGGCGCGTGGCCTCGACTTCAGGTAATTCGGGCATGACGGGACGCCGGGCTAGGGACAACGGGCTTGGATTATTATGGTCCGATGTTCCCACGTTCACGTCTATTGCCGCTGCTGCTGGTGCTGGCCTTTGGCGCCCAGGCCCAGCAGGCGGCAACGCCCCCCCTCGCCACCCCCGCCAACTCGGCCATGGATGGCGAGCTTTTTTACCAGCTGCTGCTCGGCGAATTCAGCGCCCAGCGGGGTGAGCCGGGCGTGGGCTACAGCCTGATGCTCGATGCCGCCCGCAAGACCAACGACACCCGCCTTTACCAGCGTGCGGTCGAGATCGCCCTGCAGGCGCGCGCCGGAGAATCGGCGCTGCAGGCTGCACGGGCCTGGAAGCAGGCCCAACCCGCCTCGCGCGATGCGAACCGCTACGTGCTGCAGATCCTGATCGGCCTGAACCGCCTGGACGAAACCGTCGAACCCCTGCGGCGCGAGGTCGCGCTGGCCGAGGCACGAGAACGCAACCTGACCATTGCCACCCTGCCCGCCTACTTTGTCCGCAACAGCGACAAGAAACTCGCTGCGGAAGTGCTGGAGCAGGCCCTCGAGGACTTGTTGCGCAACACCACTCAGGGTCCGTCCGCCTGGAGCGCCATCGGGCGCATGCGCCTGGAGGCCGGCGACAGCAGCGGTGCGCTGGAAGCCGCCCGTCGGGGCCAGGCGCTGGACCCACGTGCCGAGGGCCCGGTCCTGCTGGCCCTGGGGCTGATGTCTCCCCAGCTGCCCGGTGCGGAAGCCATTGTGCGCAAGTACATGGAAGGAAGGCCGCTGCCCGGCGTGCGTCTTGCCTACGCACGTGCCCTGCTGGATGCCCAGCGTTACGCCGAAGCGGGCCAGCAGGTACAGCTCGTGACGAGCGAAAAGCCCGACCAGGCCGAAGCCTGGCTGATCCGCGGCACGCTGGAGTTGCAGGACAACCGCCTCGACGCTGCGGAGCGTTCGCTCAGGCAGTTCCTCGACCTGATGCAGTCACGGCGCGGCAGCATCGGCCTGGAGGAACCCAACCGGGCGCTGGCTCAGGCCTACCTTTCGCTGGCGCAGATCTCTGAACAACGCAAGGATTTCAAGCAGGCCGAAGCCTGGCTGGCCAGGATCAGCAGCCCGGAAGACATGGTACGGACGCAGAGCCGGCGCGCCGGCATGCTGGCGCGCCAGGGCAAGATCAATGAGGCGCGCGAACTCATCCGCAACCTGCCCGAACGCTCACCGGCGGATGCACGGGTCAAACTCTCCAGCGAAGTCCAGCTGCTGCGCGACAACAAGCTCTATGCCCAGGCCTACGAGCTGCTGGCCGAAGCCACCCAGCGCGACCCCCGGGACTACGACCTGCTCTACGACCAGGCCACGTTGGCGGAAAAGCTGGGGCGCCCCGACGAGATGGAGCGCATCCTGCGCCGCATCATTGCCGAGAAGCCCGAGTACCACCACGCCTACAACGCACTGGGGTACTCCCTGGCCGATCGGAATGTGCGACTGGCCGAGGCACGGCAGCTCATCCTCAAGGCGCTCGAGTTTGCGCCGGACGATCCTTTCATCACCGACAGCCTGGGCTGGGTTGAATTCCGCGATGGCAACAAGACCGAGGCCTTGCGCGTGCTGCAGAAAGCCTATCGTGCACGCCCCGATGCCGAGATCGCAGCCCATCTGGGCGAGGTCTACTGGAGCCTGGGCCAGCGCGAACAGGCCCTGAGCATCTGGCGCGAAGGCCTGCAGCTCAACGCCACCAACGAGACCCTGGTCGA
>JACCDS011845663.1_pt1 | contig 15690 bp, 17 predicted proteins | sample 7446441 | NCBI WGS metagenome assembly JACCDS01 (sample SAMN15323445, study PRJNA562643) | freshwater metagenome | isolation source: river surface water | place: USA:Blue River Watershed | collected 2017-08-17
AGATCGTCTAATACAAACTCAGATTGAGTGCTTGGCTCAATCACAATCTTCCCACGCTGAATGTGAATCGTCACCTCCTGATTCACATTCAACTTCGCAGACCTCATGATGGCTGAACTTAAGCGTAAGGCCGGGCTATTACCCCACTTTTTGATGACAGCTTGCATACGATTCTCCCAATGTATCTACATTGTAGACACAATACAGCTAATTGTCAACCCGACCAAGCCCCTCGGGATAACTTGAAACTTTAAGACAGTCTCAAAGAATGGCGGCAATCCCCGCCCTTGCAATTCCAGCATCGTCAGCGGACTTCACACCAGAAACACCAACCGCACCAATGGTGTGGCCATCCACATCAATATTGACCCCGCCTTCGAGCATGCCCTTGATGTGCGGCACGGTCGCAAAGGCAGTGCGCCCATTATTAATGATGTCCTCATACACCTTGCTCTCACGCTTACCCATTGCCGCTGAGCGTGCTTTATCTTGGGCAATATAGGCGGAGACTGGAGCACAGCCGTCGCGACGAATCAGGCCTAACAAATGGCCGCCGTCATCGCACACCGCAATCGTCACTGCCCAGTTGTGTTTCTCAGCATGGGCATTGGCGGCATCCAAAATCTTCTGTACATCGACTTGGCGCAGATAGGGTTTATTGGCTAGCATGGCGTCTCCTTGTTTTTTGATGGTTTATAGGGTCATTCTGCCACGCTTTAAGCTTATGCTAACGCAACCCTCAGACTTCCAATCAAACTTCGAACTGGTTTAATCCGAATCTCAACGTTGTATCCAAGATGGGTTAAACAATCCATCAACTTTCGTTCAGATAGATTTGAAAAATCCCCGTGCATCATGGCAGAGACCTTTGGTTGAGAGATTCCCATCCGTTTTGCAGCCTCCGCTTGAGTTAACTCAAGCCGCTCCATCGCTTTCATAATTTGGATGACTAAATCGGTTTTGACCTTTAATTTGTCGGCTTCAGGCAGACCGAGATCGGCATAAACATTTTTTGAGCTACACGCAAATTCAATTCCGCTCATCGTTCTTTTCTTCATGTTCCAACTCCTTGGCGATTTTGGCCGCCATCTTTAAGCGTGCATTAACAAGATCCATATCTTCTTTGGGGGTTGCAATTCCTTTTTTACTCTTTTTTTGAAAACAATGTAAGACAAATACAGCTTGCTCAAACTTCACGGTATAAATTGCTCGATACGTACCGCCCTCATCCGTTTCAATCACCTCAATCACTCCTGATCCACCAAATCCACGCAAAATCTTGGTCGATGGGTGTCGCAACCCCGACTGAGCCAGTGAAAGCGCGTACCCAAATCCACGTTTATTTCATTGGGGAGCTCCATCAAATCCTTATAACTACTTGCAATCCAAATGAGTGGTTTTTCAGTATCTGACATCATCAGATTATACCTTTAATGGTATAAATTAATGAAGATCTATCCTTCTGAGCATATGGCCATCAATCAGTAAGCCCTCACCTGAATAAAACGCCCCAAATCGCTACAATTTGTTGTTTCGTATTTCTGCTCTAGATCATTGTTTTCTATCCACATCGCGCCTACAGTTTCCCCATGACCAAAATCCCCGCCGACCCAAGCTTTACCGTGAGTCACCTGCCGCCTGAGATTTCTTCCAAACTGCAGCGCGAGGTGCAAGGCGAGGTGTTAGTTGATGGCGCAAGTCGCGGTCGCTACGCCACTGATGCCTCGATTTATCAGCAGTTCCCGATCGCCGTCTTGATCCCCAAATCAAGCGAGGATATTGAAATCGCAATTCAGGTTGCTAAAGAAGCCGGTATTCCGATTTTGCCCCGCGGGGGTGGCACGAGCCAATGTGGCCAAACCACTGGTACAGCACTCGTCATTGATAACAGCAAATACATTCGCAACATTTTGCAATCCGATCTGAGCGATCCTGATCACGCAACTGTGGAGGTGGAACCGGGTATCGTGCTCGATCACCTCAATGCCCAACTCAAAAGCCATGGGCTTTGGTACCCGGTCGATGTCTCGACTGCCGCACAAGCCACGATTGGTGGCATGGCAGGCAATAACTCCTGCGGTAGTCGCTCAATTGCCTATGGCAATATGGTGCATAACGTCTTAGGCATTGATGCTTGGCTTGCGGATGGCCAAGTTGCTTCCTTTGGCCCGTATGCCAATGCAGGCGGTCAAGCCAAACGATTGGGTGACTATGTCAAAGGCTTGGTCGATGTTTTAAAACCCGAGATCGAAGCCCGTTGGCCCAAGGTCATGCGCCGGGTGGCCGGCTACAACCTCGATGTGTTTCATCCGCAAAGTGAGCTCCCGTACACCCTCGATCACAGCGTTAACCTCGCTCACCTTTTAGTGGGTAGTGAAGGTACGCTCGCCTACTTTAAGTCGCTCAAACTTAAACTCGCCCGCCTACCCAAGCATAAAGTATTGGGAGTGGTGAACTTTGCGAGCTTTTACCAAGCGATGGATAGCGCGCAACACATTGTCAAACTTGGCCCCACGGCGGTGGAGCTCGTTGATCGCACCATGATTGATCTCTCGCGCAATAACCCAGCTTTTCGCAAAACAATTGAAACCGCGCTCGTGGATGCAAACGCCAAAACAGTCGATGCGATTTTGCTCGTCGAGTTCTCTGGCGATGAACACGCGCCCCTTTTGCAAAAACTAGAAGACCTTGATGCCCTCATGAGCGATTTGGGTCTGCCGGGCTCGGTGGTCAAAATGCCCGATGCCGTCATGCAAAAGAACTTATGGGAAGTGCGCAAGGCGGGGCTCAATATCATGATGAGCCTCAAAGGGGATGGCAAGCCCGTAAGCTTCATTGAAGATTGCGCCGTGCCGTTGGAGCACTTGGCGCAATACACCCAAGCGCTCACCGAGGTCTTTAGCAAGCATGGCACGCGCGGCACTTGGTATGCGCATGCCTCAGTGGGTACTTTGCATGTGCGCCCCATTTTGGATATGCGCCGCGATGGTGCTCTCAAAATGCGCGCGATTGCCGAAGAAGCCGCCGAGCTCGTACGCAAGTACAAAGGCGCCTTTAGTGGCGAACATGGGGATGGCCTGTGTCGTGGTGAATGGATCTCCTGGCAGTTTGGCCCCAAGATCACCGAGGCTTTAGGCGCAATCAAAGCACAATTCGATCCGAGCAATCTTTTGAATCCCGGCAAGATTGTGAATCCACCCAAAATGGATGACGCGGCCTACTTTCGCTATCCACCTTCCTATCGAGTCATCCAAGTCACACCCAAACTCGACTGGTCGACTTGGAATGTGCAAAACAATCCAGTGACCGAGGCCGTGACCGCGGCAGGTACCGGTGGTGACCCGGCGCAAGGACTCGCCAAAGCGATTGAGATGTGCAATAACAATGGCCATTGCCGCAAGTTCGATGCCGATGTGATGTGCCCCAGCTATCGCATCACCCGCAATGAAAAAGATCTCACCCGCGGTCGCGCCAACACCCTACGTCTAGCGATCTCAGGGCAAATTACGAATACAGGTGATACCCCACCTGCGCATCTACCACTCGCGACTCAAGCGGTCAAAGAGGTGATGGATCTGTGCGTGAGTTGCAAAGGCTGCAAACGCGAGTGCCCCACGGGCGTGGATATGGCCAAAATGAAGATTGAGTATTTGGCGCAATACAAAGAGCGCTTTGGTCATACCCTACGTGATCGCTTGGTCGCTCATCTCCCCAACTACGCTCCGATCATTGCGCGCATTCCAGGTCTACCCATGCTTCTCAATCTCCGTAACCACATTCCACTTCTGGCGAAGATTCAGGAATGGGTAACCGGGATTAGTGCAAAGCGTTCATTACCGGTGTGGAAAAGTAAGCATTTTTGGAATCAAACACCTTTACCCTTTATGACTCCCAAGGAGCTTGCCAAGCATGACAAACGGGTGGTGCTCTTTGCCGATACCTTTAATGCCTACTTTGAGAATGAGAACTTGCAAGCGGCGCTTGCCCTATTACAAAAGTCGGGCTACGCGATTCATGTGGCGCAACCATCAAAAGAGCAAAGTGAGCAACAACCGTTTTGCTGTGGTCGCACCTACTTGGCTTCTGGCATGGTTGGTGAAGCCAAAACGCGACTCTCGGCTTTGGTTGATCATTTAGCGCCCTATGCGAAAGAAGGAATAGCGATTGTGGGTCTGGAGCCCTCTTGCTTATTTACGCTTCGCGATGAGGCGCTTTCCTTGGGTCTCGGTGAGTCTGCACAGGTCGTGAGTAAGCACGCGCAACTCCTCGAAGAGTTTTTGGCCAGTGAACACAAAGCCCATCGGTTTGTGCCACGCTTTAAAGAGTCTGCTCAGCCAGTTTTGGTGCATGGCCATTGCCATCAAAAAGCCTTTGGCGCGGTGAGCCCCGCCCTTGAATTACTGAAACTCATTCCGTATGCCAACCCGCAACTGATTGAGTCGTCATGCTGTGGCATGGCAGGCAGCTTTGGGTATGAAGTCGAGCACATTAAAGCCTCCAAACAAATGGCGGAGCTCAGTTTGTTGCCGACTATTCGCAAACAAGCGAATGCGATGGTGGTGGCCGATGGCACCAGCTGCCGCCATCAAATTGCCGATGGGGCAAGTCGTGAGGCAGTGCACATTGCGAAAGTTTTGAATAGTCACCTTGATACTTAAGGTGTAAGCACCATAGCAGTACCCTTTAAGCCGAGCAATGATTTAGTTCTCTTGGCGCTTTAAGTCTCTGTAAAAGTTCTCATAGGGTCCGAAGGTGAGTAATTTAATACTGTCTTCATCCAAAATTCGGTAAGCAAGAAGGCAGACTTCATTCGATAGCCTAAATTTATAAACTCGAATTCCCACAAGATCACCGACCTTGACTTCGCCAATCAATGGGTCGTTACTGATCGATTTGAGCGCTGCGTCAAGTTTCGCTTTTTGGGGGGCGTGTAGTTTTTTGGTGGCCTTCAGAAATGATGCAGTAATGAATAATCGCATCAGCTCAATACGTACTCGCCAATCACTGGCTCTTTATCTGCAATTAAGATCTCCCGAATCAATGAAAACGGTAGATCAGGATTTTCTTGAGCAATCTTTCCGATTTGAGACCAGTATTCAATTTGCTTAGGAATGGAGCGGTGCTCAATCCCACCGTAGCGCTTCGCTTGCTCCACGAGTTGTTCTGATAATTTAACGTTCACAGCCATCGCATACCCCCTAATAATTTCCTTTAATTGGGAGTATTTTAGCATGAAAGGTTCCAAAAAGGAACCTATTTTGAGTCAACTTGCCAAGTATGCAATACCACTTGACACTTATTTCATCACCCCGATGGTGACCATCAATAAAGTACCGGTGAGCAATGCTGGCACCAAACGCCGATTGGGATTGGAAAGCATCACGCCAAGCGCCAAGATGCACACCAGAATACGCAGATAGAGCGGCACCGTAGCTAAGAGCCCTATCGGTAAAAAAATCAAGCGAATCGTGAGCGCTGCCACCATCGCATAGGTCACTGCGGAGAGCCAGCGAAAGAACTCACTATCTTGACTCACTTGCCCAGAGAGCATCACACCCACCGCGCGGCAGACATAAGTTCCTAGGGATGCCGCTAAAAGTGCAAGCCATGCGCCCCACCCTTGTTGAATCGCAAAGGCGGTATCAAGGTTTTGGGCTAAGGAGGCTGTCACACTCACAAAGACGCCTTTCGGTCATAGCGTCGGATCCAGCGCCGATCAATCCAGTAGGCCAACGTACCGCCAATGAGTCCCGCGGTGAGTAGGCTTGTATCGCGATCGAGTAAATAACAAATAGGACCGGCAATGCTACCCAAGAGAATCGCTAGACGATAGCCGCTCACCTTAATCTCAGTAAAGGTGAGTAAGAAAAAGAGGGGATTAATAAAAATGAGGCCTAAGGTAATGGGCATGGGGACCGAGCCCGCAATTAAAAATCCCACAATCGTTCCGGGTACTGAAATCAACCAGCACAAGATCCCAAGCCCCACAAAGTAACTTAAGCGGTGTTTGGGCTCAATCGTCGCAAACTCTTTCAAAGAAACCGCCCATGCAGTCATCGCGAGAAGGTGCACTTTGGCATAGAGCGCTTTATTGCGATCGCGCTCATGGAGCATCGGAAACAAAGTGGCGGTCATGGTCACAAAACGAGTGGCGGTGAGCGTGGTCGCCAGCGCAATCGTGAGCGATGAAGCCCCCACCAAAATCATCTCGAGCATCACAATCTGACCGGGGAGCGCAAACATTAAAAAACTGGTTGCCGTGGTAAACCACAAATCAAAGCCGTTAGTCCGCCCCATCGCCCCAAAGCCCACCATGCCTGCAAAAAGCACCATCGCTGGCGCGCCACGGCCATCGCGCACCCCACTCCAAAAGGCATCGTGCGTACTGGTAAAGCGCGCAGTCGCTACTGAATGGGTCGATGCATCAATCTCTGACTGATGCGATTCAAGCGAATCCATTTCAGTGGCGACACGATCGCCTGTGCGCTCAGTGCGCTTCGCTGGTAAATCATTTGGGTCGGTGGGTGAAGTGCTCATGATGAATCACCGCTATTTTAGCGGTCCAACCCTTCGGTACCTTGTGAGCTAACTTGACTCAGCGCCCAGACGATGTGCTCGGCGACCAAGGGGCTTGCGCTCGGTAAGGCGTCTTGTAAGTGCCAAACGATTTCCTTCTTTACTTCATCATCGAGGTTCGATGCCAAGGCGTTGCCCAGCGCTACGGCTAGGTTACGGCGCCAGCGCTCATAGCCAATGCGCAAAATAGCACTCCCCGCATGGCGCTCCTTAAACTGCACTTCGCTCCAGCCCCAGAGCTCCAGTAACGAGACGCTTCCAAGATAATTGCGTTCTGTAAAGTTTGGGACGGTGGAAAGCTGAGCGTATTTATTCCAAGGGCATACGAGTTGGCAATCATCGCAGCCATAGACGCGATTACCCATGGCGCTACGAAACTCTACGGGTATCGCATCGTGATGCTCAATCGTTAAATAGGAAATGCAACGCCTGGCATCCAATTGATAAGGAGCTGTTATCGCCTTGGTGGGGCAAATATCCATACACGCTTGGCACGAGCCGCAATGCGCGTCAATTGGCGCATCGATTGGCAGAGGGACGTTGATGAGGATTTCGCCTAAGAAGAAAAATGATCCAGACTCGCGATTCAGAAGCAAGGTGTGTTTACCCCGCCAGCCCAAGCCGGCTTTGCGCGCCAACTCGACTTCCATGAGCGGCGCAGAATCGGTAAAAACGCGGTATTGCAGGGAATGATTTAATTCACTGAATACCACTTGCAGTTTTTCTTCAAGCTCTGTCGCCAGTGTTTGCAAACCCGCGCGCATCACCTTGTGATAATCCCGCCCTCTGGCATAGAGTGAAACCACCGCTTGATCACTTTCCAAGAGACGCATCTCTTCACGCCCAAGGATTTGCTCGACTGAAGATGGAGTTGTTTCATGCAGATTACTCAAATACGGTATGGTGAGGCAAACGCTCCGAATCGCGCCTATCTGTAAACGACTGGGGTCGGAACGCAGATCCTTGTGGCGCTCCATAAAAGTCATCTCGCCATGGCGACCCTCTGCTAACCACTTCACTAAATGAGGATGGGCATCACTCACATCGGTATCGGTAATGCGCACTTGCAAAAAGCCCAACTCCTTGGCACGGGTATTGAGCCAAGTGCGCAACGCTTCCCACTGGGTGTGCAATTCTTGCGAAAATGCGTGAGAATGCATGGGCAATTTAGAATCCATTCCTAAATGAGTGTGAACGCACGAGGTCATGACGCGCTTGGCAACAAACCATACGATCCATTGTAAAGATGAGAAGGCCACTGCAGAAGCAGTGCAACTGCTCGCCAATGCCATCCTCGCGTTTTATGCGTCTAACTCTAAAAAATCCCACTCGCTATTTATGAGTCTTCATGGCGATTTGGGAGCAGGCAAAACCACCGCTACCCGTTACCTCCTCCAAGCGATGGGTTATCGGGGTAAGGTCAAAAGTCCGACCTATAGCCTGTGTGAAGAGCACATTTTGGATTTACCAGACGAAGCGCTCCACGTTTTTCACTTTGATCTCTACCGCATGCAAAGCCCAGAGGAATGGGTCGAGGCCGGGCTCTTAGAGCACTTCACGCAATTCGAGAGCCCGACGCTGTGCATCATTGAGTGGCCCGAGAAAGCCGAGCACACCCTGCCCACGATGGATCTGGCGATCACCCTGATTCATCCCCAAGAGACTGAATCGGAACTGGCGAGAACGGTAGCGATTGCGGCGCAGACTCGAAAGGGTGAAGCCGTCCTTCAATCCCTCAGCGCTCATTCATCAACCAAGCCATGAACCCTAAACGTCGCCAGGTCATCTCACATGGGCTGCAATCGATGGGGTCCTTAGGCGTTCTTTATCTCTTATTCACTGAGAGTGAACTGGTGCAAGCCAATAGCGGCGCCAAACTCTTAGGGGTGCGCATTTGGCCATCGGAGGACTACACACGCATTACTTTAGAGTCGGATAAGGTATTGCCGATTTCCCATCAACTCCTCTCAGGTCCTGATCGACTGGTGGTCGACATTGACGGTTTGGAACTCAACCCTACCTTGAAAGATTTGGTCGCGAAGGTCAAACCCAACGATCCCTATGTGGCGCAAATTCGGGTGGGGCAATTTCAACCGACCGTCGTGCGGCTCGTATTTGATCTCAAAGAAGCCGTGAAGCCCCAGCTCTTCACGCTCGATCCCATTGCCGAGTATCAATACCGCCTCATCTTTGATCTCTATCCGACCAATCCCCCCGACCCCCTCATGCAGCTCGTGAAAGAATCGGCCAGAAAAGAAAAGTTGCTGGCAGAGGGGCGGGCTAAGTCTCAAAAAGGCTTACCTGCAGAGGATGACCCGATTGCTGCCTTTGCCAAAAGAGATACGGCTCCCGGTAAAAAGGGTGGCCCCAGTAGCACTCAACAAAGTCTACAGAGTTCACAAAGTGCCGGCACCACCAATACCCAACGCATTCCGTTTAAACGCTTAATTACCGTGGCGCTCGATCCCGGTCATGGCGGCGAAGATCCGGGCGCCATTGGCGCACGCGGCTCGTACGAGAAAAACATTGTGCTTGCCATTGCTAAGCGCTTAAAGAATAAGATCGATCAAGAAGACGCGATGCGTCCTTTTTTAACTCGCGATGGCGATTATTTTGTGCCCTTGCACCGCCGCGTCTTTAAAGCACGGCAAGTAGAGGCCGATCTTTTTGTCTCGATTCATGCCGACGCGTTTATTCAGCCGCATGCCAAAGGAGCATCGGTCTTTGCCCTCTCGCAACAAGGGGCGACGAGCTCGGCGGCGCGCTGGATGGCCAATAAAGAGAATGCCTCGGATCTGATTGGTGGCATCAACATTAAAACCAAGGATAAGCAAGTCGCGCACTTGCTGCTCGATATGTCGACCACCGCGCAGATCAACGACTCCTTGCAGGTGGGCAACTCGGTCTTGCGCAACATTGGCAACTTTGCGTCGCTTCATAAGAACCGCGTCGAGCAAGCCGGCTTTGCGGTTTTAAAAGCCCCCGACATTCCATCAATTCTCATTGAGACCGCGTTTATCAGTAACCCCCAAGAAGAAATGCGCCTGAATAGCGAGGCCTATCAGGAACAAATTGCCGAGGCGATTCTCGCGGGCATTAAAGACTACTTCGCAAAAAACCCTCCGATGGCCAGACGCGGATGAACACCGATTGGGCGATCTAAAAATCCGATCGATTGGACTTTTGGGGCCGACCAAGGGCATCCCAACATCTTGCTATAATTTTGTTTTGCTAAATAAAGAAGAATAAAACGAGTTCATTTTTGACTGCGTCTTTTTCAAGCAAAATTCCTGCTAGTTCAGCATTGAATCAAGCACAGCCTCACTGGGTCGGTAGCTCAGTCGGTAGAGCAGCGGACTTTTAATCCGTTGGTCGCGAGTTCGAGTCTCGCCCGACCCACCATTGTCAAAGGAACCGGTTCGATTCACCATGCTTTGTTGGGCCAAACGATTCATCAAAAACCTTTTTTGCTTAAACCCATTTTGGAGTATCGCTACCAAGCAAGGTCGCTCTTGGACTCGAGCAGGCCTTCCCAGTGCGCTTGCAATTCTGGGTCTCATTGGCTATTCCAATGTCAAGGCTGAGAGTGCACTCGTTACCGTGGGCAATGTCTTGCAAGTGGCCATGCCCTTGGGCGCTGCCGGCATCAGCGTGGTTAAAGACGATGATGCGGGTCTGTGGCAGCTCGTGAAATCCGAAGTGGTGACCGCGGGTATCACCTATGGTCTCAAATACACCGTAAACTCCACCGCCCCCAATGGCGAGCAGCACAGCTTTCCCTCCGGTCACGCCTCGATTACGTTTTCCGCAGCACAATTTTTGCAAACCCGCTATGGCTGGGAATATGGCGTACCGGCCTACGCATTAGCGAGCGTTACCGCCTACAGTCGGGTCTCTGGGGATCAGCATTACTGGGGCGATGTGCTAGCCGGTGCCGCCATTGGCATGGCAAGTAGCTACTGGTTCACCACCCCCTTTAAAGATGCCCAAATGAGTGTGATTGCCACGCCCACGTTTTTAGGTATGCAATACCGAGGGCGTTGGTAAAGCCACACACGCCGTGCCATAATGAAAGAATGATTCTGTTTTTTATAACCTTTTTAGCGTCACTGGGCATCAACTACCTTGTGATTCGCTTAGCCAAAGATGGTCTGTCCTGGGCCCAGGACTCCCATCATGGTCCCCAAAAAGTGCATCAAACCCCTACCCCACGGATTGGGGGGCTAAGCATTTACCTCCCCATCCTCCTCGCTGGCCTTTTGGGCCAATCTTCTGAATTCTCCTCAAACAATGTGGCCCATCTCTGCCTCCTCATGGCGTTGGCCGCCGCACCGCTTTTTGTGGTGGGTCTTGCTGAAGATAGTACCAAACGCGTTGGCGTAAAAACCCGCTTAGCATTTGCCTTTATTGCGGGTGTGCTCGCGTTTTATCTCATTGATGCCAAGATCACCCACCTCGATCTTCCAATTCTTGATCCCTTGTTAACCATCGGTTTTATCTCCCTGTGTTTTACTGCCTTTGCCATTGCCGGGGTCGCCAATGCGTACAACATCATCGATGGACTCAATGGTCTAGCAAGCATGGTTGCCATCATTGCCCTCATGGCCATTGGCATCGTGGCGATTTGGGTGCAAGATGTGACGCTCGCCTACGCGGCGCTTTGGATGATTGGGGCTGTGCTCGGATTTTTTCTTTGGAATTACCCCAAGGGCCTCATCTTTTTAGGCGATAGTGGGGCCTACACCATTGGGTTTTGGGTGGCCACCCTCTCGGTCTTAGTCGTCGCGCGCAATCATTCTGTGTCACCCTGGTTTGCGGTGCTCGTCAACGCCTATCCGATTGTGGAGACGCTCTTTAGCATCTGGCGACGCAAAGTGCATCAGGGCAAAAATCCTGGCATGCCCGATGCCGCGCATTTTCATAGTCTCATTTATCGGCGCATCATGATGTGGTCGAAGCGCAACTTGGGTACACAAGCGACTAATGGGCATTACCTCAGTAACGCGAAAACATCACCGTATTTATGGCTACTCTCGAGTGTCGGGGTGGTTCCGGCGCTGGTGTGGTGGGATTCCACTCCGATCCTCATGGTATCTTCCCTGGCGTTTGCACTCTTTTATCTATTTTTGTACTACCGCGTTACCGGTAAAACTAAGCGCATTTAGTAAGACTTGGTTTTGTTAGGTTGGGTGTTTCAGAGCCCGCTTCTCACAGCCGTCTATTCAAAGCCTTCTGAATACCCAAGGGTAGCTTGATGTCCCCCCTTGCCCTCATCAAACATAATAATTAGAAGAGCGCCTCACCCTTTCACTGAATCTGGGCGCAGCAGGCATCGCAGTCACGACAAGTACGAACACATCAGAATACATCACGCGGCCAATTAAAGGAAATATCTTGGGATCGCAGGAGCTTTTCACGATCCTCTATTTTAAAAAATCAATGATTTCAATTGGATAAGAAGTTCGTTTCGCAAAAAGGTGTTCTTGAAGCCAATTACTTACAAAATATTGAATGATCGGCTAGTCTGTTAAATATCCCTTTTGATAACGAGGTGCCGTATGAAAAAACCGTTGATCCCGATGAAGAAAAAGAGTGGCCCCAAAACTACCAAGGGCAAACTGGTGAGTTCACAAAACGCCATTAAAACCGGTTTGACCACGAAGCAGCTGCTAAACGGTCATGAATATTCACGGTTTAACCAACTGAAAGCGGAATTAACTAGCCACTACACTGGTACCAATCCCTTGATTGCTCTGCAAATCGAAAAGATTGCGCGTCTGCAGATTCAGCTCGAGCGTATTCAAAATGCAATTGATGCCCTCTATCGACAAAGCGAATTGAATCCACCCCGCAAGGAGAAAAAAGATTGCTCGCCAATTGACTCCGCAACACTTAGTTTGCACCTGCGGATTCGATTAGGACTTTTTGATCCATCCATTATTAAAAAAATAAAAGTGGCACTGCTCGGGATGAAAATCAAAAATTTTTTAGCAAAACCCTTAATTCGGGGGGATGGTAATGAGGATGATCGGCAACGCCCAGTCATTACCCAAGAGAGTCTATTGGGGGCCTATCTCTATGCTGAAGCGAGTTTTTACCACCAAGATCTATCAGATTACCTTAAAGATAAAACGGCTGCGGTTACGAACTCTAGAAGCGCCAAAAATCTTTATCAGAAGTTAAATATTGAGGTCTTAAACCATGCGATTGATCTAATGCGATCACCCGATCTTGAGCAATCAATCATTACAGATGATTATTATGAGTTTCGCCAATTTAATTACTGGTTTGAACTGCAACTCAATTATTTACTCGAGCAACTGAAAGAACTAGAAACCTTGGTGGACGAAAATCAAGCCACGATTAACATCCCCATGCCCAACTTTGATGACCTCGATCGCTTGATGCGCTACCAAACTACGATCTCAAGGCAGTTATCCACCGCGATCGGTGAACTCATGGTGCTGGCGAAGTAAAACAAAAACTTAGTTAGTCTGCCACCGCACTCCGGCCCCCGATTCAGGGGTGCCGATAAATTCAATTCCGGCTTCTTCAAAAGCTTTTTTAATAGCCTCGATGGTTCTCATCGTGCCATTTGGAACTCCGTCAGCAGTTTCCATCCGCATGATGGTTGAGAAAGCAACCCCAGATCTCTCTGCAAGATCTGCTCCAGTCCATTTAAGTAATGCACGACCTGCCCTAATTTGACCACTTGTAATCAAATGATTATTACCTTATTATAGGTAATTATTATCTATTTAAAGATAATAATTATTTAATTAAGGAGAAAAAATGCTTAATAATCAAGATTTTACACACAATCGCGCTGCTTTCATAGGTGGCAGCAACATTGGTGCGATTCTCGGAGTCTCGAAGTACCGCTCCGCGATGGACGTCTGGCTCGAAAAGACCGGTAAGCAAGTCGATCGCAATGACACTTTTGCTCTGCGCTTTGGGTCCTTTGCCGAGTCGTTTATTGCCGACGAATATGCCCTCCTCACCGGAGAGAAGCTAGTTGATCACCCGCAAGGACTTGTTCATCCCAAGTATTCGTTTTGCGTGGGGCACATTGATCGATTTATATTGAAGAATCAGGAGTTGCCTCTCTTTACGGCCGATGGAGTTCTAAATGCCAAGAAACTCCTCGAGTGCAAAACCGCCAATCACTACAATCAAAGCGATTGGGGCGAACCCGGAAGCGATGCCATCCCTCTACCCTACCTGTGCCAGTGCCTGTGGTACTTGGGGATAACCAATCTTGCCGAGATCGATGTCGCCGTTCTTCTAGGAGGATCGGATCTGCGGATCTACACAATCACCCGGGACTTAGAACTCGAGTCTTTAATGTTTGAGAAGGCGGCGTTCTTTTGGACCGAGCATGTGCAAAAAGACATACCACCTAAACCGCAATCGATTGGCGATTGCCAAGCGCTCTTTCAGAGATCGTGTGTCGGCAAATCGATTGAAGCCAATCGCGAGACGATGGCCTTAGTCCAGCAACTCAAAACCCTAGAGACTCAGACCCAAGGGGATGAGGAACAAATTAACTCTATTAAGCAACAGCTCATGCAAACCATGGCAGACGCCGAAGTACTTACTTACTTTGGTAGACCCGTGATTACTTGGAAAGCCCCAAAACCCAGTTATCGGATTGATACCAAGCGTCTTAGCATTGAGCATCCCGAACTCATCAAGACTTACCAGAACCCGATTCAAAGTAGCAGGCGCTTTGTGGTGAGGGATTTACCCGAGGAACTATTTACCAATGAGCCCATCACAGAACGTTTGGTAATAGAAGGAGTGGTCAAATGAACAAATGTTCCATCTTGGATATGCCGGAAGACCTCTTGGATGAGGATCAATACAAGCAACGATCGAAATCTCAAGCGACCCAATCAAGACACGTAACCAATCAACTTAATCAGCCAGAAAGTGGCTCCACTATGGATGCATTAGTCAATGAAACCGCCAATGCTCTAGGGATCGCCACTGAAGAGCTGCGCCATTGGATCCAAGAGGCTGCTTTACCGGAAGCTGTACTAAAAACATTAATGGCAACAGCTAAACGCTACCAACTCAACCCTCTCTTGGGTCAGATTGATTGGGAAGCGAATCTTGATGGTAACTATGAGGTCTACATTCCAATTGATGGGTGGATTGCCATGATTCATCGGCAGCCCACCTTCCAAGGAATTGCCTTTGATCAATCCCCTGAAACTGAAAACGGCATTCCCATTTGGATGGAATGTACTATTTACCGCTGCGATCTAACCCATCCCGTAACAGTACGGGAGTATTACGCAGAACTAAAAACGGAGCATCCCATCTGGCAACAAATGCCACGCCGGATGCTGCGGCATAAAACCTTACAGCAATGTGTGCGCTTGGCGTTTGGGATTAATGCGCCGGAATTGAAAATACCCATCATGCCAACGATTAAAAAAGAAGTGGCGTTCTCAGATCAAGGCAAAATACTCTGCAATCACAAAGAACTTCTTAAAAAGAAATTGGGACTTTATTAATCTCTTATGACGGATAACGTCATAAGAGAAATGAAGTTGCTCTGTATAAAAACATAAATTGCTTAGGTTTGATTACATTAACCAATGTGTCTCGTAAAATTTTGCTATTTTCTGATCTGTCTATTTACATCAACTCATTTGCGCTAATCGGCGATAAATTTCTTTACGATGCCCCGCTTCAACAACTAGAATAATAAGCTTTTGATCCTTGATGTCACAGATTACACAAGAATTACCAACTCGATATCGCCAATAAGCGCCATAATGTGAACCCGTTAATTTTTGCCCAGCTCTCGAGGATTTTCCAATTGAGCAACTTCTTCATTTAAATATTCAAAAATTGATCGTGCCGTTTGTCCATCTATTTTTATTAGTTGCTTGAGCGCTGTATCGGCATTTTCAATGATCCAGGCCAAGCTCTTTCCTCACCGTATCTGATGAATGAATAATTTCTTGACCTTTACGAATGCACTCCATAGTCGCATCTGCCAAATAGAAATCCTCAAGATCTTCTAGGCCCATCTGAATCAACTCTCTCAAATAGTAGGACTTAGCTAGCCCAGTGATGGTTGCCATATGCTCTAAACGCGCC